>BNJV01001207.1_pt1 | contig 158292 bp, 136 predicted proteins | sample 8540591 | NCBI WGS metagenome assembly BNJV01 (sample SAMD00202457, study PRJDB9452) | human saliva metagenome | host: Homo sapiens
AAAGTAAGCAAATACTTCGAAAGTAGATAGCCTCTTTTTAAGAAATTAAGCTAAACCTTATCTAAAAAAACAAAGAAACACCATTGACAAATAGAAGCACATTTATCATTCTAAGGATCTAACATTCTCAAACATGCGAGCGCAATTACTGCCTAAAATATGTCTGGACCTCATCTATAATTATTAACTTTGCCGAAAAATAAGCAAACGATGGACAAAAGAACAAATGTAATTACCAAGAATCCTATTAATTTCATTGGAACACGATTCTTAAAACTGTATCTACTCATTGGATTCATCCTAAGAATTATCTTAATGTGGAATGTCCCCGAAGATTCCTCTTTCTCATTCTGGGAGATAATAAGATTCTTAAGTGTTGGCTTCGTGACAGACATTTGTATGGCAATTTTGCTTGCTTTACCATTACAGATTATAAACCTTGGGCTAAATGAAGCTAAATATCATCGCGTCACAGGATGGATCATTGAACTTCTACTAGCTATCGCCTTTGCCTACGTATTATTCTTCCATACCATCTTCCACGAATACGGAGGCGGCGCACCAAAGATTGCACGAATATTCCTCGGATGGAAACTATTTAGTTTCTCCATACGCTTTTTCATTCCAAGAACAAGAGAAGCATGGCGTAAGATCTCCCTCTATACAACCTGGGCTGTATATGTTTTCTTATTACTTTGCGTCACAGTAGGAGAATATATCTTCTGGGGAGAGTTTGGCGTAAGATATAATTTCATTGCAGTAGACTATCTCGTCTACACTCACGAAGTTATTGGGAACATCATGGAATCCTATTCTATTGTTCCGTTGATTGGCATTACATTACTCTTAACAGCTGCAATTATCTTCCTTCAATCGCGACATTACAAGCTAAAGGTTACTCATCTTTACAATGCGAAGAAGTTTCTTATACACCTTTCTATATATATGGTCTTAGCAATAAGCTCATATTTTATCTTACAAGGCACCCATGCTCTACAAAGTAACAATCAATACGTTACCCAACTTGAACAAAACGGAGCATGCGACTTTGTCATTGCTTTCCAAAGTAACAAGTTAGAGTATGATAAGTTCTATACCATGTTACCCAAACAACAATGTGTGTCCCAGTATCGTCAACTAAGTGGACTTAATAATGAGGGAAAGAAGACGATTGGAGAGTCCCTTGCGCCACAACGCCCTAACATCGTCTTAATTACAGTTGAAAGCCTAAGTGCTGATTTCCTTACGCGATATGGAAACAAAGAGAACCTTACCCCACAACTTGACAAGCTCATGCAAGGGAGTATTGTCTTTGACAGTCTGTACGCAGCAGGGAACAGAACAGTTAGAGGATTAGAAGCATTATCTCTTTGTATTCCACCGAGTGCAGGAGAGAGCATCATCAAGCGAAAGGCTAACCGAATGGGGAACTTATCAATAGGTCGTATCCTTTCTCACTTGGGGTACAAATCGCAATTCATCTATGGCGGAGATAGTTATTTCGATAACATGGGCGACTTCTTCAGTCATAATGGCTACGAGGTAATAGACAGAAAGGACATACCGAACAATCAAGTAACATTCGCAAACATTTGGGGTGTCTGTGATGAAGATATTTTCAACAAGAGCTTACAAGTATTCGATAAGAACTATCAGTCGAAGCATCCTTTCTTCGCACAGATTATGACCACGAGCAATCATCGCCCTTACACCTATCCCAGTGGCAGAATTAAAGTAGACGGTGACCCTAACACTAGAGAAGCCGCCGTGAAATATACAGACTATGCAATCGGTAAATTCATTAATGACGCCCGAAAGAAAGCATGGTTCCAGAATACCGTATTCGTAGTTATTGCTGATCACTGTGCATCCAGTGCCGGAAAAACATCACTTCCTATAGACCGCTACCATATTCCATGCCTCGTCTATGCGCCAGCTATTCTCCAACCAAGAAAGATTGAAACTATATGCTCGCAGATTGATGTCATGCCTACCCTACTTTCTCTCCTCAAGTTACGTTGCACTGTAAGTTTCACAGGACAAGACATCCTCGCACCAACCTATCATCCCCGTGCATTCATGGCAACTTACCAAGATCTTGGGTATCTTGAAGATAACCGACTAACAGTTTTATCCCCAGTCCGCAATATACGACAATACATCGTTCGTCCATTACACGATGGTACATTTGAAGAGCAACCTACAAAGCAGATGAATCAAGAACTCGTCCGCAAAGCGCAGGCTTACTACCAATACACAAACTTATACATAAAAGCACAATAGCTTAATCAAAGTAGTGAACTTGTAACATCCTTACAAGCCCCTCTAAAACAGAAAGTCGCCCCCAATATGGAGGCGACTTTCAAGTATTTTAATCTTAAAGGATTGCTTACGCTTCAGCCTTACCATTTCCGAATGGAGCAATAGTGCGTGGTCCCTGCTCTTTTGGTTCGTGACGATCAATCTTACCAAACTCTTTCTCATAGCGTACTACATTATCCTGCAAAGCTGCAAGAAGACGAAGTGCATGCTCTGGAGCGATGATAACACGACTGGTTACTGTTGCCTTTGGAACACCTGGAAGAAGTGTAGCAAAGTCGAGCACGAACTCTGAACTAGAGTGAGAGATTATCTGGAAGTTTGTATAAACACCATTAGCGATTTCTGGTGAGAGATCAATCTGCAACTGCTGTCCCTCTTGATTCTGATTGTTATTGTCCATTTTACTTAAAAGATTTAGATAAATAATTCGTTTGTATTGCTTGAATAAACCGAACAAGGTTAAGCATTATCTACAACTTATATGCCTCGTAGGGTCTAGCTTATGCAAAGGTAATACTTTCATTGCACTTACCCAAATCTTAACGCAATAGTTTTACAGAACTTATCAAAGGTCTGTACAGAACAACGAATCGACTAATAGGCTACGGCAGAATCTAGACAAACACTATCAACGTAATCCGCATCATCAGCATATGAGTCACTTGTGGTCGTAACAGTATCATCACTACCCGTAAACATATTAAGGTTTATGGCATTAACATCAAAATTACCATAATTCAAATAAACCTTATCACCATCGCTACCCACAAAATAATAAGCATTGCCACTAGCGACTATCAACGCATACTCTGTCTCCTTGACAATCGAACCAACCTTCTTCAGCTTCGCCTTTAAACTTCTCGTAAGCTGACTCAAATGCCCTTTTAATAGCTTTTCATTGTAGAAGGTAACAGATATTTGATTAGGACTAATATTACTAAAGCCTGATGAGAAAGTGTAATCAGTAACATTATCATCAAACAAAGCAGCTATCTGAAACTTCACATTGTTGAAGTTCAAGTCAACACTAATATCATTAGAATATCGATACGATGAAGCATTGTTGCTAAAATCTCCTTCTCCATACTGCTTATCTAGGAAACTAAACGACTTTATAACATCTGCTACTTCCATGGTTAGGTTAAGCCCCAAGAGCCCATCCTTCTTTATATGTAATTGGTTAATGAATGACGTAAGATCTAAGTACTGACTTTCAAACTCGGTGTCTCCCTGATTATAGCTGAACTCATAAATATCAGCTTTCGTCTTAACTTCTTTACCCTTATCATCTATAATAATCCAACTATCACCATCATCCTTAACAAAATATTTATCACCTGACAAAGGATAAACATCATCAAACTCATTAGGAGAAACAACATCCTCCTCCTCGGTAATGAGTTTCCATTGCGGATCAGTATGGTCATCAAGAACAAAGAGCTGGTTAGCTCCCGTAAACTTAATATTTGAATACTTTGGACGTATCAGAACATCACCATTAAAGTCCATCAAACCACATTGTTCACCATCACTAAAGATGAACTTACCATTCCTCATTCCTTTAATAGATCGTATCTTATGGGAGGCATGAAGTATCCACTCCCCTTTCTCATTGATAAGTCCCCAATAACTATTACCATCGGTGTCCTCCTTTGCTACAGCCAAGACATCATCACAGAAATAATCAACACCATCGGAAATCTTTGCTAAAGGGAACTCAGAAAGAACCTTACCAGACGTATCCAACACGGTTATTTTAACCTTAGATCTATCTTTTACTCCCCTATATTTGTTGTGAACTCCTATGAACTTACCATCCTTAGCTGATTCCAGTACAAGATAGTCTGGCTTTATAACTACATTACCTGATGCGTCAATCGCTCCATAATAGCCGCCACACTTAAACACTGCAAGTCCATCAGTAAAGTTCCTACACGAGGTAATAGCTACGCCATCTACATTACCCAATGTAAACCTTACTTTGCCGTTCTTATCAATAAAGTCAATAGCTTTACCTTTCTCAACGACAGGGGCAACATCCTCAATAAAAGCTCCTGCTTGCACATACTCCTTACCTACTTGTCTTGTATTCTTATCAGCGGTGTACATCTCCCAATACCCTGCTTTATTCTTAACAAAGAATCGGTCATTCGACACGATGGTTGGCTCGCTCTTAAATTCATCTTCTAAGAGTACATCTCCATCTAAATTAATAAATCCCCATTTACCATCCTTTTCTGATCTGAAAGGTATATACTCTGCTACACTATCCTCTTTCTGACAAGATGACAACAAGGAGATAAGGGCGAACACGAAACTTAGTAATAGGTATTTTCTCATTATGATAAGGTTTTTAGGTATGTGACATTGATAATTATTGTAGTTTAAAAGTAATAGGAAGAGTAAACCAAACATTAGCAGGCTTTCCATGATTCATTCCTGGATTCCATATTGGCATACAATTCACAACGCGCAACGCTTCTCGATCGAGTGATGGGTCAACTCCTCTTACAACCTGTGCTTGACTAACACTACCATCACTCTCCACAACGAACTTCACGATAACACGACCTTGGATACCATTTTCAGCTGCCACAGCTGGATATTGTAAATGACTAGCCAACCAAGCATTCACATTCCCCTTAAATGAAGGCATTTGTTCTGCAATCGTATAAATTTTATCAGCATTTTCTGACGACATATCATCCGAACTATCGTATTCAGACTCTTCACAATCAGAGTCCTCGCACGAATTACGGCTCTTGGATTTTGCTTTCTTCTTTGCAGTAGGACAATCATCATATACATATACGTCATAGTCGCTAACTGGTCTAGACGGACGAGGTTGCACCGAACGTGGCTTAACAACACGTGGTCTATTCACAACTACTTTACGCTGTGGTGCAGGCTTCTTCACTGTTACTCTTACAGCAGGAGCCGTAGAATGTTGCCGTCTGGTGGGGAGTCTCAAGCCTTGTGCCTCAACATTCAAAGCCATTAGACAGAATAAAACAAGATATATCAATCGGGGCATAATAGTTATATTTTAAATTAATCATTCACCTGTTATAAATCGGTCTGTAGAGTATTCATCGCCATCAAATTACGTAATGATTCAAATCATAAGTAACGCTTGCAAAAATACGAAATAATATGCCACGAGGCAAACGAATGTATAAAAAACTACTAAAAAAGATAAATAAAAGCCCTTCTAACAAGTATCTTTCCTTATGTAACCTCCTTGTCTAACCATTCAAAATCACCCTACTCCCACTCTTTATGATCTTAACTTCTTCCCCCATTACTCAAGATGATTCATCATCTTCCCTATTAGGAACAAAGACATACCGCATAAGGAACATTGATGTTCCAGCGTAGGAACATTGACGTTCCAGTGCGGGAACATTGCTCATTGCCCCAAGGAGAAAAGCAACAGGTAGCTTACTATAAGATAGAAGATGCTACTTTGAAGTAAAGCAAAGCCTCTCCTTGCCTGTTAATAAGCACCGCTTCAATCGAAAGGATGATAAGGTATAAAGTGCAGAACACCTTACAATGAAAAGAGGGGCTCACAGCATATTGCCATGAACCCCTCTTATCTTTATGAATTGGATGCTATAAATTATTCTTTTGTAGCTTCAGCTACTTCTTGATTGGCATAATCTATAACATTCTTCTTATTTGCCTCCATACGCTCGTGTTCCTCTTGTGAGCCAACAACAATCTTCTGCCACTGACGAAGACCAGTACCGGCTGGGATGAGGTGACCGCAAATTACGTTCTCCTTCATGCCCTCAAGACTATCACTCTTACCACGAATAGCAGCCTCGTTGAGTACCTTTGTTGTCTCCTGGAACGATGCTGCACTCATGAAGCTCTTCGTACCAAGGGCTGCACGGGTGATACCTTGTAGGATCTGAGTTGCTGTTGCTTGTACAGCATCACGAACCTGAACAAGTTTGAGGTCACGACGCTTCAGGCTTGAATTCTCATCACGCAACTTGCGTACAGAGAGGATCTGACCCTTATAGCAGTTCTCTGAGTCGCCTGGATCGGTAACTACCTTCTTACCCCAGATACGATCATTCTCTTCTGTAAAGTCGAGCTTATCAACCAACTCTTGCTCCAAGAATGTTGTATCACCTGGGTCATCAATACGTACCTTACGCATCATCTGACGGACGATAATCTCAAAGTGCTTGTCATTAATCTTCACACCTTGTAGACGATAAACGTCCTGCACCTCATTCACAATATACTCCTGAACGGCTGTTGGACCCATGATAGAAAGGATATCAGCTGGAGTGATAATACCGTCTGACAATGGGGTACCAGCACGAACAGCGTCATGCTCCTGTACCAGAATCTGCTTTGACAAGCTAACAAGGTACTTGCGTTGCTCGCCAGTCTTAGATGTTACCACAATCTCACGATTACCACGTTTCACCTTACCCATTGTAATCTCACCATCAATCTCAGATACGACAGCAGGGTTAGATGGGTTACGAGCCTCGAAGAGCTCGGTAACACGTGGAAGACCACCCGTGATATCACCAGCACCACCAACAGAGCGTGGAATCTTAACAAGTGTCATACCAGTCTTGATTTCTGCGCCATCCTGGAGAACTTGTTCCAAGTGACCACCAACAGGGAGGTTATAAGTTCCGAGGATGTCACTAGATGCATATTGACCATCGTCACCCTTCTTAGCACCAACCTTAACAATGTCTACAGTTGGAACCTTTGTCTTATCACGAGAATCGGTGATGATACGCTCAGTCAAACCAGTTGCATCATCGGTTTCTGCCTTATAGGTTACACCTTCAACAACATCGTGTAAACGAAGTACACCTTCATATTCACTAACGATAACGGCATTGAATGGGTCCCACTTACAGATTACATCACCCTTCTGTACTCTGTCGCCTGACTTGAAGTAGAGAGAGCTACCATAAGGTACGTTATCAGTAAGTAATACGATACCAGTGTTTGGATCGACAAAGCGGATTTCAGCCAATCGACTAACTACCATCTGGCATTCCTTATCATCGTCATCAACGAATGGTACGGTACGAAGTTCATCAAACTCAATCTTAGCTTCGTTCTTAGCTATGATAGTTGCGTTAGCGGCTGCGTTACCAGCGACACCACCGGCGTGGAACGTACGAAGTGTAAGCTGTGTACCAGGCTCACCAATAGCTTGCGCTGCAATGACACCAACAGCCTCACCCATCTGTACCATACGAGCAGTAGCAAGGTTACGACCATAACACTTCTTACATACACCCTTCTTGCTCTCACAAGTAAGTACGGAGCGAATCTCAACCATCTCAATAGGAGAATCCTCGATAGCCTGTGCCTTTGCTTCAGTGATTTCCTCACCTGCTGCAACAATAATCTCGCCTGTTGTAGGGTTTACAACATCGTGAACAGACACACGACCCAAGATACGCTCGTAAAGGGTTGCTATAGTCTCGTCACCACTCTTCAAGGCGCGACACTCAAGACCGCGGAGTGAACCACAATCCTCCTCATTAATGATAACATCATGAGAAACGTCTACAAGACGACGTGTCAAGTATCCGGCATCGGCTGTCTTCATAGCGGTATCAGCCAAACCCTTACGAGCACCGTGTGAAGCAATAAAGTACTCCAACACTGACATACCCTCCTTAAAGTTAGAGATGATAGGGTTCTCAATAATCTGTGCACCTTCAGCACCAGCCTTCTGTGGCTTAGCCATAAGACCACGCATACCAGCAAGCTGAGCAATCTGGTCAGAAGAACCACGGGCACCAGAGTCAAGCATCATATATACAGCGTTGAATCCCTGGTCGGCCTCGGTCATGTGCTTCATCACACTTGCCTTAAGGTTATTGTTAACGTGTGTCCACGCATCAATTACCTGGTTGTAACGCTCCTTATCAGTGATGAAACCCATTTCGTAGTTAGCCTTCACCTGATCAACCTCATCCTGACCCTTACCAACAATGTCTTTCTTCTCTACAGGAACGATGATATCGTCCAAGTTGAAGGATAGACCTGCTACGTATGCCATGTGGTAACCGAGGTTCTTGATACCATCAAGGAACTCACAAGCACGTGCCATACCGACAGCCTTAATTACATCAGCAATAAGACCACGGAGAGACTTCTTTGAGATAATACCATTGAAGAAACCGATCTCGGTTGGGATAATCTGGTTAACAATAACACGACCAACAGAGGTTTCAACCATTCGCTTCTGTATCTTACCACCTACAAGGTCGTCAACAACAACCTTTACTTGAGCATGAAGGTCACACTTCTTCTCATTGTAAGCAATGATAGCTTCTTCCGAACCATAGAATGATAGACCTTCACCCTTAGCACCCGGACGAATCTTAGTAATATAGTAGAGACCAAGCACCATATCCTGTGAAGGAACGGTGATAGGTGCACCATTAGCAGGGTTAAGGATGTTATGGCTCTGAAGCATCAAGATCTGTGTCTCTAAGACTGCCTCATTACTCAATGGGAGGTGAACAGCCATCTGGTCACCATCGAAGTCAGCATTGAACGCTGTACATGCCAATGGGTGCAGCTGGATAGCCTTACCCTCAATGAGCTTAGGCTGGAATGCTTGAATACCCAAACGGTGAAGTGTCGGCGCACGGTTCAACATTACTGGGTGACCCTTCATTACATTCTCAAGGATATCCCAAATAACTGGCTCACGACGATCAACAATCTTCTTAGCACTCTTTACAGTCTTCACGATACCACGCTCGATGAGCTTGCGGATGATGAATGGTTTGTAAAGCTCTGCTGCCATCAACTTAGGAAGACCGCACTCACCCATCTTCAACTCAGGACCAACAACGATAACTGAACGTGCAGAATAGTCGACACGTTTACCGAGGAGGTTCTGACGGAAACGTCCTTGCTTACCCTTCAATGAGTCAGAAAGAGACTTCAATGGACGATTACTCTCACTCTTAACAGCTGATGACTTACGGCTGTTATCAAAGAGAGAGTCAACAGCTTCCTGGAGCATACGCTTCTCATTACGCAGAATAACCTCAGGAGCTTTGATCTCCATCAAACGCTTCAAACGATTGTTACGGATGATAACACGACGATAGAGGTCGTTAAGGTCTGATGTTGCAAAGCGACCACCATCCAATGGAACCAATGGACGAAGCTCTGGTGGAGTAACAGGGATAATCTTCATGATCATCCACTCTGGTCTATTTACACCTATTGACTGACGGAAGCCCTCTACTACTTGAAGACGCTTCAAAGCATCAGTCTTACGTTGCTGACTAGAGTCAGTTGTGGCACGATCACGTAATTCACCAGCAAGACGATCAAGGTCGATACCAGTTAACAAATCATAGACAGCCTCTGCACCCATCTTAGCAATAAACTTACTTGGGTCAGAATCATCTAGACGCTCATTGCCTTCTGGGAGTTTATTATCAAGGATATCGAGGTATTCATCCTCTGAAAGAAGGTCGAACTTATGAGAACCATTCAAATCCTCATCCGTATCGGCATTCTTCATACCCTCTACAACACCAGGCTGGATAACAACATACTTCTCGTAATAAATAACAGCATCTAACTTCTTGGTTGGCATACCAAGGAGGTAACCAATCTTGTTAGGAAGACTACGGAAGTACCAGATATGAGCAACTGGAACAACCAATTCAATGTGACCAGCACGTTCACGACGAACTTTCTTTTCTGTTACCTCAACACCACAACGATCACAAACAATACCTTTATAGCGAATACGCTTATACTTACCACAAGCACACTCATAATCCTTTGTAGGACCAAAGATACGCTCGCAGAACAAACCATCACGTTCTGGTTTATAGGTACGATAGTTTATAGTCTCTGGCTTGGTGACCTCACCAAAAGAATTTTCAAGGATTTCTTCAGGTGAAGCCAGTCCGATAGTAATCTTGCTGAAATTACTCTTTACTTTATTATCTTTCTTAAAAGCCATGTTTTACTTCTATTATAGGGGTGTACGTATTAATCAAGTTTGATGCTTAAACCGAGACCACGTAATTCGTGTAACAACACATTGAGAGACTCAGGAATACCTGGTGTTGGCATTGGTTCACCCTTAACGATTGCCTCATAAGCCTTAGAACGACCTACGACATCATCAGACTTGATTGTCAAAATCTCCTGAAGAACATGAGATGCACCAAAGGCCTCAATAGCCCAAACCTCCATCTCTCCAAAACGCTGACCACCAAATTGTGCTTTACCACCAAGTGGCTGTTGGGTTATCAATGAGTATGGACCAATACTACGTGCGTGCATCTTATCCTCTACCATGTGGCCGAGTTTCAAGAAGTAAGTGATACCAACTGTAGCTGGCTGATCGAACTTCTCACCTGTTTCACCATCATAGATATATGTAGAACAGAGATTTGGCAGACCTGCTTTATCTGTCCACTCCTTCAAATCAGAGAGCTTAGCACCATCGAAGATAGGAGTAGCAAACTTAACACCTAGCTTGCGTCCGGCAGCACCCAAATTGCTTCGAAGATCTGACCAAGGTTCATACGAGAAGGCACACCCATTGGGTTCAATACTAAATCTACAGGGCGACCATCTTCGAGGAATGGCATATCTTCCGTACGTACAACCTTTGATACAATACCTTTATTACCATGACGACCAGCAAGTTTATCACCAACTTGAATCTTACGCTTCTTTGCAATGTAAACCTTAGCCATCTGAAGAACACCAGATGGAAGTTCATCACCGATAGTAATTGCAAACTTCTTACGTTTAAGTTCAGCATCCATTTGCTTATACTTATGTATGAAGTTCATAATCAATTTCTGAATCAAGAGGTTGGTATGCTCATCATCAGTCCAACCATTTGACTGGATTCCCTCATAGTCAAGGTTCTTTAATGCAGCAACAGTGAATTTACTTCCCTTTGTAATGATTTCTGCATCAGAGTAATCTTTAACACCCTCGGAAACTTTATCCTCTGTCAGCTCTAGAAGTTTATCAACCAAGAGATCCTTCAAATCATTAACCTTAGCCTCCTGTTCTTCATCAATCTTAGCAAGTGTTACCTTATCTTGTCGTTTGCTCTCACGTGTTTATAGCACGAGCAAAGAGTTTTTTATCGATAACGACACCACTCAATGAAGGATTAGCCTTCAGTGAAGAATCTTTCACATCGCCAGCCTTATCACCAAAGATAGCACGAAGGAGCTTCTCTTCAGGAGAAGGATCGCTCTCACCCTTAGGTGAAATCTTACCAATCATGATATCACCCGGTTCTACACGAGCACCTACACGAATAATACCATTGTCGTCAAGATCCTTTGTAGCTTCTTCGCTTACATTTGGAATATCAGAAGTGAATTCTTCAACACCACGCTTCGTCTCACGTACCTCAAGAGAGTACTCATCTACATGGACTGATGTTAATACGTCTTCACGTACCATACGCTCAGAGATTACAACAGCATCCTCATAGTTATAACCCTTCCAAGGCATGTAAGCAACGAGAAGATTACGACCTAGAGCCAATTCACCATTCTCTGTTGCATAGCCTTCAGTAAGAATATCACCCTTCTTCACACGTTGTCCCTTGTCACATATAGGGCGAAGGTCAACAACCATATTTTGATTCGTTCGACGGAACTTAGGAATACGATATTCTTTCAATGCTGGTTCGAAACTAACAAACTCTTCGTCCTCTGTACGATCGTAAAGAATTCGAATAGTTGTGGCATCAACATATTCGATAACTCCTTCACCTTCTGCAGTAATCATCGTACGTGAATCTTCACATACTTGTTTCTCAAGACCTGTACCAACAATTGGGGCATCATTATGTAGCAATGGAACTGCCTGGCGCATCATGTTACAACCCATCAATGCACGGTGACCATCATCATGCTCTAAGAAAGGAATGAGACCAGCAGAAACAGAAGCTATCTGTTGTGGAGAAACATCTATTAAGTTAACAGAGTCAGGTCCCACAACAGGATAATCTGCATCTTGACGACACTTAACGGTGTCGCGAACGAAAGTTCCATCATCATTCAATGGAGCATTACCTTGTCCAATAATCTGATCTTCCTCCTCTTCTGCCGTCAAGAATACAACATCCTTGTTGTCCATATCAACCTTAGAATCACGAACACGACGATAAGGTGTAACGATGAAACCTAGATCGTTTATCTTCGCATACATACAAAGTGAAGATATCAAACCAATATTTGGTCCTTCAGGAGACTCAATTGGACAAAGGCGACCATAGTGAGTATAGTGAACATCACGCACCTCAAAACCTGCACGTTCACGAGAAAGTCCACCAGGACCTAACGCAGAAAGACGACGTTTGTGGGTTACTTCGGCTAAAGGATTAGTCTGATCCATAAATTGGCTCAATGGATTAGTACCGAAGAATGAGTTGATAACACTTGAGATCGTCTTTGCATTAATCAAATCCGTTGGCTGGAATACCTCACTATCACGAACATTCATACGTTCACGAATAGTACGATTCATACGAGCAAGTCCTATTGAGAATTGGTTAGCTAACTGCTCACCAATAGTACGTACACGGCGATTTGATAAATGGTCAATATCATCAACGGTTGCATTTGAATTGACTAAGCTAATGAGATACTTGATAATCTCAACAATATCATCCTTAGTCAACACACGCGTATCCATGTCCGTATCCAAGTTCAATTTCTTATTGATACGATAGCGACCGACCTCACCCAAGTCATAACGTTTGTCTGAAAAGAAAAGGTTTTGGAACACCTCACGTGCACTTGCATCGTCTGCAGCATCAGCATTGCGAAGTTGACGATAAATGTAATTAACGGCCTCTATTTCAGAGTGACTAGGATCTTTGCCAGTGTATTAAATATAATAGAATACTTATTTGCTGCATCCTCATCCTTATGAAGCAAGATTGTTGAAACAGAACTATCAAGTATCTCGTCAACATTCTCCTCGGTAATAACAGTTTCTCTCTCTACAACAACCTTATTACGCTCGATAGAAACAACTTCACCAGTATCCTCGTCAACAAAATCCTCAGTCCATGTCTTCATCACATTACCTGCAATTTTACGTCCAATGGCTGCCTTCATATTCTTCTTATTGACCTTTACCTCTTCACAAAGATCAAAGATTTGAAGAATGTCACGATCAGACTCATACCCAATGGCACGTAACATCGTTGTAACAGGTAATTTCTTCTTACGGTCAATGTAAGCATACATAACATTATTTATGTCTGTCGCAAACTCTATCCATGATCCCTTAAAAGGTATAATACGTGCACTATACAATACCGTACCATTAGCATGAACACCTTGACCAAAGAACACACCAGGAGAACGATGTAACTGAGATACAACTACACGCTCAGCTCCATTGATAACAAATGTACCATTGCTAGTCATGTATGGGATTGTACCCAAGAATACATCCTGAATAAATGTACCAAAATCCTCATGATCTGGATCTGTACAATACAGCTTCATCTTAGCCTTTAAAGGTACACTATATGTCAAACCACGTTCTAGACATTCTTCAATAGTATATCTAGGTGGATCAACATAATAGTCCAAGAACTCAAGAACGAAATTATTACGTGTATCGGTAATAGGGAAGTTCTCTGCAAACACCTTATATAGACCGTCATTCTTGCGTTCCTCAGGCGGAGTATCTAGCTGCAAGAAGTCACGAAAAGACTTCAGTTGCACATCTAAGAAGTCCGGATATGGGTAAGGATTCTTAACGCTGGCGAAACTTACTCTGGGTTTATTATCTAATGCCATAAACTGAAATTAAATATTCGAATATTCAAAGTTCAATAACGAACTTAAAGCGTGATTAAACAATCAACGAATGTGTCAAAAGACACAAAAAGGTTAGGACTCACCTACTTGGTAAATCCTAACCAAATTATATTTTATGCAAAGTATGAAGAAATTACTTCAACTCTACCTTTGCACCTTCAGCCTCGATAGTCTTCTTCAAGTTCTCAGCCTCAGCCTTAGCCATACCCTCCTTCAATGTAGAAGGTGCGCCATCAACTAAGTCTTTGGCTTCCTTCAAACCAAGACCACAAGCCTCTTTAACAGCCTTTACTACTTTAAGTTTATTAGCACCAGCCTCAACGAGAACTACGTCAAACTCTGACTTCTCTTCTGCACCACCAGCTGCACCACCAGCAGCAGGACCAGCAACAGCAACAGCTGCAGCTGCAGGCTCAATACCATACTCTTCCTTGAGCACAGTTGCCAACTCATTTACTTCCTTAACAGTAAGGTTTACTAACTCTTCTGCAATAGCTTTTACGTCTGCCATCTTATTCTAAACTTTTTAATTTTTTGTTCTAAAAATAATATATCTTTGACTTTATTAGATTTCTTACTCAGCGCGCTCACCTAAAGTCTTAAGTACACCATGAATAGTGCCAGCGCCTGATTGAAGAGCAGAAACAACGTTCTTGACTGGAGATTGTAGCAATGCAACAACATCTGCAATAACTTCGTTCTTACTCTTGAGAGCTGCAAGTTCTTCGAGCTTATCTGCACCAATAAATAGAGTTTCCTCTACATAAGCTGCCTTTAGAGCAGGAATAGCTTCCTTCTTATACTCTTTCAACAGTTTAGCTGGTACATTTGCAGTATGAGCAAACATAACTGCAGTATTACCCTTCAAAGAACCATACAGTGGTTCAAAATCTACATCTGAAGCTTCAAAAGCCTTGTGAAGAAGAGTGTTCTTCACTACGACCATATTGATCTCACTCTTAAAGCACTTACGGCGAAGAGAACTTGTAGCCTCAGCATTCAAACCAGTTACATCAACTAGATAGAAATGAGGGAAGTTCTTCAACTTCTCACCGAGTTCAGCGATAATTGTATCTTTTACTTCTTTCTTCATTGTACAAAACTTTTAGAGTTATTCAGCTGATTTAGGATCAATCTTGACACCCTTACTCATTGTGCTAGAAATAAAGATACTCTTGATATATGTACCTTTAGCTGCAGCAGGCTTCAACTTGATAACGGTAGAAATAAATTCTTTCGCATTACCATAAATCTGCTCAGCAGTCATACTAACCTTACCAATTGATGTATGGATAATACCAGCCTTATCAACCTTAAAGTCAATCTTACCCTGCTTTACTTCCTTCACTGCCTTAGCAACATCCATAGTCACAGTACCGCTCTTTGGGTTTGGCATCAATCCACGAGGACCAAGTACACGACCTAAAGGACCTAACTTACCCATGCATGATGGCATAGTGATGATGACATCAACATCAGTCCATCCACCCTTTATCTTCTCAACATATTCGTCGAGACCAACGTAATCAGCACCAGCTTCCTTAGCGGCAGCTTCCTGATCAGGAGTACAGAGACAGAGTACACGTGTCACCTTACCTGTACCATTTGGCAATGACACAACGCCACGAACCATTTGGTTAGCTTTACGTGGGTCAACACCAAGGCGAACATCTACATCTACAGAAGCATCAAACTTAGTTGTGGTAATTTCCTTAACCAACTTAGCTGCTTCAGCTAATGTGTATGCTTTCCCCTGCTTCAACCTTCTCAGCGACTGATTTCTGATTTTTTGTCAGTTTACTCATTTTTACTTTTGAAGTTTAAATTATTTACCAGGGAAGTCCCCTTTTACAGTGATACCCATACTACGAGCAGTACCTGCAATCAGTCTCATCGCACTTTCTACTGTGAAGCAGTTAAGATCTGGCATCTTATCTTCAGCAATTGCCTTTATCTGCTCCCAAGTTACGGATGCAACTTTCTTGCGGTTTGGCTCACCTGATCCGCCTTTTACTTTAGCAGCCTCCATAAGCTGTACTGCTGCAGGAGGAGTCTTGATAATAAAGCTAAAAGACTTATCATTGTAGTAAGTAATTACGACTGGAAGAACTTTTCCAGCCTTGTCCTGGGTACGGGCGTTGAATTCCTTGCAGAATCCCATAATATTGATACCCTTAGAACCCAATGCAGGGCCTACTGGGGGGGATGGATTTGCAGCGCCACCTTTAATCTGTAATTTGATTAATCCAGCTACTTCTTTAGCCATTTTCTTGTTAATATTAAAAATTAAACTATAAAAGTCAGAATAGTGTCCGTAACAACACTAGTCTTCTTTTGCGACTTGCATAAAACTTAACTCCAATGGATTCTGACGACCAAAGATCATAACCATCACTTTCAACTTATGCTTCTCAGCATTCACCTCTTCGATGATACCATGGAAACCACTGAAAGGACCATCAGTAACCTTAACAGTCTCACCAACCTCATATGGAACATCTTGAACTTCATCAAGTTCCGTTTCTTCCACGTTACCAAGTAAACGATTAATATCTGCTTGGCGAACTGGAGAAGGCTCAGACATACCACCGAGGAACCCCAATACATTAGCATGAAACGTAACGTAGAAGCTACGTCTGGAGTCATGTTGGCTTGAACAAGCACGTAGCCAGGAAGACTTAATTTCTCTTTGACAACGCGTTTGCCATTACGCAAAGTTGCGTGCTTCTCCATAGGCAACAAAACCTCGAAAACACGCTCAGCAAGCTTATCGTTCTGTCGTAATTGAGCATCGATATATTCCTTTACCTTAGCTTCCTTACCACTGACAGCCCGAAGAACATACCATTTCTTTTCTGTATCAGCCATTTTCTAATGAATTAACTCGGATATACAAAATCCATCACATGTTGGAAAACAAAATCCATAGCAAACACTACCAATGCAATGACAAGGGAAGCAGATAAAACAACCATTGCACTATGTGTAAGCTGAGCACGTGATGGCCATGTAGTTTTATGCGCAAGTTCGTCGTAGCAAGCCTTGCAATAATTAACTATCTTCTTAAACATAAAATCTTCTCTTTTTGCACGGGTTGAAGGGCTCGAACCCTCGACACCTGGTTTTGGAGACCAGTGCTCTACCAACTGAGCTAAACCCGTAAATAAGTTCCCAAGCCCGAAGACTCGGGAACTATTTATGATGTAAATCTACGATTTACTTAATATCATCGAGGATTGCTGTAATCTGACCAGAACCTACTGTACGACCACCCTCACGGATAGCGAAACGAAGACCCTCGTTCAAAGCAACCTTGTAGATCAATTCTACTTCAATCTCAACGTTATCACCAGGCATTACCATTTCAACGCCCTCTGGTAACTTGATTTCACCAGTACAATCCATTGTACGGAGATAGAACTGTGGACGATACTTGTTACCGAATGGTGTGTGACGACCACCCTCTTCCTTCTTCAAGACATAGATAGAAGCCTTGAAGTGATCGTGAGGAGTAATAGCTCCTGGGTGTACGACAACCATACCGCGCTTAACTTCAGCCTTATCAATACCACGAAGGAGAAGACCTACGTTATCACCAGCCTGACCTTGTGCGAGGTTCTTACGGAACATCTCAACACCAGTGATTACAGACTTCTTGTCCTCACCAAGACCGAGCAACTGAACTTCATCACCTACCTTACATACACCAGTCTCAATACGACCAGTAGCAACAGTACCACGACCTGTGATAGAGAATACATCCTCAACAGGCATCAAGAATGGCTTATCAACCTCACGCTCTGGTTCTTGAATCCAAGTATCAACAGTGTCCATGAGCTGCATTACAGAATCTACCCACTTCTCTACGCCGTTCAAAGCACCAAGTGCAGAACCACGAATAATTGGAGTATCCTCCTCGTAACCATACTGCTCAAGAATCTCGTGAACTTCCATTTCAACGAGGTCAAGCATTTCCTCATCGTCAACCATATCGCACTTGTTCAAGAAACAACCAAACGAGGTACGTTTACCTGACGAGCGAGCAATACGTGCTCACGAGTCTGTGGCATAGGACCGTCAGTAGCAGCTACAACCAAGATAGCACCATCCATCTGAGCAGCACCAGTTACCATGTTCTTTACATAGTCGGCGTGACCTGGACAGTCTACGTGTGCATAGTGACGATTAGCTGTTTCGTATTCAATGTGTGCAGAGTTAATGGTAATACCACGCTCTTTCTCCTCAGGAGCATTATCAATCTGATCAAAAGACTTAACATCTTCAGAACCGAAGCCCTTCTCGTGAAGAACCTTTGAGATTGCTGCAGTAAGAGTGGTCTTACCGTGGTCAACGTGACCGATAGTACCAATGTTTACATGCGGTTTGGTACGCACGAATTCTTCTTTAGCCATAGCTTTTCTTATTTAATATTAAATGAATAATCTGCGTTTTTGTTATACTAACTTAGAAAAATATAGCAGAGCTGTAACTGAGAGTTGAACTCAGGACCTCTTCCTTACCAAGGAAGTGCTCTACCACTGAGCTATTACAGCAAAACCATAGAGCGGAAAACGGGGCTCAAACCCGCGACCCCCAGCTTGGAAGGCTAGTGCTCTATCAACTGAGCTATTTCCGCAAATAACATTTGAGTGGGTAGTGATGGATTCGAACCACCGAAGCTAGAAGCAGCAGATTTACAGTCTGCCCCATTTGGCCACTCTGGAAACTACCCTTATTCAAATGTTCTCTCCCTTCAAGAAGAGCCTCTTGTCGGATTCGAACCAACGACCCCGAGATTACAAATCACGTGCTCTGGCCAACTGAGCTAAAGAGGCATACTTTGCAGCCAAAGGCTACCTGTAGTAAAACGGCTGCAAAGGTAATGATTTATTTTCAATCTCCAAAATATTTAAGAGATTTTTCAACGTTTTCTTTGCTTTTCCTTAAACTTGGTAAGCTGAACCTTCATTGCATCAACACACTCATCAACTCCTTCTTCAAAAGTATCGAATGTTTTTTCTACAAAAAGCGTTGTACCTGGCACAACAACTGATACACTTGTAGTCTTATTTAATGCAGTAGCAGGTTTCTCCACCTTTAATTGCACCTCAACTTTCTGAATGTCTTCGTAAGACTTTTCTAATTTCTCAATCTTTTTAGCAATAAAACTCTGCAACTTTTCGGTAGTGTCAAAGTGAATTGACTGAATTTTAATTTCCATAGGTACCTCCATTTTTAAAAGGTTACGCCCTTGGGTGGGCATTTTTATAGACTTTTTTCAATTGCTCGAAGGTCGTATGCGTGTAAATCTCTGTCGTAGACAGACTCTCATGACCAAGCAATTTCTTAACACTTTCAAGCCCTGCTTCATGATTAAGCATTGCAGTAGCAAATGTATGCCGAAGCACGTGTGGAGAACGTTTCTTCAGTGTCGAAACCTTCGAGAGGTTTATTTTCACTATTTGTCTCACTTGTGCATCAGTCACCCTCTCTCCTTTCTCTGTTCGAAAAAAAAAGCCTCAGACTCGCATTTCATTTCAGCATTACGTCTATGCTGGTAACTAATAAGCGTTTCTGACAATTCGTCACCAAAGGGTATTATGCGCTGTTTATCTCTCTTTCCTGTGACCTTTATTTCACAATTAATATAGTCAACATCTTTATCATTGAGACCAATCAATTCAGAAATACGAATCCCTGTTTCATAGAATGTTACAATAATTGTACGAGCAAGCACATCTTTATAACAATCCGTCCACATATTTTCATCAAGAAGTCGATCCATTTCAGCCTCTTTCAGAAATTGTGGAAGAGGTCTCTTCCTTTTTGGTCCTTGAATCCCGTGAACAGGATCCTTCTCAACAAGATTACGTCGGAGTGCGTATCTATAAAAAGATCTTAGTGCACTGAGTCTTCTATTTACGGAAGAGGCGACATTACCTCTATCCATCATTGCCTCCATCCAACGCCTGACTATATCAGAATCAATAGTCTCCCAAGAGAGCTGTAAATCAAGTTCTTGAAAAAATCGTTCAAACTCTTTCAAGTCATCACGATAATGCTTTACCGTTGCTGGAGAATAATTTCTCTCTAACTTCAAGTAATCCAAGAACAAGTCTACCATTAGCACAATGTCATATCATTTACTGGCAACGAATTTACGGAATTAATTCTAAACTACCAAATTCCTTAAGAAGATTTTACTCTTCTGCGTCGCGAAGCTGCTGTACGTAAACGGCATGCTCCATTTTCAAGCGCTTCTTTACAGAAGGTTTGTCAAACTGCTGACGAGCACGAAGCTCCTTTACAACACCTGTTTTTTCAAACTTTCTCTTGAACTTCTTAAGAGCGCGCTCAATGTTCTCGCCATCCTTTACTGGTACAATAATCATGCTTTTTTGTTTTAATTAAATTAATTGTTATACATAATACAAAAGGGTAATGACACCACTTCTGCGGCTGCAAAGTTACACTTTATTATCTTAACTTCCAAACATTTGTAGACTTTCTTGGCATATTTATCATTGACTATATCCATCACAATATCTCATTAATCATTCATTTTAAGTTGTATGAAAGCAAATTAGCGAACTACCTAAACGACTCCTTCAAGACATTAAGAACGCCTTTCTGTATATATTAGAAGCGTCTTTAATAATGGAGATAAGGCTCTCTTCATACATAGTTCAGTATCTCTTAGATTGGAAGAGTTGCTTTTTCTAACCATTCTTGCTCTATGCTATTCAGATAAGGAGAAAGACTCTCGTAGACACGACGATGATAGTTATTCAGCCACTCACGTTCCTCAACACTCAACATCTCAAGTACTATCGGGGTTGTATCAATCGGTGCAAGTGTAAGGGTCTCAAACTTGAGGAACTCACCAAAGGCGGTTGTCTCTGCAGGAACAATGAGTAAGGTATTCTCTATGCGCACACCGAATTTCCCTTCAAGATAGAGTCCTGGTTCGTTGGTTACCGTCATACCAGCTTGCATAGGTGCTGGTCGCCACTCCATACGAATTTGATGAGGACCTTCATGTACATTGAGGTAACTCCCTACCCCATGTCCTGTACCATGCAGATAATTATAACCTTCACGCCACATCGGTGCACGAGCTATCGCATCCAACTGTGATCCACAGGCTCCTGCAGGGGAAATGAAGCCTGTCAAGTTGGATATGTCCTTTCAAAACTAAGGTATAGACTCGTCGTTGTTCCTCCGTTAGTTCGCCCAAGGCAATGGTTCTCGTTATGTCTGTCGTACCATCTAAATATTGTGCACCACTATCAATGAGTACCAATCCATGTGGCTTTACTGGAATATCCGTCTCTGGTGTTGCCTCATAATGTACGATTGCTCCATGTTCTTCATACCCGACAATCGTGTCGAATGAGATACCCTGAAACATAGGTTGCTCTGCACGTAGACCCGTCAAACGCTCGTCAAGCGATATCTCTGTCTCTCCACCTTTCTCAACAGCAGCCTTAATCCATGCTAAAAACTTAACCATTGCAACACCATCACGCAACATAGCAGCACGGAAGCATTCCTGTTCTACCTCGTTCTTTATAGCTTTCATCATCGGGATTGGAGACGTTCCTACATGTAACTTTTCACTCTCCACCGCAGTAGATAAGTTGTAGTTAGTAGAACTAACGTCTACCAAAAGTGCTTTCCCAGCATATCTCTTCAAGCCCTCCACGACCGCATCATACTCCTCTACATCTACATGCTCTGTAGAAAGATAGGCCTGCACTTCTTCTGATAATTTATCCTTATATATATATAAAGTAACTTTATCAGGAGCTATTAATAGATAAGAGACAAAGACCGGATTACAATGAACATCGTTTCCACGCAAATTCAGCACCCAAGCAATCTCGTCTAAAGCCGTAACTAACAGTCCGTCCGCACCTTGTTTAACTAAACACTCACGTATTCGAGACAGTTTACTTTCTGTCGTCTCACCAGCATACTTCAATGGATGAAGACGGATCTTATTATTAGGAATGACAGGTCGGTCAAGCCATAGCACATCCATTGGATCATCAACACAACGCACCTGCATGTTCCCTTTTGTCGCCAAACTCTCTTTCAAATCAGCAACACTAACAAAAGTATTGACACTTCCATCCACTCCAACAACAGGACTATCGTATTCTGCCAGCTCACTTGCTAACCACTCACTAATAGAAGGAGTACCTTCTACACGTTCTTTCATTAATAAGAACTCACTCCCCGCAAGTTCCTTTGCAGCTGCAATAAAGTAACGAGAATCCGTCCATAAGGCAGCGTGATGCAACGTTACTACGGCAGTACCAGCCGAGCCCAGTGAAACCAGATATCCATTCACGAGTCTTCCAGTGGTCGGCCACATATTCACTATTATGGGGGTCACTACTTGGGAAAATAAAAGCAGTAAGCGCATTCTCCTTCATCCATCTGCGAAGAGCAACAAGGCGTTCATTGATTGTTTGCATAATATTTATAGGGTTAGAGGTTGAAAACAATGCGAAGAAAAGAAAAACTCTCCGAATCTGTCCGCTAAGTTAATAAAAAAAATCCGAATATCCAAATCAAGAAGAACAAGAAATATCTATAAATGCAAAACCGACTTTACAAAGACTTACTCCTTTTATAAATAATAACACAAATAATTCATTCTTTTTCTTCTCACATACTCTTTTTTTATTAACTTTGCGGTATCGAACAAAAGGGAAAATATACTTTTAAAATAAAATATTTATTATGAATTACTTAACAAACGAGAAACTTGTTATCGTCGGTGCAGGCGGTATGATTGGTTCAAACATGGTTCAGACCGCTCTTACACTCGGTCTTACTCCTAACATCTGTCTATATGATATCTATGAGCCAGGCGTTCATGGTGTATTCGACGAGATGGAGCAGTGCGCTTTCCCAGGTGCTAACCTTTCTTACACCGTTGACCCTGCAGAGGCTTTCACTGGTGCTAAGTACATCATTTCTTCTGGTGGTGCTCCACGTAAGGAGGGTATGACTCGTGAGGACTTGTTGAAGGGTAACTGCAAGATTGCAGCTGATTTCGGTGAGAACATCAAGAAGTATTGCCCAGATGTAAAGCACGTTGTTGTTATCTTCAACCCAGCTGACGTTACAGCATTGACAGCTCTCATCCACTCTGGTTTGAAGGCTAATCAGCTCACATCACTCGCTGCCCTTGACTCTACTCGTCTGCAGCAGGCTTTGGCTCACGAGTTTGGCGTACAGCAGGATAAGGTTACTGGTGCACACACATACGGTGGTCACGGTGAGCAGATGGCTGTATTCGCTTCTAAGGTTAAGATCGATGGCAAGCCATTGGCAGAGATGGGTCTTTCTGCAGAGCGTTGGGAAGAGATTAAGCACCACACAGTACAGGGTGGTTCAAACATTATCAAGCTTCGTGGCCGTAGCTCATTCCAGAGCCCAGCTTACAATGCTGTTAAGATGATTGAGGCTGCTATGGGCGGTGAGAAGTTCACCTTGCCAGCAGGTTGCTACGTTAACGACGAGAAGCTCGGCTTCAAGAACGTTATGATGGCTATGCCTACAACTATTGATGCTACTGGTGTTCACTACACTGAGCCAACAGGTACTCCAGAGGAGATGGCTTCTCTTCAGGCTTCTTACGAGCACCTCTGCAAGATGCGTGATGAGATCATTGGTCTCAACATCATCCCAGCTGTTGCTGAATGGAAGAACGACAATGCGAATTTGTAAGATAGTTGACGAGTTGACAAGTTAACGAGTTGACAACAGATATTATTAAAGAAAGGCAACTGACATTTATAGTCGGTTGCCTTTCTTATTGGACAGATAAAACGTGTAAGGAACTCAAAGGTCTCCCCCAAAAAACTTAGGAGCTTTTTACAAAAAGCTTAAGAGCTTTTCAAAGAGGCTTAGGGACTTTTTTAAACGTTTGTAGGTCATCCTCAAAATACTTTCGAACAGTTCTACCTGTCTTCTGCAACTAACGGGCAGAAACAGGAGACGGAACTATTCTATCTCAATCCTGACAATACGCTGATTGAATCGGCGACGGAAATAAGGAATGCGCAGGAACAGATGGAAAGCGAATGGGAATCGCCCTTCATCGTACTCACTCATAAAATATTCCTTCCTCACGTGCAATCGACTGTTCCATTTCTCCATCTCCTTTGTATTGAGTAGTGACCACTTGAACTCAACACCTTTGTCCATCTTCTGCAGCATATCATGTTTCTTCTCTCGTCCAACAAACACAAAAGCGAGCATATCAAACAAAATGGTAGCTGATGGGAGTTTGTCACAGATATTGCGGAATAGTTCTCGCACTCTTTCCTCAGGGAAATACATCAGCACTCCCTCAAGAATAATTAGTACAGGCGACTTACTATATGCTCTCACTCTGTTCAACCAATCCTCATCGAATAGGGATTCTGCCAGATAAGTGTTGCGTTCCGTCTCCGTAAGGAAACGGCGGCGCAGATCGACAGCCTCTGGGAGGTCAAGATCGAACCAGTGTGTCACTTCGGGTCGCCCCATCCGCTCATACCGTGCATCCAATCCTGCCCCCAGCTGTATCACCACAGCATCGGGATGCTGGGCAAAGAACTCCCTCGCCTCATTATCAATCAGCTTGGCACGAATGCAGCAGCCTAACTGTGAGAGCTTGGCTTTCTTAAACTTAGAAAAATCATAGTCAATCTGTCCAATGATTTCCTTTGCTTTCTCATCACGCAGCAAGGGATTAGGGCGATCGGACTCTACAGCTTTTGCCCATAACGTGGTAAGCATCGTCTCGGGAATCTCCGTCAAAGTGGATTTAACCTTTTCCATTTGTATTCTATATGAATATCATTTGAGTGATTAGATAACAGGAAGGCTCCTTTTACTTTTACTTATTATTAAGTGAGGAGCCCTCCTTTTTTACTTCTCAAAGCTATGGAAGAAACAAGGGTTACCCTTCACTTGAATGATAGGACCTGCAACTTCTTTCGTATCTGGATTGTAAGTGTAGAAGCCTGTAGCCTTCTTATTAGCACTACCGAAGACTATCAAATTCTTATGCTTAGCAACTGCAATACATTGAGGATTAGAAATCTCCATTCCGTTGATAAGCGTCATCGTCTTTTGCTTCAAATCAACAACGATTGGAACAGATGTAAAGCTGAGGTATGGATTTGTCAGACCATCAGGAGCAAGTGCGAATGAGTTTCCATAAATATATAGTAAACCCTTACCCGCATAACACATAGCTACGATATAGTCTATATGCTTGGTTGAAAGACCTGCAACCTCTGTCTTATCAAGACGAATCAGGAAGTCTGGGTCAATCTCTGTAGAACCATTCTTTATACGAGCGATACCACCATTCAGTCCAGGAACAAAACCGAATGAACCAACACAGTTAAAGTAAATATCCTTATTCTCATCCATAAAGATTGAACCAGCATCAATAGGACGAGTAGCAAAACACATTCCCAAAGACTCATTAACAATGTGTTTCTCTACTTTGTCTGTCTTCACATCAATCATAGCAAACTCTATGTTATTACGTGTTGGCATATACTGAGCATTCATTTGGTTCAGTCCAACGAAGAGTTTACCATCACGAATAATCATTACAGCAGGTGCAACCCTCGTATCTGACTGTTTCAGATTATTAAGGTCAATATCAGCAATCTTTGTCATAGTTGTTGGGTTGAATACCATCACAACACCAATACCTTGTAAACTGACATATGCTTTCTCACTACTTGCCTCTACGATGTTACATGCTGCAGCACCAGCAGGAATAGACAATGCACCTTCTTTCTTCCATGTACCATCGTTCATAATTCTATAGCGATTTATCTCCGCCTTCGTGTTACCCATATAATCAGGGAATGAGTAGACATTGCCCGACTCTGTTACAATTGGCGTAGCACCAAAACCGCAAGGAATACTATTGCTATTATCATAAGTACCAGGCAACAGATTTGGCAATGCCTGTAAATATACATTACCACTACTACCCTCTGGGTTGGTAATTCCCGTTGCGAAGACAACTCCATGGAAGTCCTTATTACCAGGAGTTGGTTTAGGACCAGGTGTTGGGTCGTCACCATTGTTTCCACAAGCGGTAAACATAGCCATCACAACAATGGCTGAAAGAATTGATTTAAACTTTTTCATTGTTCTCTTTATTTAATATTAATATTATCTCTATAGACACACAAGATGCCCTTTCTTTATGAATCATACTTTATTCTTTCATATTACTTAATCCAAAATAAAGTCTTATTGCTTCTTACTTCAGAAGGTATCTAACCTTTACTCCTATATATCTTCCTGGCAGAGGACGATTAAACTCTGATACAACATGGCGATCCATAAGATTCTTTACCTTAAACGTTAAAACCCATTGGTCATTCTTGAAACTATGTTCTATTGCTGCATCCATTGTCAAAGCAGAAGGAATCTTCTTATCTTGATACCGACTTACTTCAAAATCATAGTAATATGTATGAACGTATGATGCATCAAAGAGGAAACGTGTGTTCTGTTCCTTTCCTCCAAAGAGGTTTTCTTTATGGAACTCTGCACCAAAGTTTGCTAATAGATAAGGTACGTTTGGGATACGTTTCATATAGGTGGGATTCTCGACAGTAGTACCGGGAGTTAGCTTTCTCACGTCACGAAGGTCTTGATAAGTACCATTCGCATAAAGATAAAGTACTGGACAGACATCTCCCTTAACATCAAGTTCAACACCTCTCGTACGTACACTACCAAAGTTACGATAGCGAGCCATCGTAGGAATCATATCAGGCGTGAACCTTATCATGTCTTTCAACTGATTATAAAAACCATTCAACTCTATCTCAACAAGTCCACCATCTTGTTTTAAGTGACGATAAAGCATACCAAGATTGACACCAGATGTACGTTCAGGCTTCAAAGCTGGGGATGCAAGGATAGAATATCCATTACCTATCAACTCCTCACTTGTAGGTATTCGCACCTCTGAATTAAAAGAGCCCTTTAGCATCAAGTCGTCTGTAAACTTATAACGAAAGGCATCACTAAAACCGAAATAAGATTTAAACACCTTTACAGGCTCTGGCGAACGTACCGAATAAACATCTATGCTGCGGGAATGAGATGAGAAAATAAAGTTCTTTAAAGTAAAAGCATTTTGGAAACGACCATCAAAGAGGGTCAAATCGTATGACAAACCCGTTGTTAAGGTTTTCATCTTACTTGGGAAATTTGATTGAAATCCCAAGGCTTTATCCATTAAAGAGTCATTCGGATGAAGTGAATTCCTATCAAAGTAAACATTCAGATTGATGCCATGATGCTTATCTATGGTATATCCCAAATTAAGCTTCGATGTCAACTCATTTGACCGGTTTCTTCCGTCTGAAGGGAAGTTATTCTGCTCTCCTCCGTATGGAGAGACCGCAGGCAACTTGTTTCCATCCCAATCATAACGATTTGAAGCCTTATCATTCAAACCATACCTACCAATGATATATCCTATATCAAAATCAAAATCGAGACCATCTAAAAAGAAATTCTTACGCTTTAGTGTCAATGCCGTCAATCCACTAACAGAATGGTTATAAGCCTCACGCACATCGAGATCGATTCCTTGTATTTCCTGACGTGTCTTGAGGAAAATAAGTTCCCACTTCATTTCATCAAACCACCATTTAGTAGCTTTAACAGACATTCCTGCCATGACTTTATTGAACTTATCATGATCTCGTTCCACAATTCTATTGTCCAAATTTGCCAAGGTCATCTTGTAATTGTTCTTTGAGAACGAGAAGGCTCCACCAATACCAAATTGTAGCCCAGTTTTATGATTGGTACGCTTAAACACCGTTGATACCTGATGTGTGTTAAATGAACCCAGTTCGTATGAGAAGTCAAAATAAACAGGTGGGTATTCCTTTGTTACTACATTAACAGCTCCGCCTAAGGCTGAGCCACCAAACTTATAAGGGACAATACCTTTATAAACCTCAATGCGCTCTATCATATTCGTAGGAATATCGTTTAAAGCAACAAAGTTACTCAATTGCGACATCGGTACTTCATCTACATACATTCCCATACGCTTACCTTCTAAGCCACGGAGTGAGATGCGAGAAGCACTACCTAAGCCTCCTGTATTTCGAACGGTTACACCAACTGTACGCGCAAGTACGTCATTAATATTTGTGGCTGTACCTTGTAACTGACGTTGTCCTATAACGGATATAGGCATAGCCGACTCCTTCAGCTTCCTAATCTCACTACGTGCTGTCACCATAACTTCCTTCATCTCTAAGGTTGTATCACGCTTAACAACATCCTGCGCATAGCATGTAAGCAGGTTAAGACTCAAAAACAATATTAAACAAAATGCTTTCTTATACAACAAATAAACATTAGAAGCTACTTCTCCTATAGGTTTCTTTCTCTGTCTCTCCATGTGACTTGTCAATTAAGGACTTAATTGGAAATATTGATTTAAGTCCTTACTATTAAACTAAAATGTAATTAAATAACGTTGCAAAGATAGAGAATAACAAAATATAAGACAATACCTAAAAGTAAGTAAATAAATTGAAAAAGAACCTGGTGAAGAAATTGACAAATTGAATGATAAAATGACTAAATGGCAGACCATATCAATCACAAAAATCACAATCACAAAAATCACAAAATCAATTATGGTAATATCGCATTTTTTTCTTACTTAGATAATGTATCATTATATATTATTATTTATTAATAAGGTATTATATTATATAAGAATCCCTTTTTACACATTGAAAATCCTTTTTGTGATTTTTGTGATTGTGATTTTTGTGATTGTGAATAAAAAGCCTCCCCGACCCCTCCGAAAGGGAAAAAGCCTCCCCGACCCCTCCGAAAGGAGGGGAGTGCAAGTTCATGCAAGTATTTTTGCAGAAAACTATCAGATAAAGTAGTCCCTGCCCCTTATCCCCCCCCATCGTAGTGCGCATAGTGAACTCTCCTTTTTCGGAGTGGGTCGGGGAGATCCCTGCTCGAGGGGCTTGGGGAGGCTTCCTCTATCTATACATATCTTTCTGTAAAACAGATAGTTGCAATGGCGTTTGCGGAACTTGTTACTTCAGTACCCCGAAAAACGATTGTTTTCAGAATAAAGTTGCTTACCTTTGCAAACAGAAAGAAAAGCCTCACCAACAGCCCCACCCGACCTCCCCGAGAGGGGAGGAGTGCAGATAGCGAGATTGCCCCAAGAAGTTTAGAAGTTAGTGCTCTCAAGTTTTAGAAGTTAGTGTTCGTATGCTTGAAGATTAGCGTTATTAGAACAAAAGATTAGCGTTGGTAGAACAAAAGATTAGCATTGGCAAGATCAAACATAAATCAAAATCCTGAGTTCAAAATTATGATTACTGGTTAATCTCATAATTCTTCTCCACTCAAAGGGGACATCAACAATTCACAAGGAAAGACTCTCGCCAATTACACAAGACGATGTTCCCCAAAAAGAAAGAACGCATCAAAGGTTAAATAAACCTCTAACACGTCCCCTATCATTAGTTTAACTTCTCACAAAAAAGGAGAACGTTCTTTGACTTTATGATTTACTTCTTCCTGAACTTCTCAGCCTGACTCTGAATCAAAGCTGTGTCTTCGAAGTAATTGATCTGCATAGCTGCACGAACTTCATCCATCGTCTTTGCAGCTACCTCACGAGCCTCAACAGATCCTTTCTTCAAGATGTTATAGATCTCTGGAATGTCTTGCTCGTATTCATGGCGACGAGTACGAATAGGGTCAAGTATCTTATTGAGCACATTATTTCAAGAGCTTCTTACACTTCATATCACCGATACCACCAGCTGTATAAGCAGCTTTCAGTTCGTCAAGATTCTGGAACTCTGGCCAGAACTCAGCAAAATCTTCATCGGTTTGAGAAAGGCATCCAGATAGGTAAACACAGCGTTACCCTCAACATGGCCTGGATCAGAAACGTTCAAGTGAGTTGGGTCAGTGTACATTGTCTTCACCTTCTTCCATACGGTATCAGCGTCATCAGAGAGGTAGATACAGTTACCCAAGACTCTTACTCATCTTCTCTTTACCATCCGTTCCAGGCAGACGACGTGCCGTTGCATTCTCTGGTAACATGATGTTTGGTTCGACTAATACAGGTGCATAAATCTGATTGAAGCGACGTACAATCTCACGTGTCACCTCAATCATTGGCTCTTGATCTTCACCCGCAGGAACGGTAGTTGCCTTGAAAGGCTGCAATGTCGGCAGCCTGAGACACTGGATACGCAAAGAACCCCATTGGAATATTGGCTTCAAAGTTACGCATCTTGATTTCAGTCTTCACAGTAGGGTTACGCTGCACACGACTTACACTGATAAGATTCATAAAGAATGTGGTCAGTTCTGCCAATTCTGGAATCTGACTCTGAATGTAGAGCGTACATTTCTCTGGACTAAGTCCTGCAGAAAGATAATCCAAAGCCACCTCAATAATGTTCTGGCGAATCTTCTCTGGATTGTCAGCATTATCTGTCAACGCCTGTACGTCTGCCATGAAGACAAACATCTTATCGTAGTCGCCAAGGTTCTGTAACTCCACACGACGGCGAAGTGAACCCACATAGTGACCAAGATGCAACTTACCAGTTGGGCGGTCACCCGTTAAAATAATCTTTCCCATGTATCTTTATTTCTTATTTACGTTATTAATAGGAAGTCTGCATATCCTATTGCCGATGTTCCTCTTCGACAGCTGCTGTATCAGCTTGCTGTTTCTCTTCCTCGGGCGCAGGGGTTGCTTCTTCCTCGGGCTCCGCTGGCTCTGGCGCAGTAACAACTGTATCCACAACAGGAGGAGCAGTGTTCTGGACTGGCGCTTCATAAGGAATTGTATCGACAGACAAGCTATCTGAAGCAACTACCGCTGGTGGTGTTGGACGGAAAGCAACATAAGCACCAATTCCTATCGCTAATACAACTAAACCAATCAAGATACCCCATAAGATGGCATGATTGTTCTTCGTGTTTGTTTGAGCCGTTTGTGGAACTTGTGCATTCACTTGATTCTGTGGTTGATACTGCTGTCCTGCACTAATAAGAGGTAATGTTACCTCCATCGTTCCATGACAATGAGGGCACTGACATTCGATTGTCTGCCCCTCACTAGCTTCCACTATAAATTGTGTACCACAATTATCACATGTTATCTGATACTTCATCTATTCGATTTCTATCATTAACCAAGTACTTCTATAGCCTTGCGCATACGTTTTAAGGTTTCAGCTTTGCCAAGGAAAGCTGAGATATCAAACATACCAGGATCCCTTACCAATACCAACCAATGTCAATCGGAAAGCATTCATTATATCGCCAAGCTTATAGCCTTTATCCTCTACCCATTTCATCACAACAGGTTCCTGACCTTCAATGGAGAAGTCGTCTATACCTTCAAGCACCTCTGCCAATTCTGTCATCTGCTGTGCAGAATATTCCTTCCAACGCTTCTTAACCGTCTTCTCATCGTAACTTGTTGGAGCGATAAAGAAGAAAGAACAAAGTTCCCAAAGCTCTTTCACGAAACTAACACGATCCTTCATCATGTGAACAACCTGTCTTACTTGTTCCATCGTAGCTTCAACACCATTATTAGCAACGATAGGTGCAAAGAGTTCTGCTATCTCGTCATCACTCTTTACGGAGGATGTACTCATGATTGAACCATATACCCTTTCTGATAATCAAACTTTAGCTCCACTCTTTGAACATTTCGTTATATCGAATGCTTTTACTAACTCATCAAGAGAGAAGAGTTCCTGTTCGGTTCCTGGATTCCAACCTAACAATGCTAAGAAGTTCACCACTGCCTCTGGGAAATATCCACTCTCACGATAACCCGAGCTAACCTCTCCTGTCTTAGGATCATGCCACTCTAATGGGAACACAGGAAAGCCTAAACGATCACCATCACGCTTACTTAACTTGCCCTTTCCTTCTGGTTTCAATAACAATGGAAGGTGTGCGAAACGTGGCATACTATCTTCCCAACCAAAGGCACGATAGAGCAATACATGCAAAGGAGCACTTGGCAACCACTCTTCACCACGAATTACATGAGAAATCTCCATTAAGTGGTCATCAACGATGTTAGCAAGGTGGTAAGTAGGCAACTCGTCTGCACTCTTATACAAGACCTTATCATCAAGAATATCACTCTTAATGCAGACATCGCCACGAATCATATCATTGACATGCACCTCTTCACCTGGCTCTATCTTAAAGCGAACAACATATTGTTGACCATCGTCTATCAAGCTATCAACCTCTTCTTTCGACATGGTCAGAGAGTTGCGCATCTGAAGACGAGTATGTGCATCGTATTGGAAGTTCTGAATCTCTTTGCGCTTAGCATCTAATTCCTCTGGAGTATCAAAGGCAATATATGCTTTACCAGCCTCTAACAACTGATTAACATACTTCTTATAGATTTCACGACGCTCACTCTGTCGATAAGGACCATGCTCACCTCCAAAGCTAACGCCCTCATCAAACTCTATTCCTAACCATTTAAACGAATCAAGGATATATTCTTCTGCTCCAGGAACAAAGCGATTAGAGTCTGTATCCTCTATACGGAAGATGAGTTTACCGCCATGCTGACGTGCGAAAAGGTAATTATACAAAGCCGTACGTACACCACCAATATGCAATGCGCCCGTTGGACTAGGTGCAAAACGTACTCTTACATTTCTCTCTGCCATTGTCTTAATTATTATTTTTCCTGCAAAATTAATGCTTTTTTTTGAGTATACGCCATATTTTTAGTATTTTCGCAAGTCCTTAGAAGTTAATAGAAACAATATAGAAAATATGATAAGATTCAGAAACTTAGAAAACCACTATTGGCGGAAATATAGCATCAAGAACGGCATTGGTCATTGTTGCTGTGGTGATGATAGTGCTTTTCTTACCACGAACAAAGGGAAAACTCTTCCATTATGATGAGGGGAAACCATGGATGTATGGGCAGTTGATTGCCAAATTCGACTTTCCAATCTTCAAGACTGATGAAGCATTGAAGGCGGAACGTGACTCGATGATGAAGCATTTCCAGCCGTATTATAACGTTAATCCGTCTATCGAAGCAAAGAAGATTGAACAATTCAAGACTGCTTACAAGAATGGTATTCCTGGATTACCGCAATCGTATGTAGAAATCATTGCGCAACACTTGCATGATATTTATCAAGCAGGAGTGATTGACCCACTGCAATATTCCAAACTCGTGAAAGATAGCGATAATGTGATTCGTGTAGTCACTGGTAAACAAGCAGTGAGTGTTCCAATCAATAAGACCTTCTCAACCCTCGGAGCTTATGAGCATCTCTTTGTGAATCCTACTTTAGGTTCGAAACGTGCTATCTTACAACAATGTAATCTAAACGAATACATTGAACCAAACCTTATTTATGATAAAGATCGTAGTGAGACAGAGATGAATGATATGCTCAGTCTCATTCCGCAAGCATCAGGAATGGTATTGGAAGGGCAAAGAATCATCGACCGAGGCGATATCGTGGATGCAAAAACGTATCGTGTGCTCAATTCATTCGAGCAGGCAATGGAGAAACGTAACGCATCTGAAGCAGAGATAACATCAACCATCATCGGACAAAGTATCTATGTTTTAATCCTCATCGGATTATTCACTCTTTACCTCGCTCTCTTCCGCAGAGATTATTTCGATAAGCCGCGCTCCATTTCCTTATTGTATGTGATGATAGTCATATTCCCTATCCTCACCTCGCTAATGATGGAACATAACATTCTCAGTGTCTATATCCTGCCTTTCTCCATGGCGCCCATCTTTTTCCGAGTGTTTATGGACTCACGAACAGCCTTCATAGCGCACGTAACAATGATTCTTATCTGTGCGGTTGCCGTGAAATATCAATACGAATTTATTATCGTACAATTAGTGGCAGGCTTGATCGCCATCTATTCTCTTAGAGAATTATCCAAACGTAGTCAGATTTTCCTTACGGCTTTATTGGTTACTATCGGTTCTGCTGCTATGTATTTAGCCTTACAACTCATACAATCTGACGATCTTTCTAAGCTCGACCACACAATGTATTATCACTTTGGGGTCAATGCTTTCTTCCTTCTCTTTACTTATCCACTTATGTTAGTGATTGAGAAGACTTTCGGTTTCGTTTCAACTGTAACGATGTTCGAGTTATCCAACACGAATAACGAACTTCTAAGACGATTGAGCGAGGTTGCACCTGGTACTTTCCAACATTCAATCACGGTTGGAAATCTCGCAACTGAGATAGCAAACAGGATTGGAGCTAAGAGCCAACTAGTTCGTACAGGGGCACTATATCACGATATCGGTAAAATGCTTAACCCTGCTTTCTTCACAGAAAATCAAGCGGGTATTAATCCGCACGATAAATTGACGGATCTTGAGAGCGCACGCATTATTATCAGTCACGTAACCGAGGGCTTGAAACTCGCAGAAAAATATAATCTTCCAAGGGAAATCAAAGAGTTTATCACCACACATCATGGTGCTGGAATGGCAAAATACTTCTACATTCATTACAAGAATGAGCACCCTGATGAGGAAGTCAATGAGGATCTTTTCCGTTATCCAGGACCTAATCCGTTCACACGAGAGCAAGCAATTCTCATGATGAGTGATACGGTGGAGGCTGCTTCAAGATCGCTGAAGGAGTATACGGAGGATAGTATCAGCGAACTCGTCAATAGACTTATTGATGGGACAGGTAGCTGACGGAAACTTTACGGACTGCCCGATCACCTTCCGCGATATTACTGCGGCAAAGGCTGTACTCATCGAACGACTCAAATCAATGTATCATACACGTATTCAATATCCAACGTTAAAGGCGTAAACAACTATCCTATTTTGTAATAGAATATTATTAATTCTGCCACTCGTTTTGGCGTTATTCTGAAAAGCTACCATACTTGGGCTTAAATAGCCAAATTATGGTGGCTTTTTGTATAGTAAGCGCAACCCATTAACTATCAACCTTTTATCTAAAAACAACTTACAATATAAAGAGAAAGAACCCACTTATTTTGTGAAAATAGGCTTAATTTTAGCCGAAACCATCGTATTTTTTGCAAAAAACAATACTACTTTTCATCCAAAATGATAGTACTTTTTCATGAAAACGATACTACTTTTTCACTCAAAAACGATAGTACTTTTTTTCAAAAACCTACAATCAATACCATTTTTCTGGCGTGTTACTTTGCTATAAAACGCTAGAATGAAAAAAATAGAATGTAAAGTATATTCTTATAAAAGCACCTATCATTTCACAAACAACTTCCCTTACTTTCGCACTTAACATATATATGCACATTTTAAGACGAAATGAGAAAAAGATAGGAAAGATTTGGAAGTTTAGAACAATATATATAACTTTGCAACCAAATTTATAGGTTTTTTTATATACAAACAAACAACCAATGAAGTATTCCAAAAATCATCATTGCTGCAACAATGTTAGCAATGACTACAACAACACAAGCCGGAGGTTTACTCACAAATACCAATCAAAGCATTGCTTTCAACCGTAATTTTGCACGTGTTGGTGCGATTGGTATCGATGGAGTTTACTTTAATCCTGCCGGCGTTGCATTTCTCAGTAATGGATTCCACCTATCTCTCAACTTCCAAAACGCTTATCAAACACGTGAAATAACATCATCTTTCTCTGTTCCAGCATTTGAACAAGTACCTGCATTGCAGCCGTTTGCAAAACCTTTCAAGCTCAATGGAGGAAAAGAAGATGGCAGTAAGTTTTATAAAGGTAAGGCTTCTGTGCCCATCCTTCCATCATTTCAAGTAGCTTATAATAAGGATAAATGGAGTTTTCAAGCTGGTTTTGGCTTGACAGGTGGCGGTGGAAAGGCAACTTTCAACGAGGGACTTCCAAGTTTCGAACGTCAGGTATCACTTCTTCCTGCATTAATCAACCAAAAACTCCCAACTTTCGCTGCACTTCTTGATCAGAAGGAGACGCCTGCAACGGCTTATAGTATGCAGAGTTATATGAGTGGGCAGCAATACGATTTCGGTTTGCAACTCGGTGCAGCATATAAAATCAATGATCATCTTGCTGTTTATGGGGGTGCACGATTCAATTATGTTTATAATAAATACGAAGGAAACCTTACCAACATCTCTGCAAATGTTGGTGGGAACAATCAAAATCTATACGATTACTTCGATTCTAAGGTAAAAGCTCTTAACGAAAAAGCTACTTCGTTACAGGCGGCAGCTACTGCGGCTAGAACGCAAGCTGCAGCTTTACAGGCACAAGCCAATGCAACGACAGATCCAACAGCCAAGGCACAACTATTGGCTGCAGCAAATCAATATGCTGCGGGTGCTGAGAAAGCTAGTAACGGAGCGATGTTAGTGAGTGCTGGAGCCGACAAACTCAGTAGCAGTAAGGAACTCGTAAAGGATCGTTATGTAAGGGTGAGCCAACGTGGTTGGGGTATTACTCCTATCCTCGGCATTGATTATCACAATGGAAAATGGAATCTTGCAGCTCGCTATGAGTTCACAACTAAGTTCAATGTTGAGACAAAGGCTAACCCAGATGATACGCACAGTTATGAAGATGGAGTAACAACTCCTAACGATATTCCCGGTATTCTTGCTCTCGGCGCACAATATGAAGTATTGAAAAACCTGCGCGTTATGGCTGGTTACAACTATTACTTCGATAAAGAAGCACGAATGGCAAATAATAAGCAGAAGCTCCTTGCGCACAATACACAGGAATTCCTTGCTGGTGTTGAGTGGGATATTATTCCTGCAGTGACGGTTAGTGCTGGAGGACAACGCACAAAGTATGGACTCGGCGATGGTAAGTATCTTACCGACCTCAGTTTCGTTACGAGCAGTTACAGCTTCGGCTTTGGTGCAAAGATTAAAGTTGCTAAGAATGCACACCTCAACGTTGCTTACTTCTTTACAAACTATTCTAACTTTAAGAAGGAATACAACGATGCAATTACTGTCGGTAAAGAGCAAGTCACACAACCTGATGGTTCTGTAAAGGTACAACCTATCGTAATTAATACCAAGAATACAGATATCTTCACCCGCACGAATAAGGTATTGGGGGTCGGACTTGATATTGATTTCTAAATAATAACTCACAACCGAGTTAATCTAACCACAGAGCGGAGATAATTGAATGACTTCAACTTATCTCCGCCTTATTTTTTCCTTCACTTCAATTCATTAAGATTCGAAAAGACTTCCTTTTAAACACTTGCAAATATCAAGTAATATTCATATATTTGCAGCAGAAAATACGTTTCTATTATGGATACAAACAAAAAAATACAGATTCTAAGAGCTAAGCGTAGAATCTATCAAGCTCGGAAGACGGAAGAATATCAGCAACGAGTAGCCTCTTGTCTTTCCAAAGAAGAGAAGAAAATCCTCTTCAGTGGGGATGGTTTTGTACGTGTCCCAGATGAAGAAGCAAAACGAGAGAAGATTGATGTATATCCTTACCTCATACAATAAAGCAAAAAGAACATGGGTATACAGCATTATCCTTATCGCTTTGTAAAGAAAGTCATAGAGCCTTGGGATGGACCTCAAGGCTTTTTGCTTTATAAATACTTGTATTCATTCAAGTCACCAAAGTCACATCAAACTTATTGGGTATGGATAGAAGTTTATCGTCATCATTTCTATGCTGTTAAATTCCATCTAAAGGCTCATCGTGATAGTGATAAGAAGTACAATGTTATGACTGGACTGGATGAACCGAGGGAATGTATCTATACCTGCATGGCTATCATGAAGGAAATAGCAGATAAAGATTCTTGTGCTTCTTTTGGTTTTATTGGAGCTAATAGAATTGATGAACAAGAGAAGAATACAAGTAGATTCCGTGTTTACAGAAGATATACACTTACGCTATTTGGACATAACGAATACGAACATCTATTCAATATTGAGAAAAGTGCTTATTTATTGGTAAACAAAAAGGAGATGGAGAAGAATCCTCAGCTTATCACAGACATTGTTAATGGTTTTAAGGAGCTGTATCCCTATTTCGATTAAGTAATTCTTTCTAGGCAAACAACCATATCGCTTTACAACGGATCAACATCATAATACACCTGCAAAGCACCATAACGCTTATCTTTCATCATAGCTTCTAATGCTCCACGAAGATACTGGCGGACACGAGGATAATCAATACCATTCTCTAATTTCAGTACTATCTTTCGAATACTCAATGTTTTCACTCGTGCTACCGCAGGCTTATCAGGACCTAGAACACGATCCCCGAAGATATCACGCAACCTACTTCCAAGTTCTACCCCAGCCGTATTGACAATGTTCTCATCCCTATGCTTTAAGTAAACATACACCAGATGATAGAACGGGGGATAATGAAATTCGCGTCGCTCGTCCAATAGTTCCTTAAAGAATGTCGGGTAATCATTATGAACAACATACTGGATAACGGGTAAATCAGGAGTTTTGGTTTGAAGTATCACCTCTCCCCTCTTTCCCTTTCTACCGGCTCTACCACTCACCTGACTCATCATCATAAAGGCTTGCTCATAAGCTCTAAAGTCAGGATAGTTCAACATTGAGTCAGCATTTAGTATGCCCACAACAGAGACTTTACCAAAGTCTAATCCCTTAGTAACCATTTGCGTACCAATCAGAAGATTGTTCTTGCCCATCGAGAAGTCATTAATCAATCGCTCATAAGCATTGCGCGTATGGGTTGTATCTAAGTCCATTCGGGCAATACGAGCCTCTGGAAAGATGGAACGAATCTCATCCTCTATCTTCTCCGTACCATAACCACGTCCTCGAATATCCTTACTTTCACAACAAGGGCACTGCTCAGGCACTTTCATTGTATATCCGCAATAATGGCAACTTAGGTAGTTCATACTCTTATGATAGGTCAATGATATATCGCAATTAGGACATTTCGGTACCCAACCACATTGTCTACATTCTATCATAGGTGCAAAGCCACGCCTATTCTGGAATAAGATTGCTTGTTCCCCACGCTCTAAAGCACCACGCACAGCCGATAACAAGCGAGGAGAGAGAAAGAACCTGACACCATCTTCCGACGATAGAGATCTTTCATATCCACCACTTCTATTGATGGTAACTGAATATCTTTATAACGACGGCTTAGCTCCACAAGTCCATACTTGCCTTGCTTTGCATTATAATATGATTCCATTGAGGGAGTTGCTGTGCCCAACAATGTCTTCGCACCAGCATACATTTGTGCCAATACAATGGCTGCTGACCGTGCATGATAGCGTGGTGCAGGATCTTGCTGCTTAAAACTTTGCTCATGCTCTTCGTCTATTATGACAAGACCGAGCCGATGAAAAGGAAGAAAGACGGCGCTTCTTGCACCAAGGATAACATCGTACGGATTGGAGGAAAGTTGTTTCTTCCATATTTCCACACGTTCAGCATCGCTATACTTACTATGGTAAATACCCAACCGATTGCCAAATACGGCTTTCAATCGTTCTGTTATCTGCACAGTAAGGGCTATTTCTGGAAGAAGATAGAGCACTTGCTTATGCTCATTGATGGCTTTCTGGATTAGATGGATATATATTTCCGTCTTACCCGAAGAGGTTACTCCATGTAACAAAGTCACAGGATGCCCCATCATCTGCATCAAGATATGATTGTAAGCCTCGGTTTGTGCTTCGTTCAAAGGCTTTATCTTCTCTGGATGAAGAGCAATATTATGACTGAGACGTCCCACTTCCTTCTCATAAGTAACAAGTATCATCTTTTCTTGAAGCGATCGAATGACAGCTATTGACGCATGAGACTCATTCATAAGTTCCTCTCTTGTTACCTCACGAAGCTCTGTCTCTGGCAAAAGACGCTCTATATTATCAACCCCCGTCAGTCTAAGATAAGTCATAAGAACATCCAACTGCTTACAGCTCTCTTCATAGAACTGATTAAAAGAGTGAGCGTTTGTTCGTCACGATATTTATCCGCCAAACGAATAAACAATTCCGTGCGAGGTCGGAAACCATCTTCTGCCTTCAAACCAGAAGGAAGTGCAGCTTTATAAACGTCTCCAATGGGTGACATATAATAGTCGGCTATCCATTTCCAAAGTCTCAACTGCTGCGGAAGGAGTATCGGGGTATCATCCAACACATCAGCAATGTTCTTATATACAATCTTCTTCTTACCTTGCCGTGCAACCTCTTTTGCTGACTTAGGAACGTCAACAGGATATTCAGCAACTATACCCACATAAATCTTACTCTTACCAAACGGAACTGTAACACGCATTCCTTTCTGCACCCGTGAAGCTAAGGCATCAGGAACACTATATGTAAAATAGCCATCAAGTGGCAAAGGTAAGATAATATTTGCGTAAGTCATTTGCTGAAGATTACCATTCTATAGTGGCGCAAAGGTACAAATAAACTTTCTATGTCTTCAAATCCTGTGTCATTAAATAATATGTTCTCATGTCATTCCGTCTAACCCCTATGTTACTATCCCCCCATGTTCATTTGTTACTATGTCTCTAAATCCTATGTTCCTCTGTCTCACACAAAAGCCCCACCCCATTAGGCTGGGATGGGGCTGTAGGCTTTTACCCAACCTGCGGTCCACTTCCTTCTTCTTTCTTTTTCTTTCTTCCTTTTTATTATCTTTCTCCTCTTCTTCTTTCTTCCTCAACGATTCGTAGGAGTTTGTGGCCAACTCGCGCTTCAACTCCGTGCCAGGAGTGAAGACCACACGCGGTTTAATCGTATCGGTCTTAAAAGCTTTTTCTGTTTCCGATCCTTTACTCGACAGTGTAACACGCATTGAACCGAAATTACCTAACTGAATGCTGAAACCATCACGGAGATAATGTGGCAGACAATCAATGAAGTTATATAACACGTTCGACACATCACCACGCGTCAACGACGAACGCCCCGCAATGTCACGTGCAATGTCATCCAGCGACTTATGCCCAACGTTTACCGCATTGGCATAAAACTTCACTTCCTCCCGCTTCTGCGGGTTCTTCTTTTGAACTAATTTAAATCTCATGATTCTTTGGTTTTTAAATTATTAATACTATTGTTGTTTATCATAGCATAGGGCAGCACGCCTCCGTGTCTATTCGTTGCATCTTCATGCCGCCCTATCCTATTTTCTTTGTTTATTTCCCACCTTTCATCGTCTCTTCTTTCGTCTCCTCAACATCCTCCTCCCGCCAGATACGTATTCCCTTGCTGCGCTCACCGTATCTACGCGCCGACAGATGCGGTGACCCTTGCTGTTAAATACGGTGAGCGTTGCTGTCGGATACGCATCTAGCAGCTGCGCAATGCGTATCTATCAGTTCATAGATACGCATCCACCAGCGCATAGATACGGTGAGCGCAGCAACGGAATACGCATCTAACAGAACAAACATCCTTTCAAATACACATTTATTTAGGAAATAGGAGGATACATCTTTTTAATACTGCATAAATGGTCTCACCTTCGCAGTTTCAGTCTTAGACTTGAAATCAAGATGAATCTTATTACCTGAAAAAGTTATTGTTGCCATTTTATATTCTGTTCCTTCTTTAATCTCACTGTTTGTCCAATAAGTACCAGAAGGAGGAGTACCACCAACCTTCGTAAATGCTTGATTGAAACGTGTAATATCAATATCAGGGAAATTTATGGTAGAAGCAGCATACGGGAAGCCTGGCGTATAAGTTCCTCTATCAGGAAGTACAAAGCATAACGCCACCTAAAAGCTTGCTTGTAAGCATTCCCACTTTCAAACATTCTTCCTTGAGAACTCTCTAGACGAAGATAATGCCAAAAAGATGGGATCTCCCAGTGAACTCCCGACATTGGGGAACCATAGCCGTGTGCTGCTAGAACAGCTGCTCCTGAAGAGAAGCCCGAACTATAAGAGCCTACGACTTGTGAATAATTACTCATAAGATGACCTGATTCTTGAGTAGTTGTAGCGTTAGACCATTGTATCTGATCACTACCTCCCACTTTGGCATCATGCAATGCAATTGCGAGATGTTCATATGGATTAAAAATCACACCGACAACCGGTTTGCCATGATTCTTCTCGAGCGGTCCTGCCGTTCCATCACTGTAAAGATACTGGTCATTAATGTAAAGGCGTATCAAAATAAGATATTGTTTGTTCGCCTCCACCTGCTTTGTCTCAGGCACAGTGATGGTCTTACCAACCAGACTACGTCCATAAAACTCTCCAGAAGAAAAACTCAATCTCAACTTAGAGCAATCAGTCGTAGGAAGCCAGTAATCCGTCAATAAATTACTACGATCAACACCATATTTTTCTCCTGGTGTAGACCATGAATAATATCGCTGTCCACCAGGACTTGGTTCACAAGATTTAGAAATCTGTCCATTTGTAGGATAGGAGTAGGTATCTGTAGCAAAATCATAGATTACTTTCTCTGGAACTGTATTCGCTGGGGTCTCCAATGTGCCTTGATATTTTTCGCTAGGATTAACAAACTCGCCCTTTTGCATAGTTTCGCCTAATTGTACATAAAAATTAAAAGGATCTTCATTCGTGACCTGTGTGCTTGTTGTCTTACAGGAAAGGGCGAAGTTTACGTACCAAGCGACGACATTTACCTGTGCTCCTGCATGCTTCATTGTAAAGGTAACTTGCTGCTTAGAAACGGGATTAATGACAACTCCTCGTTGTACGGTGAAGCGAGCAGTGGCAGCATCAGAGCGATTAACCGTGAACTGTGTACCACTAGCAGACACCTTGTCATTAAAGCAAACAAAGTCGTATGTGCCATGAGGGAGATTTATTGACTTCGGCTGGCTAGCATCAGGCGTAAAGGTAGAGCCGTTGAATGTACCTTTTAGCTCACCTTTCTTTACGCCGCCTTGATAAGCCTGTATGGTGTAATGGGTTGGTGTATTAATCGCACGTGTCTTAGGAGTTTCTGCTCTGTGCGTAGTGTCAGGTACAAGGCTAACCTCTGCCATTAAGCCATCGCCTAAGTCCTGTATCTCCGGTTTTGTTTCCTCTATTGCTGCACGTGACTTTGGTGTATTGTCTGCTGGTTCGTAATCCTTTTCAACGATAGAAAATGATACGTTACCTGTTCCATCCTGTGGAGTAACATTGGCAATGTCTTCGTTGCTGCATCCTGTCAATACTATACCAGCGAGAGCAAATAACAGAATTGCTGTATTAATTCTTTTGATTTTCATTGTTTTCTTTTTAATTGTTTCTTTTGATTTGTTTACCTCTGTGGCTTAGAAGTCTACTGAACCTCCGTCAACTACGCCTCCGTCTTCCCAATCTTCTTCTGTAGTTTGTGGCGCGTTAGGAGTGACCGATGTACAGATAAATGTTTCTGTCTCCATTTTGTGAACGATACACTCGGGTCGTTCATAATCTTTCTTTTCTTGCTTTGCTCATTGCTTTTATTGATTAAAAAATAGTTATTATTAATGATTCTCACTTGCTTTACTTCATGTCACAGAGTTCAAGAGGGAGACGAAAGTATAAGAAGAGTTGTTAAAACAATGAATTATCTCCTCCTCTTGATGCTCTGTGGCACTATGTAAGTTTGATTTTATACGTGAATTAAATTCTATATTTTGTGTTTTAGCGGTCTTAAAAAAGGGCATAAAAAAGCGAACAAAGGAAACTCCTAAAAGTCCTTTGTTTACAGGGGTTACGGCACGCTTCGCGCGCGCGTATGCGAGAAGAAAAAATGTGTTATTAGACGCTAGGTGCGAATGTGTGTGTGTGTGTGTGTTAGCAAATTATTTGGATTGACCAAAGATAAAGTGCAAAAAGATGCAAAGAATTCGATAATTCTTTGCAGTACTTCATTCACTTGATATGTCATTGCTAATTCTTTCACGGCGGCAAAGGTAAGGCTTTCCTTTAGAACTGCCAAATAATCAGCGAAGAAATATCGAAATAGACTAGAAGAAATAGGCTACACCCACCTGCCAAGAGTTGTTGCGGCTACTCTTCTTATTGAAGACAGACGTTGCAGCATCAGTAGCTGTCTTCCACGTTGCATGCCCTGTTTTACCACAAGCAATATTATAGTTAGCACTCACTTGCAGGTGCTTAAATGCGGTAACACCAAAACCAAGGTTGACACTGAAGTTACTATTTTTCAAAGCGTATGTACTCTTCATATTCCATTGATATTCTTTCTCACCAATGTTGAAAGCAACCTGAGGTCCACCAAAGATGAATACACTTGCCATGCTACCTAAGCCGATAGAGTAACGAGCATTCACTGGAATTGCAATCTGTTGCTGCTTAACTGTCTGCGTCATCGTAGCATAATCGAGTTTTGCAGCACGATAATCATATAGAACAGAAGCATCCATACCTAAACCAACAACGGGTAATGTGAATTTCACCGTTGGTCCAATGAACCAGCCAGCTTGATTCGTTTTGTCAAAGACTTCACTATCAAAGTAGAAATCACTCACATTCAACCCTGCTTTTACACCAAACTTCAAAGGTTCGTCAGCGTGAACAGGGATGGAAAAGAGAAACGAAAGGACTAATAAAGCCGATGAAATAATTTTCTTCATAATCATAAATATTAATGATAAAAGAACTAATGACTATACATTAATCGCTCTCAAATGGCTTTTATTACCTAATTGAAGAAATTTAACAGCTATGTTAATGACGCTCACGGCGAACTGTCACTCGTGCAGGAGACACGCTCGCACTTCCATTGGAAGATGGACGACGTGTGCGCCTAACGCTACTTGTTGATGGACTTGTACGACGACCACGAACAGTTCGTTTACTTGCTTTCTCTACTTCTTGGTTTGCCGCAATACTGTCAAGGCTATCCTTACGAGCTGGATCTCCATAGATATGCTTCTCAAAATCAGCAAGCTCACGCTCTATCTTCTTCTGTTCTGTAGCCATTGCAGAATCGTTTGGACAATATTGTGCAAGTGTTTTACCTAACAGATTAGTGGTCTTGTAAATCTTTCCTTTGTATAAGTTCATCGTGAAATAATCATCCACACTCATCGTAGCAGCATTGTTTAAGTTGCTAGTCATCATGGTTTGCTTAGAGAGAAAAGGAGCAAGATCGTCATAGCGAACCCAGAATAATGGGTATTTAACCTCTCCATCTCCGAAGTCATCTTCGCGATACATGATTGGACAAAGCGCTACCACCTTACGATGGAAAGTTGATGTACCTTGGTCATAATAAGCACTTTCCTTTAGATAATACCCTTTTACCTCGCTCGAAGGGATATCACTATTATCAAGACGGATGCCATGGTCGGTGCGTTCATAATAGATGTGATAGTTGTCGAGGAACTGCAAGGGCTTTACACGAGCAGAGTCGGTAAAGACTTCGTTACCATCCATTCGATAATTATAAGCGGCAATTCCCCCTCGATTAGGACCATTCATCATCAATTTGAAGATATAAGTAAAGAGGTTCATCTGTGATCCTACGGGTTCAACAGGATAATAAAGTCCTGCATTCGCATCCTCATCCAACTTCAATTCACGATAGATATCACGACGCCAAACAACATCTTCTTGCAAAGGAGCAGCTGTTGGGAAAGATATCTGCGCACGTGTAGTAATTGTGTTAGCAGGTGATTGCGCCCTTTGCTGATTACGTCTAGCAGCAGGCTGAGCACTGATGGCTAGTGCAAAGAAAACCGTACAGGTTATGAGAAATATCTTTTTCATTGTTTCTTTGTTTTATCTTTATGAGAGGAAAGAAGACCATCCCCTATATTATATTCAGCTAGTTTTATCTAACAAATAGTTATCGAACAATAACCTCCATATTGCGCCCATTAAGGGTTCGAGTGATTCCATCAGGTCCATGAACAACAACATTGGTAATATAGAAGCGCTTGTTACGACTCAACTGACGGAACTGCTCCTTCTGTTGAGATGAGAAAGAAGCGCCATTACTAGCCAATGGAACGGCATTTCCCATATTATCAAAGAAGACAACACGGAAGCTTGTCACAGTGAACGGAATATCAAGTAATCCATCATCAATAGCCGCATGAATACCTGGAGCACCCATTAAGGCTGCTTTAGATAATGGTCCACTCTTAAAGCGATCACCACCCATAGCGATGTAAGGAGATGGGTCTGGTAGCTTACGGACACGGAACTGATAGGCACCAACCTTGCGCCCCTTGGCTGATACAGAAATGGTAACAGGACTGCCGACTGTTGATGGTCGCGCTATGAAATGACCGCCACCACGGGCAATAAGTGTTCCTCCTGACATCGTTGCTTGTACATCGTTTTGAGAGGTATTAGGAATACTTATGGTGATTGGATTATCAAATCCAGCATACAATACATTCATCAAATCAGCTGCAATTGTAGCCATCCCATCGAAAGGAGGTGTCTTTTGCATACCATTAGGATTAATGTATTGCTTAGGTTGTGGTCCACCAGTAACCCAATAGTCTTGTGTAAAGTTACGGCGCAAAACATTACCTGCCATATCCTTCATAAGCATGTATCCACTCAAAGTATGCTTACCAGGAGCACCAGCTTTCACGGTCACTTGATTTCCTTGAATTAGTTGACCATTAACATACACCTGTGGTTGTTGAGTGGAATCTACTGCTGCCATAAACATTTGAGCAGTCATGGTCTCACCTGGATAGAGGCGAGTTTGACTCGGAACAACGAATGCTTGCAATTTGTTAACACGTAAATCCTTCAAACCAACATTAGCCACTAATGAGTGCAGGACTTCGCCTTCTGCATAACGAACATCACTCTGTAACTTTGATAACAATGTTACAGCAGCTGCAACAGGCATATTCTCGAACATATACTCCTCCCAGTTCTTCCCCATTGAGTGTTTCGGCACTGTCGTTGAGAGGTTACTTGCAATAATACTCTTTGTCGGGGGTCTGTTACGAACTGCAAGATTCGACTGCGATAACTATTGATCGCATTGTATAACTTGCGCCCTTGCCCATTAGCAGGGTTCAACATTATATAACTGGCAGCCTCCAGATTGTCTTTACCTTCAATGTGCAAAGGATCACCTTTCTCACCATCTGCTTCACGAACAATGGCAACCTTCAATGACTGAGCATAATTATAGAGAGAATCACTCATCTCTCTAACCGTCGATGCCATCATAAACCACTCCTTAACCTTCTGTGGATTCTTCTGCATCATTTGGTCTAGTTCACCAAAAATCGCTTCATTCTCTTTCGATGAGTTATTCGTTGTACGATTCAAACTCTCCTCAACAACAGAGAAGCCATTGAGTACCTCCGTAGAGATATTCAATGCCAACATTGCCATGAGGACAACGTACATGAGGTTGATCATCTTCTGGCGTGGGCTAACCTTTTTCTTTTTAATAGCCATTAATCTTATTTATTAGTATTGAAGAGTATCTTTTACGAGACCTCCCCCTTACCTTCATCTTTCTGTTTATAAGCTTTCAGGAGTTGATTGTTGTGTAGCCGCCCCTGGTGCAGCAACACGCATATTAACAGTCATTGCCTCAATCATACGAGCGTAAATACTATTAAGTTGCTCTATCTGGTGAGCCATCTTACGGGTTTGTTCATTAATCTGATCAATAGTACCAATCTGCTGACTTGCTCCCTTAAGTTGCATTTCATAAACCTTTGCAATACCTGTAAGAGTACGATTGAGGTTCTCCATCTCTTCACTATCACGTGTAAGACGCTGACTCTGATCGTTCACCTTACCTAACATCTCTGTAAGATTCTGCAAAGCAGAGACGTAATTTGTTTGTGCCTCTACCATCTCTGGCGTTTGTTGTTGAGCATCAGCAATAGCCTTACTCTGTTGTCCAACAACTGCAGCTGCTATGTCATCAGCAGATGGCATAGCCTGCTGTACACGCTCAACATCTACTGATGAAACTGCAGAAGATTGTGGTCGTACAGCCGACGAATTAGACATTGTCTCCTCTTCCCCTGCTAAATATTCATCTGTAACATGTGTCGGTAACTCACGACCATCATCCGTTTATCAAACGGACGATCGAATGCAGAGAGGAAAAACACTATAACCTCAGTACCCATACCAAGGTATAGCATGATGTTAGCACCCGGTAAGTGAGTGAGCTTAAACAAGGCACCAAGGATTACAATTGATGCTCCCCAACTATAACCATAATTGAGGAATGTTTGTCCAGGGACACTATCCATCCACTTTTGTAGATGGTAAATGAAGTTGAATTTACTATACTGTGTCATTATCTTTTCCTTTTCTTACTGCTTTTCTTATTCTCTTTTGCTGCTTCACTAGATGAACTTGCGAGGCTACGAACACAACGGAATCCAATGTAACTACGCGGTTGATTCTGGTATTCCCAAGTACGCCATGCACTGCGAATGTAGCTCTCCGGATCCTTCCAACTACCACCTCTTACACTCTTCTTCTTGAGTCTATAAGGGTCTTCTTTGGCTGCTTTATAGTCTAACTGTGGGTTTAAATCGTTCATCGCATCCACACCTGCTTCAGTATAAACGGTACTTGTCCATTCAGCAACATTACCTGCCATATCGTAAAGACCATTGGAATTGGCACCATAAATGCCCACCTTACTTGTAATCAAGTTTCCATCCTTCGTATAATTACCACGATCTGGCTTGAAGTTAGCATAGAAACAACCATTGCCATTCTTAACATTCTGGTTGTCCCAAGGGAACTCGTCTTGATTCTTTCCACGTGCAGCATACTCCCATTCAGCCTCTGTCGGCAGTCGATAACGCTGTACATAACGAGCCTCACGACCTAATCCTTTCAATAGATATTCCGTCCTCCAAGCACAGAAAGCATTGGCTTGCTCCCATGTAACTCCCACTACTGGATAGTTATTATAGGTTGGGTTGCTGAAATAATTACGTAAGTATATCTCATTATCAGAGTTTCGGAAGTCGTTTACCCAGCAAGTTGTATCTGGATAGATATTAACGATGTAAGTATTCAAGAAGTCCCAAGGACCTGTTAATGGGCGGTTGATTGTTTCTTGGTGAATGTTTCCTTCATCATCAACATAGGCTGTATCCTTAGAAATCATCACTACTTCACTAGGATCAACCTTTATATCTGTATTCAAATTACGCTCCTGTGGATTCAAACGATTACGACGCAAAGCCGCTGTTGTATAGTCATAAATCTCATAGCGATAATTCATCTGTTTCGCATCAAGACTCTTCTCCCCTGTTACAGGATTAGTAACAAACATACTTTCATAAGCTCTTTGCTCATCCTCATTGAACTTTCGTGGCAATCGTTTATTCCAATTGATATGAGGCTTAACAGGGTCACCATTCTTATCTTCTGTAATCATATAGGTTTCATCTCCACCATAAGCAGGATCTGCCAAACGTGTACGAAGAATGGAATCACGCACCCACTCTACAAATTGCTTATACTCGGAATTGGTTACCTCGGTCTCATCCATCCAGAAACCATCTACAGATATATCCTTTACTGGAGTCTTCTTTCCCCAAAGAGAATCTTGTTTGTCTAAACCCATGTGCAGCCATCCACGCTTTACAAGGGTCATACCATAAGGTGTTGGTTCACGGAAGCTACCACCTCCACCAACACCAGTGACCTCACCACCGCGACCTGACGTTGATGCTGTTTACCAGAAAAACAACCAGTGAGAGTGCCTAGAAAGAGTGTGCTAAGACAAATGGTTAATATACATTTCTTCGTTTTCATATATCGTTCTTATAGAAATCTTACACTTTTATGTTTGTTTCGACCTTTCTTCTGAAGGTTTATGTCTGTTTGATAACTTACAAACAACTCATGACTACCATTGCCAAAAGCTGCAGAACCAGTGTACATCTCATAGCTATACCCAACATTTATCCCATGAAAAGTACCACCAACATAAGCGGTAACTGAATTTGTTGGACTATAAGAGACGCCCCCATATAGGACTTTCTTATCATTCGTATAGACCAAACGTGCTGTTATATCTGCCCGATAAGCAGTACCATCATAGCGTGCCAAAACAGACATTGGTATACTTAGAAACGGATTCCTCCATTTTATATTGTATCCTCCTGTCAAATAATAGGTACGATCTATTTGAAATTGGTTTCTGTCACCAAGTTCTAGCAAAGGGGCATTTAGATGCTGAACAGATATTCCGGTATACCAGTTTTTGTGAGTGTAATAAAGTCCTACTCCTAAGTCAAGACTATTACCATTACCCTCTGTTGTAAGTAAAGCGGGGTCATTTGCCTCCGCAGGATCTAGCTTACTACCATCAAACTTATCAAACAGAACACCTACTTGCACACCTGCTGACAGCATTCCTCCCCATAAGTTCTTACGAAAAGCATATTGTCCTGCTATCCGTTGATGTGTGAAAGCTCCTATTTTATCATTCAATATTGACACACCCACGCCATGGTATTGTTTCATGAAATAAACAGGCATATCCCCCCCCACATAGAAAGTATTTGGATTATGCTCATAGCCTGCAAAGTCTAAAGCATAGGCTCCAATAACATTTAATTTATTATCTTTTCCAACAGTTGCAGGGTTGAACGACGGCTCCATAGCCCAATAGTGACTATAGGACGGATCGAACTGTGCTTTGACAGAAATTACTGCTAAGCTCGTCAGAATGATTATAAGAAATAAGCGTTTAAACACGCTTTTATAACGGAGGAAATAGCTGTTTATTGCTAGCAAAGGCAATTTTTATTTATGGTATAAATGTATTCTAGAGCAATAAAAAAGGTTACTCACATCTTATCTATGAGTAACCTTTTCTTGCTTTAATGTCTTAATATTCATCTTCATTCCATAAGAAATCATCCTTAGAAGGATAATCTGGCCAAATATCTTCTATGCTATCGTAAACATCTCCTTCATCTTCTATCTCTTGCAAGTTCTCTAGAACCTCAAGAGGTGCACCTGATCGCATAGCATAGTCGATTAACTCGTCTTTTGTTGCAGGCCATGGAGCATCTTCCAATTTAGAGGCCAATTCCAATGTCCAATACATATTCTTATTTTTTTACATGTTCTTAGTTCGTGCAAAAGTAATATATTATTTCCTATCTACAAGCATTTTCCCACGTTTTTTCACTATTATCAGTCTTTATGTTTAAATAACGCGACAAAACAAAAAGATAATCTGATAATCTATTCATAAAAGGAAATATATCTCCAGGAATTTGAGCTATTTTAGATAGTGTGATAATACGTCTTTCTGCACGACGACATACCGTCCTACAAACGTGACATTGGGCTGACATAAGGCTACCACCGGGATAAATGAATTCGTGTTGAGCTGGAATTAACATCATCATCTCATCTATCTTTCCTTCTAACCTTATAACCAAGGAGGCTACAGAAGGTAGTTTTGATAGAGTTGAGTTATCTATTGCTAATTCTCCTCCTATCACAAAAAGTTCCTTCTGAACATCTTCCAAGAAAGAAACAATCGAAGACTTCAACTCTTGCTGATTCTGTTCTCCACTACGAATATTACTCATTGGAGATGATTGAAGATACGATTTTAACAATCCAATATGGGCATTCAACTCATCAATAGTTCCATAGGATTCTACCCGTATATCGTCTTTTGAAACTCGTTTACCACCACATAAGGAGGTCATACCTTCATCACCTGTCTTTGTATATAGCTTCATTTTAGAAATTAACAATATAATCTTGCTTTATCATGGACTTATTCAGAAAGATTAAACCACAATAATATAAATCAAAGGTAATACCAGTACGATTGTCAGCAATCAACCTTTTCCAGTATGCCCGTGTCTCTTTATCACGCTTTATATGCTCTAGAATCAAGACAGATGTGGATGGGAGTAGCTCGATTGCTTTATCAATAAACTCACGATAGTTACCTCTTAAACTAACACGAACGATTGTATTATCACCCACCTTATCAAGTATTTGTGCATATTTTTCAGGTCTTATCCCTTGAGAAATAGACTGATAAAGCGTATTCTTAGCCCCTGTCAATACATAAATCTTATAACAGGAGGAGGAGGGAAGATAGTCTATAAAGCTATGAGGTTGCTGGAAATTAGATATACGAAAATAGAGTTGACAAAGTTTACGAACCCGCTTATCAATCCCATAGACCTGTTGCTTTAATTGTGCATACTTATAATATGGATAGTGCTCATTCACAACGTAACGAATAAACTTATATGCCCAAGGCGACTGTACACCGAACCCTCGAGAGTACTGTGCACGTCTTAGCCATACAACGGATCGTTTAATAAAGTATATCATATTAATGATTATGCGACTAACAAAAGTAACGCTTTTTTCTTAAACATCATATACATACCACATAAAAACAATAAAAAATCATACATATTAGGTACGCTTTTCTTCCCTGTAATAGCTATTACTAATACTAAAAGGCGCTTCTTCAACCAAAGAAGACGCCTCTTTAAAGGCAAAGAAAGGCTCTTCTTGAACGGAGAAGAGCCTCTATTACGATTCTTCACACCTACACATCAAACAAAAGATGGAACAAAAAATAACGATGAACTGTAATTTTATTACCTTTGCAGTAATATAATTAAAATCTATATCACAATATGAAAAGAAGATTCTTAGTACTACTATTAACTGGTATTGCTCTCTCGTTGAACGCTCAACAACCCAAACACGAATTAATATGGAGCTTCGGATTAGGGGACGAGCCACATTTGAAGAGTGTTAGAAACAATTACGTTAAACAGTTTCAACTTGAGGACGATGCTTCATTATTCTCTTCGTTTCAGAATATCAACAGCTCTCTTAACATGGAGTATATCTATCATCTGAATAAGAGATGGGCGGTAGGAGCAGATATTAGCTATACTGAAGCAGCTGCAAAAGGAGCACATCAACCATTGACTGAAGAAGAGAAGGATAACCCTTTCAGACTGATTTTTGAAGGACTTTTCTACTCTATATTCCCTAATGACGAACTGAAATTATCGAGTAAAGCATGGACTGTTATGCCAGAAGTGCATTACACATGGCTCGGAAATAGGAACTTTACACTATATTCAAAGGTCGGGATGGGGATAAGCTACTATCAACTAAGATCAAAAAGTAGCAACTTTCCTAATATCAAAGAGAATAAAATGAGACTTGCCTACCAATTATCGCCTGTTGGCATAGAACTTGGAAGCCATCGCCTCCGCTTCACTTCAGAGCTAGGCTATGGTCTGCAAGGTATATGGAATATTGGTCTCGCATATTATATAGGTAAGGGCAATTAAACACATAGCACAAGAAACTCAAAGAATTGTTCGCGAACAATTTTTAGCCTGTCTTAGAAGTGCTTCTTCTTGGTGCTTTCATAAAGTCTTATTGGCGTAAGATTATTAAGGTAAGACACTCTTGATGCGCATCCAACATATCTTGGAAATTACTCTCTATCAGCATTACTTCCCTACGGACGGTGAGGGATTGTTCGGAGAGAAGTAGGGAGAAAGTTGGGGAGAGGATAACTAAAACTTTACAACCTTTAGCCTCACTCAATATACAAACATGAGTATAAAAAAAATTATTAAAGTTGATGTAAACAGATATTGTACGCTATCTAAATCATTGCAAAGCAACAATTTACAGAAATATCAGCTTTTCCTCGCCTATTAAGAATAACATTCAGCAATCCAACCTACCATCAACATTATCGGTGCTCTGCATTAACACATCATGTATTTAGCCTAAATACTACACGCAGTTAGCATTAATTCTTCTTGCACAGGTACCACTTTCATCATTCAGTACTTGTACAACTTTTCAGAAAAAACTACTGCTTGTGTGACCTAATACTTGTCTCTAGATAAAAGGTACTATCGTTTCTTTTAAAAAGTACTATCGTTTTACTAAAAACGGAGGTACGATTTATCGAAAACGGAGATACGTTTTATTAAAAACGGAGGTACGATTGAAGCAAGTCGATAAAAACATCTTGAGGCTTGTCTATGGTATTTCATTAATGGATCTCCATCTACATTACTTTCATGCGGATGGTGGAGGTTCGTTTGGAGAAGGCGGGAGAGAGGATTTGGGAGAGGAGGTTGAGGAGTTATAAGGTGATAGAATTGAGAGTAAAGACACAAAAAAGGGAACAAAAAAAGAGAGCTTCAAAGATTTCTCTTCAAAGCTCTCTCATATTAAAGAAGGCGGCCACCTACTCTCCCGCATTGCATTGCAGTACCATCGGCGCAGACGGGCTTAACTTCTCTGTTCGGAATGGGAAGAGGTGGAACCCCGACGCAATAACCACCTAATATTTCGTTCAGTTGACTAGTTATGAAGTAGACAAGTTGACTAGTTATCACTTCTGTCTTTTGTCATTTCTTCTTTTCTTATCAGTAGATTCTTCGTAGTTTTATATTAGTCTCTCGGACTAATAATTCGTTTATTCGTACACTTTTAACTTGTTAACTCGTTAACTTGTCTACTCGTAAACTCATCTACTAATCTGTCAACCGTATAAGGTGACGTATTTTCACAAGCAAAGACTCGTTTGTTAGAACTGATTACTTCATTTTAAAGATTACACAGCTCAAAGTCTGAGTCACTGGTCTGCACTATCGACTTGGATAGTGCTAGACCCGAAGAAAGTTTTGGGCAATTAGTAGTGCTCGGCTTTGACGTCACCGTCTTTACACCTACACCCTATCAACGTCATCGTCTATGACGACCCTTATGAGGAGTTCTCATCTTGTGGAAGGCTTCGCACTTAGATGCTTTCAGCGCTTATCCATACCAGACTCAGATACCCAGCGGTGCACCTGGCGGCACAACTGGTAAACCGGAGGTCTGTCCAACACGGTCCTCTCGTACTAGTGTCAGCACCACGCAAAACTCCAACGCCCACGATAGATAGAGACCGAACTGTCTCACGACGTTCTGAACCCAGCTCGCGTGCCACTTTAATGGGCGAACAGCCCAACCCCTTGGGACCTTCTCCAGCCCCAGGATGTGACGAGCCGACATCGAGGTGCTCAAAACCACCCCGTCGATATGAGCTCTTGGGGGGGATCAGCCTGTTATCCCCGGAGTACCTTTTATCCTTTGAGCGACGGAGTTTCCATACACATCCGCCGGATCACTATGCCCCAGTTTCCTGCCTGCTCGGCATGTCTGCCTCCCAGTCAAGCGCCCTTATGCCATTGCACTCTATAAGGCCGGTTACCAATCGGCCCGAGGGCACCTTTGGAAGCCTCCGTTACGCTTTTGGAGGCGACCACCCCAGTCAAACTACCCACCAAGCAGTGTCCACGAATATTCGTGTTAGACCTCAGACAGCCAAAGGGCCGTATTTCAAGGATGGCTCACGAATGCTGGCGCACACGCTTCGAAGCCTCCGGCCTATCCTACACATCGGATGACCAAGGTCAATGCTAAGCTGTAGTAAAGGTTCACGGGGTCTTTTCGTCCCATCGCGGGTAATCGGCATCTTCACCGATACTACAATTTCACTGAGATCATGGTTGAGACAGCGTCCGGATCATTACACCATTCGTGCAGGTCGGAACTTACCCGACAAGGAATTTCGCTACCTTAGGACCGTTATAGTTACGGCCGCCGTTTACTGGGGCTTCAATTCAATGCTTCCTATTGCTAGTGACATCTCCTCTTAACCTTCCAGCACCGGGCAGGTGTCAGGCTGTATACGTCATCTTTCGAGTTTGCACAGCCCTGTGTTTTTGTTAAACAGTTGCCTGGACCTATTCTCTGCGCCTCATATTGCTATGAGACCCCTTATCCCGAAGTTACGGGGTCAATTTGCCTAGTTCCTTAACCATGAATCTCTCAACGCCTTAGTATATTCTACCCGACCACGTGTGTCCGTTTGCGGTACGGGTCGCAGTAACATTAAGTTTAGCGGATTTTCTCGGAAGTATGATTACCTGCACTCAACTCTTCCCGAAGGAAGTGCTGTACTTTCGTGTTTCAGCTCAAGTGGTGGATTTGCCTGCCACTATCATAACCTACGCACTTAAACGCCCTATTCCGTCAGGGCGCGACAGTGTCACTGCTCCGTCTCCACGTCACTGATAATGCGAGTTGCGGAATATTAACCGCATCTGCCATCGCCTTCGCCATTCGGCTGAGACTTAGGACCCGACTAACCCCGGGCTGATTGGCATCGCCCGGGAAACCTCGGTCTTTCGGCGAAAGGGAATCTCACCCTTTTTATCGTTACTTATACCTACATTTGCTTTTCCATAAACTCCAGGATCAGTTACCTTCACCATTCAACGTCGATGGAATGCTCCCCTACCGATACTTTTAATATACATTACTATCCCGCGCCTTCGGTATCTGACTTATACCCGATTATTATCCATGCCCGGACCCTCGACTAGTGAGCTGTTACGCACTCTTTGAATGAATGGCTGCTTCCAAGCCAACATCCTAGCTGTCACGGGGACCAGACTTCGTTAGACTAACTTAGACAGAATTTCGGGACCTTAGACGGCGGTCTGGATTCTTCTCCTCTCGGGGACGGACCTTAGCACCCGCCCCCTTACTGCACATCTGCTGTCCATAAGCATTCGGAGTTCGTCAGGTCTCGATAGGCGGTGAAGCCCTCTTGACCTATCGGTCGCTCTACCTCTTATGGAGATCGATGCACGCGGCACCTAAATGCCTTTCGGGGAGTACGAGCTATCTCCAAGTTTGATTGGCCTTTCACTCCTACACTCACCTCATCGGGAAGCTTTTCAACGCTTATCCGTGCGGTCCTCCATTCGGTGTTACCCGAACTTCAACCTGGGCAAGTGTAGATCACTTGGTTTCGCGTCTACCCCATCTGACTTGACGCCCTATTCAGGCTCGCTTTCACTACGGATACGTAACTCTTGTTACTTATCCTTGCCAGACATGGTAACTCGTAGGTTCATTATGCAAAAGGCACGCCGTCACTGAATTAACAGCTCCGACCGCTTGTAAGCGCATGGTTTCAGGAACTATTTCACTCTCCTAATCGGAGTGCTTTTCACCTTTCCTTCACAGTACTCGTTCACTATCGGTCTCACGGGAGTATTTAGCCTTACCGGATGGTCCCGGCAGATTCGCGCAGAATTTCACGTGTTCCGCGTTACTCAGGATACCACTACGTCTCGTCATGCTTCGAATACGGGATTATCACCCTCTATGATTGTTCTTTCCAGAACATTCTTCTCACAATCTAAGTACGACAGCGTGGTCCTACAACCCCAGCGGCGCATTGCTACGTCACTGGTTTGGGCTATTCCCCGTTCGCTCGCCACTACTAGGGGAATCATTAGTTTATTTTCTCTTCCTAGAGGTACTAAGATGTTTCAGTTCCCTCCGTTTGCCTCACTACATCTGTAGTGATATCAGGTCTTCAACCTGATGGGTTGTCCCATTCGGAAATCCTTGGATCAAAGGTTATTTGCACCTACCCAAGGCTTATCGCAGCTTATCACGTCCTTCATCGCCTCCGTGAGCCAAGGCATCCGCCATGCGCCCTTTCTTACTTTCTTCGCCTTCTTTGTAATTGCTTACAAAGAATGTAGCTCATACTTTCAGCTGTTGTGTGATTCTAATTTTGAAGTTTAACCTCTATTAGAATACTAAATCTATTTATTAAATGATTTAGTTCTACTTTACAGTCTTGCTTGTGTCAATATGTCAAAGATCGATGCTGTGTCTAACAGCAAAGTGGAGAATAACGGATTCGAACCGTTGACCCCCTGCTTGCAAAGCAGGTGCTCTAGCCAACTGAGCTAATCCCCCAAGGGAATTTAGAGTATTGAATAAGAAGTTCTAATTAAAAAACTCTACATTCATTAATAAAAGAAGTAGTCCCAGGCAGACTTGAACTGCCGACCTCCACATTATCAGTGTGGCGCTCTAACCAACTGAGCTATAGGACTGAGTTGGAAGAAAGCATGTGGTGTTTCTACCTGACTTCCTTTTCTCTTATTCTTAATAACAGTTTCAGTGAGTACAAGAAGAAAAACAAACCTAAGGTTCTTTTCTTATCTTGATTACCATTAAATTGTCAACTTGTATACTTAAATACATATCAAACAATTAACTGATAAACATCCTCTCCAGAAAGGAGGTGTTCCAGCCGCACCTTCCGGTACGGCTACCTTGTTACGACTTAGCCCCAATCACCAGTTTTGCCCTAGGCCGATCCTTGCGGTCACGGACTTCAGGCACCCCCGGCTTTCATGGCTTGACGGGCGGTGTGTACAAGGCCCGGGAACGTATTCACCGCGCCATGGCTGATGCGCGATTACTAGCGAATCCAGCTTCGTGGGGTCGGGTTGCAGACCCCAGTCCGAACTGGGACCGGCTTTCAAGATTGGATGCAATTTGCATTACACCGTCCCTCTGTACCGGCCATTGTAACACGTGTGTAGCCCCGGACGTAAGGGCCGTGCTGATTTGACGTCATCCCCACCTTCCTCACACCTTACGGTGGCAGTGTCTCCAGAGTGCCCAGCATCACCTGATGGCAACTGAAGAGAGGGGTTGCGCTCGTTATGGCACTTAAGCCGACACCTCACGGCACGAGCTGACGACAACCATGCAGCACCTTCACAGAGACCCCGAAGGGCGTCATTATCTCTAAATCCTTCCTCTGCAATTCAAGCCCGGGTAAGGTTCCTCGCGTATCATCGAATTAAACCACATGTTCCTCCGCTTGTGCGGGCCCCCGTCAATTCCTTTGAGTTTCACCGTTGCCGGCGTACTCCCCAGGTGGGATGCTTAATGCTTTCGCTTAGCCGCTGATACTAGGTACCAACAGCGGGCATCCATCGTTTACTGTGCGGACTACCAGGGTATCTAATCCTGTTCGATACCCGCACCTTCGAGCTTCAGCGTCAGTTGCGCTCCCGTCAGCTGCCTTCGCAATCGGAGTTCTTCGTCATATCTAAGCATTTCACCGCTACACGACGAATTCCGCCAACGTTGTGCGTACTCAAGGAAACCAGTATGCGCTGCAATTCAGACGTTGAGCGTCTACATTTCACAACACACTTAATCTCCAGCCTACGCTCCCTTTAAACCCAATAAATCCGGATAACGCCTGAACCTTCCGTATTACCGCGGCTGCTGGCACGGAATTAGCCGGTCCTTATTCGTATGGTACCTGCAAACAATCACACGTGATTGACTTTATCCCCATACAAAAGCAGTTTACAACCCATAGGGCCGTCTTCCTGCACGCTACTTGGCTGGTTCAGACTTACGTCCATTGACCAATATTCCTCACTGCTGCCTCCCGTAGGAGTTTGGACCGTGTCTCAGTTCCAATGTGGGGGACCTTCCTCTCAGAACCCCTACTGATCGTTGCCTTGGTGGGCCGTTACCCCGCCAACAAGCTAATCAGACGCATCCCCATCCATTACCGATAAATCTTTACTTCAAATCTGATGCCGTCATCGAAGACTATGAGGTATTAGTCTGCCTTTCGGCAGGTTATCCCACAGTAATGGGAAGGTTGGATACGCGTTACTCACCCGTGCGCCGGTCGACGTCCATTCAGTGCAAGCACTAAATGCCGTTTCCCCTCGACTTGCATGTGTTAAGCCTGTAGCTAGCGTTCATCCTGAGCCAGGATCAAACTCTCCATTGTAAAATATGTTTGGGTGATAAGAATTGATAATAGTGATAAAAAATACCACATAAAAACAACTCTTCACCGAGTAATCTCTGTTTCAGAATGCTTATCCTTTAGTATCAAGTTTTAAAAGCACCTATTCCTATATAAGGAATTCAATTGAATTGATCGGTTCGTTTCTTTTACCCATCTATTTGATTCATAACCAAACAGACGCTTCTTGTACTACTTCTCTGTTTATATAAATCTCTTCAAAGAACGCTTTCTTTATCGCTTTAAATACTCATAAGCACGTGGCTTATTTCATAAAAGCGAGTGCAAAGATATATACTTTATCAAAAACTACCAAATGTTTTAAAGATTATTTTTCAAAAAACTTAAAAACTAACCAAAATCTTGACACAAATCAACCAAAACAACACCCAAGATACCTCTACAGCACCTCAGGAAGCCATAAAAATAAAAATAGCGACACAAAGCCACAAAACAAAGAATAACCCCTTAAACACAAAATCGAAAACAAAGGAAGTTTCAATTTTAGCCAAAAACAACAAATACCTATAATAGAACAAAACTATATATTAATGCCACCAAAGCAGGCGCACCCTGCTTTAAAATAATAGCTGGACTACTTGTAAAACCGCCATAAATAGCCACCAATGCTACATACGTCAAAAGACAACGCGCCCAAAACAAATCATTCGTTACCCAAACAGCTATTAAAATCAGCACTGCCAATAAAAGGTTATAGACACCTTGATTTTTAAATAACGTAGATACAGATGGACGACTTAATTCCTCCACATCCATATTAAAAGTACGCGCAGTTGTTCTCGATTTAGTAAATATCGTTTCAAGACACATTATATATATGTGTTCGACAGCTACCAATGTAGCTAAAATCATAAAAGTAATATCCATATACAAGCCTTATATTATTATAAAGGAAAAATCTACACCTTGCCAATATAAAATAGACAAGATGCAGATTTATATTTATCAACATTTTCTGTTCTATCAATGTAATAAATACCACAATGCTTCTCCGAAACACTTTCCACAGAAATAAATCATATATACAGAAAATACAGCCAAAATCCACCTATACCTCCGTGAACATCGCTGGAGAATCAAGGACAGAACGTCATTATTCATAATCAAATTACTTTGTAAACTTCGTTTCTGGAGCCTCACCAATGAGATCCATAAACTGATCAAGCTTTGGAGTAATGATAATCTGCGTACGGCGGTTACGCTGCTTACCCAACTCAGTATCGTTAGTTGCAAGTGGGTTATACTCACCACGACCACCAGCTGTCAAACGCTTAGGATTAACATTGAAATGATCTTGCAGATATTGTACTACAGATGCTGCACGCAAACAAGAGAGGTCCCAGTTATTGCGGATATTCTTCATCTTGTCATTTGCGGTATTGATTGGCACATTATCAGTATTACCTTCGATTAGAACATCATAATCTTTATAATCGGTAATAATCTTTGAAATCTTACTTAAAGTCTGCTCGGCACGATCGTTAATCTCGTAAGAACCACTCTTATAAAGCATATTATCAGCTAAAGAGATATACACAACACCCTTCAGAACTTGTACATCAACTTCCTTCAACTCCTCACGACTCAACGAGCGAGTAAGGTTATTCGTCAGCACCATATTCAATGAGTCACTCTTCGACTTCACCTCTACTAAATGGCGAATATACTGATTACTCTCATTGATTTGATCAACAAGCTTCGAAATATTTATGTTGTTCGAATTAGCATTTCTCAAACTATTGTCAAGACTTCCTTGTAATGCAGCAGCACTTTCTCTTGCCTGAGCCAACTGATCCTCCAAGCTCTTAATGCGAGCATTATTGGCTGCAATTGTTTCCTTCGCACTCTGATAGTCTTCCGTAAGTTTACTATTCTCTGTACGACAATTCTCCAAATCCTTTTTGCTGGCACAACTACTGAAAGCAAGCGCACCAACGAATAAAGCACCTATAAAAAGACCTTTTTTCATAATAGTATAATCGTATTTGTTTGTATTATGCTACAAAGATATATCATAAACTAGTCCAAAGCAAGTGATTAGACGTATGCTTTAGTTATTTTAACTTTCATCTGTTGTATTCATGATACAATTTGATAAAATTATACAGAACTTGTTGCAAGAGAATAAAAGAGCACATATTACAAGCCAAAAGGGCATCTTCTTGAGGCATAAAGAGCACCTTTTCAAATCAAAAAGGGTATATCTTTGTCAGCCTATAAGCTTATCTCCAATTCCACTTACTATCTCCGCTGATGAAAAACTCATATTCAAGAAAAATGAGCCCTTCGTCATCAAAGCCCATAGAAGATAAGAGTAAGAAGATAAAAACACACGCTAACATCGTTCCATACACCAAAAAAGCCACAACAAGCTACCATATATCCAAAGAATATCGTATCTTTGCAAACAGAAGTAACACCAAATTTTATATAAAGACTATGATTCTTTTCTTCAGAACTCAGTCCAAAAGCGTGATTGCTACAGAAGTCAATCATGCATTATCCGACGCGGAAATCAACGAACTTTGTTGGCTCTATGGCGATGCCACCTACTTGCAGAACGAACAGACACTGCAGGGTTACTATGTGGGGACCACGCCGTGAGATGATTACTCCTTGGAGTACGAATGCCGTCGAGATTACTCAAAACATGAGTCTTGACGGCATTTTGCGTATAGAGGAGTACTTCCCTGTAAGCAGCAAAGAGGCTGATTATGACCCGATGTTGCAACGTATGTATGATGGTCTTGACCAAACTATCTTCACTGTCAACCACGAGCCAGAGCCTATCAAGCGTGTGGAGGACTTAGAGAAGTTCAACGAAGAGGAAGGCTTAGCACTCTCACCAGAGGAGATGGAATATCTCCACAAGATTGAGAAGCAGAATGGCCGCCCACTCACCGACTCTGAAATTTTTGGTTTCGCACAGATTAACTCTGAGCATTGCCGTCATAAGATTTTCGGTGGAGAGTTCGTCATTGATGGTAAGGTGATGGAGAGCAGTCTTTTCAGCCTCATCAAGAAGACAACAAAAGAGAATCCAGGTAAGATTCTTTCAGCCTATAAAGATAACGTAGCTTTCGCACAAGGTCCAGAAATAGAGCAGTTTGCACCAGCAAACCAAAGCACATCCGACTTCTTCCGAGTAAAGCCTATTGAGAGTGTTATCTCTCTGAAAGCCGAGACCCACAACTTCCCAACTACCGTTGAGCCATTCAATGGCGCCGCAACAGGTACAGGTGGTGAGATTCGCGACCGTATGGGCGGTGGCGTTGGTTCATGGCCAATCGCAGGAACAGCAGTCTATATGACCGCTTACCCTCGTCTGACAGAAGATGACGGAACAACTCCAGCCCTACGTGATTGGGAAGACATCCTTCCTGTTCGTCAGTGGCTCTATCAAACACCAGAGCAGATTCTTATCAAGGCATCTAATGGTGCAAGCGACTTCGGTAATAAATTCGGTCAACCGCTGATTACAGGTTCTCTGCTCACATTTGAGCATCAAGAGAATGGCGAGAAGTATGCTTACGACAAGGTGATTATGCTTGCAGGTGGTGTAGGTTATGGTGCTAAGCGTGACTGTCTGAAGGGTGAACCACAGGCAGGTAACAAGGTGGTTGTCGTTGGTGGCGATAACTACCGTATCGGACTTGGTGGTGGTTCTGTATCATCAGTTGATACGGGTCGTTACTCAAATGGTATTGAGTTGAATGCCATACAGCGTGCTAACCCAGAGATGCAGAAACGTGCTTACAACCTCGTGCGTGCATTGGTAGAAGAAGACAACAACCCTGTTGTTTCTATCCACGACCACGGTTCTGCAGGACACCTAAATTGTTTGAGTGAGCTTGTTGAAGAATGTGGTGGAAAGATTGACATGACACAATTACCAATCGGTGATAAAACATTGAGTGCCAAGGAAATCATTGCCAACGAATCACAGGAGCGCATGGGCTTGCTCATTGACAAGAAGCACCTCGACCACGTGAAGAAGATTGCTGAGCGTGAGCGTGCACCAATGTATGTTGTTGGTGAGACTACAGGTGATGCTCACTTCTCATTCGTACAGGGCGATGGTGTAAAGCCATTCGACTTAGACGTAGCTCAGATGTTCGGTCATTCTCCAAAGACAATCATGAAGGATGAGACCGTTGAACGCAAATATGAGAATGTTTCTTATAGTATAAATAAGGTGGAGGAATACCTCCAGCGTGTGCTTCAGTTGGAAGCTGTGGCATGTAAGGACTGGTTGACAAACAAGGTTGACCGCTCTGTTACAGGTAAGGTAGCCCGTCAGCAGTGTCAGGGTGAGATTCAGTTGCCACTCTCAGACTGTGGTGTTGTAGCCTTAGACTATCGTGGTCATAAGGGTATTGCTACCGCACTCGGTCACGCTCCGCAGGCAGGACTTGCATCACCAGAGGCAGGCTCAGTTCTTTCAGTAGCCGAGTCATTAACCAACATTGTATGGGCGCCATTGGCAGACGGCATGGATAGCCTGAGTCTTTCAGCCAACTGGATGTGGCCTTGTCGCTCACAGAAGGGTGAAGATGCACGTCTTTATAGTGCAGTCAAAGCTTTATCAGACTTCTGTTGTGCTATCGGTGTGAACGTTCCAACGGGTAAGGATTCACTTTCTCTGACCCAGCAATATCCTAATGGAGATAAGATTATCTCTCCGGGAACTGTCATTGTAACCAGTGGTGGTGAGGTAAGCGATGTTCGTCAGGTGGTATCTCCAGTACTTGTAAACGACAAGAACACACGCCTCTATCATATCGACTTCAGTTTTGACGAGCAGCGTCTTGGTGGTTCTGCCTTTGCACAGAGCCTCGGAAAGATTGGCAGTGACGTTCCAACCGTGAAAGAACCACAGTACTTCTGCGACTGTTTCGATGCTGTACAGGAGATGATTCGTCGTGGATGGATACTTGCTGGACACGACATTTCAGCAGGTGGTTTGATTACAACATTGCTTGAAATGACCTTTGCGAATGCTGAAGGTGGTTTGCATATCAACCTCCACGACATCAAGGGTGACGATGTAATCAAGAAACTTTTTGCAGAGAATCCGGGTATAGTTATTCAGGTTGCTGATGAACATAAGGAAGAAGTCAAAGAGTTCTTGACAGAGAACTGCATCGGCTTTGCTCGTATCGGTACACCAAGTCCTGACAAGCGCACGCTCAGCATCGCTGATGGCGATTGGAAGGCAGAGTTCGATATTGATGCAATGCGTGAGACATGGTATAAGACTTCGTACCTGCTCGACCGCAAGCAGAGTATGAACGGCATGGCGAAGAAGCGTGCTCAGAACTATAAGAAGCAGCCAATCGAGATGAAGTTTAATGCTGACTTTACAGGTACTCTCCAGCAGTATGGACTCGATGCAGACCGTTGGAAGACTTCAACACCTAACACTCAGCATCCAACACCAAAGGCTGCTATCATTCGTGAGAAGGGAACCAATGGTGAGCGTGAGATGGCTTACGCACTCTATTTGGCTGGCTTTGAGGTGAAAGACGTCATGATGACCGACCTCATCACTGGTCGTGAGACTTTGGAAGAAGTAAATATGATTGTCTTCTGCGGTGGTTTCTCAAACTCTGACGTACTCGGTTCAGCAAAGGGATGGGCTGGTGCTTTCCTCTATAATCCAAAGGCTAAGCAGGCACTCGACCGCTTCTATGCACGCGAAGATACACTTTCATTGGGTATCTGTAACGGTTGTCAGTTGATGGTTGAGTTGAACCTTATCAACCCAGAACACAAGCATCGTGCACATCTATGCCATAATACAAGTAAGAAGTTCGAGAGCACCTTCCTCAATGTAGCCATTCCACAGAACAATAGTGTGATGTTTGGTTCATTAAGTGGTGACAAACTCGGTATATGGGTAGCACACGGAGAGGGACGCTTCTATCTCCCAGAGGCAGAAGACAAGTACAACATTGTTGCGAAATACAACTATGCAGAGTATCCAGGCAACCCTAACGGCTCCGATTATAACGTCGCAGGTATCTGCTCTGCAGACGGCCGTCACCTCGCAATGATGCCTCACTTGGAGCGATCTATATTCCCTTGGCAGCAGGCTTACTATCCTCGTGAGCGTCGCAAAGACGAGATAACGCCATGGATTGAGGCCTTCGTCAATGCACGTAAGTGGGTTGAGAGTAAGTTGTAAGGTGCTTCACCCCCACCCTCTCTACAAATAGTGAGGGGGAGCGCATATAGCTATTTGCGGACGCAAGGAGGCTCTCATTAACACGAAGAGGCTCTCATTAATACAGGAAACGCCCTTCTCGATATCGAGAAGGGCGTTTCCTGTTATATATATGCGCTTCACAATAACACTACATAGCACTTCTAAACACGAACACCTATTATATAACATCGCTCACACACGTATATCAAGTTAGTTTCACCATGGTGAAACATAAACGTCACCATGGTGACACAATATTATCACCATGGTGAAAAAATCGTTTCACCATGGTGAAACGAATACAAGATACGGATTAAAAAGACATGAGATGCATGAGACAATCGAATAAGACATAGGAGTGACGATTCTAGCACTAGGATAATACACATAAAAAGAGATGTATCAAGAGTTAAGCAACACCTAAGCTCTTGATACATCTCGCAGTCCTAACTAGCTTCCGTTAGGCATATACCCTCCTTTCAGAGGGACTTGTGGGGGCATTTATTACATCACATGCAGCCAGCGAAGGATGTCATTAAGGTTGGCAAACACCATTAATATAATGAGTATCGTTATACCAGCATACTCTGCCCAAACCATAAACTTCTCTGATGGCTTACGACGTGTAATCATCTCATAAAGCAAGAATACCACATGACCACCGTCTAACGCAGGGATAGGAAGGATGTTCATAAAGGCTAGAATAATGCTCAAGAAGGCTGTCATCGACCAGAACATATACCAGTCCCAATAAGGAGGGAAGAGGCTACCAATCGATCCGAAGCCGCCAATACTCTTTGCTCCATCTGCCGAAGCAAGGTAACGGAAGTTGCCGACATAGCCTCGTAGAACGTTCCAACCATGCTTTGCACCAGCGGGGAAGCTCTCAAGGAAACTATATTGAACCTGCACTGGCTTATAGAAAGAGGCTAAGCTCGACTGGTAAACGCCCAGTTTCAAGTCGGGAGTCATAACCATTCGCATGGTATCGAGCTTTGTTGCGCCCTTATGCTGCACCGTTAAGACAACGGAACGTGCTGCAAGTGAATCCTTATGAGTGTTCTTCACTGCCATAACATCATCTAAGACGCCTGTCTGATAGTTCATGTCTGACCACGTCTCAACAGCTTTCCCATTGATAGACTTGATAACATCGCCTGCCTTCATACCCGCTTTAGCGGCTGGGGAACCGCTCATAACACTATCAACTTGTGCTGGAATAAATGGCTCAACAAAGTAAGGACGGGTCTTAATCATGGATAACATATCCATATCTCCTGGTAGCTTAATGCTCTGTTTCTTACCATTACGCAGCACATCAACACGCTTTGCCTGTGCAATCTGGCGGAAGAAATCGCCATTAACATTAGCGAACTCACGGAAAGCACCCTGGTCAGTACCCAACATAACGTCATGGTCTTTGAATCCCAAAGCCTTGGCATCAGCATTGAAACGCATTCCCATGGTCATATCAGATACCTTGAAGTAGCTGTCTCCCCATGTGAACATAATCATCGAATAGATGAATAATGCGAGGACGAAGTTGACTAACACGCCACCAATCATTATTAAGAGTCGTTGCCATGCTGGTTTAGTACGGAACTCCCATGGTTGTGGGTCCTTCTTCATCTGTTCCCTATCAAGGCTCTCATCTATCATTCCCGATATCTTACAGTATCCTCCCAGGGGCAACCAGCCCATTCCATATTCGGTATCGTCCTTCTTCGGCTTCCAACTGAAGAGTTTACCTGACCACTTACCGATATTCACATCGAAGAATACAAAGAACTTCTCCACACGAACTCCAAAGAGTTTCGCAAAGAACATATGTCCGCCTTCATGTAGCAAGACAAGTAAAGAGATTGCCAGAACGAACTGAAGCAATCTGATTAGAAATGTTTCCATTGTTATATAACCATTATTTATTGTTCATAATTGATTGTGCCACACGACGCGCCTCAGCGTCTGTTTGCACATAGATATCGTAATCAGGATTCTTATCAAAGGCTACACGCTGCATCGTCTGTTCGATGATGTCGCCCATAGCAAGGAATGAGCACGCACCTTGACGGAATCCTGCATTGACAATCTCATTGGCTGCATTAACGATACACGGCATATTGCCACCTTTATTAATAGCCTCATACGCCATCGCTAAACACTTGAACTTCTCCACATCGGGTTCGAAGAACTCTAAGGGATGAGAGAAGAGATTCAAACGGTCGCCATTGAGTGGCAATCGCTTAGGGAATGAGAAGGCATATTGTATAGGAAGGCGCATGTCGGGCACTCCTAATTGTGCCTTCACACCGCCATCCACGAATTGTACAGCACTATGGACTATCGATTGCGGATGTATCAATACCTGGATTTTATCTGCAGGAACGCCAAAGAGCCACTTAGCTTCTATCACTTCAAAGCCCTTATTCATCAATGAGGCGGAGTCGATGGTGATCTTTGCTCCCATCTCCCACGTGGGATGTTTAAGAGCGTCAGCAGCTGTGACAGACTTCAACTGTTCGTGCGTGAAGGTACGGAAAGGACCTCCAGAACAGGTGAGAAGTATCTTCTCTATCTCGTTATTATCTTCTCCTACCAGACTTTGGAAGATAGCACTATGTTCGCTGTCGACTGGTAAGATGGGTGTGTGATATTGCTGTGCGAGCTGTAAGATAAGCTCTCCCGCCACAACTAATGTCTCCTTATTAGCCAGGCAAATCTTCTTCTTTGCCTTGATAGCATGTATAGTTGGAGCTAGTCCCGAATAGCCTACCATCGCTGTAAGTACCATATCAATAGATGGCGACTCGACGATTTCTTCCAATGCTTTCGCGCCAGCATATACCTTTATATCGGGCATATCGGATAGCGCAGAAGACAGCGATACGTAATAGTTCTCATCGGCTATGACCACAGCAGAAGGATGGAACCTGCGGGCTTGGTCAGCCAGTTCTTTCCAACGCTTATTAGCTGTTAGCACATAAGCCTCATAGAGGTCGGGATGCTGACTAATGACATCAAGCGCCTGTGTACCTATGCTACCAGTGGAACCTAATATACAGATTTGTTGTTTCATTTGTATTTCCTTTATACGATGAGTTATAGATCGAGCAGTCCAGCAGGAATGCGCATGGTTATCGTCTGACCTATGGTATCAGCCTTAACTATTAAGTCGTTGCTTGCAGGAATTAGAACATCATTCCCCTCAGACGTTACCACTTCGAAGAGCGTATTTACTGTTGTCTCATCAACGGCAGTAATCTTTCCGATGGTTCTCTTTGTTTGCTCGTCTATTAATGAGTAGCCCACAATCTGCGCCCAAGACACATTTTCGGTTCGCTCTGCCGCCAACTTGCGCGGAAAGAACACATCACAACCCGTAAGCTCACGTGCTTGTGCCTCCGTATCAATATCACAGAATTTCATAAGTGCTATCTCATCCGAACGGAAACGATACTCTTCCATAAAGAAAGGAACAAGTATTCCATCAATATCCAATACTAAGTAATCGGCATCAACAGCATCAAAAACGTCATCGGAGAACTGCAGTTGCAACTCTCCGTGTACGCCATGAGGTTTCCCCTATGCGCCCTATCTTATAGACTTCTTCCTTCTTTATCATCTCTTTATCATATATCAGCAACGCTGATAAAACTATAGCTTACTTCAATATCAAATGGTGTGTTCTATAAAAGGGTTGACCTTTTTGCCCGAAAAGGTAGACCTTTTTGAGAAAAAGGGTAGACCCTTTTGCAGAAAAGGGTAGACCTTATTTATCTAAAATCTACCACCTGCACTCTCAAAGAGCGATTCCAGATACGACGAAGCTAACAGATTTCTGCTCTGCGAATCTTTGCTCCCAGCGCATTTAGTCGCTCTTCTATATTCTCATAACCACGATCGATTTGAGCAATATTATCGATTCGGCTTGTTCCTTGTGCTGACAGAGCAGCTATCAACAAAGCGATACCAGCACGAATATCAGGACTTGACATGCGCCCAGCACGTAATATCTTAGCATGGTCATGACCGACTACCACAGCACGATGAGGGTCGCAAAGAATAATCTGTGCACCCATATCAATGAGCTTATCCACGAAGAATAATCTACTTTCAAACATCTTCTGATGGAAGAGAACACTGCCTTGTGCCTGCGTTGCTACAACGAGTAACACAGAGATAAGGTCTGGTGTCAAGCCTGGCCATGGTGCATCACTGATGGTCATAATCGTTCCATCAATGAAAGAATCTATCACATAGTGGTCTTGACGTGGGATGATAAGATCGTCACCATCCACTATGATTTGTACACCCAATCGATGGAATGTATCGAGAATCAAACCGAGGTTCTGGATAGAAACATCCTTTATACGAACGCCATCACCAATCATTGCAGCCATACCGATAAATGAGCCAACCTCAATCATATCGGGTAGTATATGGTGTTCAGTTGCTGACAACTTCTGCACACCTTCGATTGTTAGCAAGTTACTTCCTATACCCGTAATCTTAGCACCCATAGCATTCAACATCTTACAAAGCTGTTGGATGTAAGGCTCATAAGCAGCATTATAAATCGTTGTAGTGCCTTCTGCCATGACAGCCGCCATAATGATATTAGCTGTACCGGTTATGGAAGCCTCATCCAAAAGCATGTATTGTCCAACTAACTTATCGGCCTGTATCTCATATACATCACGATCTTCCAATCGAACAAACGCGCACCTAGGTTCTTAAAGCCTAGGAAGTGAGTATCTAAACGGCGTCTTCCAATCTTGTCACCACCTGGCTTTGCAATCGTTGCTTTACCAAAGCGACCCAACAAAGGACCGATCATTAACACACTACCACGCAATGACGAACACTTCTTAACGAAGTCTACACTCTCCAAATAGTCTAAGTTTACCTCATCAGCCTGGAATGAGTACTCATTGGGAGCGAGCTTCTTTACCTTTACGCCAATATCCTGTAACAACTTAATCAAGTTATTGACATCTAGGATATCAGGGACATTGTAAATAATTACCTCTTCAGTTGTTAACAATGTTGCACATATCACTTCCAAGGCTTCATTCTTAGCACCTTGCGGCGTAATCGTACCACTTAAGCGATGTCCACCTTCTATAATAAAAGACTCCATGTACTATCTCTTCTTCTTATTACGAGGCTGAGCAAGCTCCCTCTCATTTATTTTATCAAACTTAAAAGAGTCCAGATCAAGTTGTATCTGACCATTTGTAAAACGCGCAAGGTCTGAAGCTACCTTCTCATCATCGCTTGACCCATGTCCCCACTGTACCAGACTCCGTTTCATCTGATTGGCAATTGAACGAACGAAAGCATCTCGCTCCGCACCAGACTCCATTGTCTTCAACTTGTCAAAAGCCTCGAAAAGCAACTTACCATAATGCCGAACTGGTATCCTCGATGTTGAGTAAGACATTGGTTCAGGCTTCGTTGCTATCTTCAATGCTTGTGATACGTCACAAGGATAATCAATATCTAACTTAAAATTAGACATCAATGCCAAGTGATCCCACAGCTTATCCATGTGATCAACATTCCCCCGACTCAGTGGATTCATCCTATCCATGATAGAAATGATGGTCTCCGCACAATGCTGTCGTTCCTCCTTTGTAGGCAAACTAACCGCATAATCAACCATATCTTGAATCTCTCGTCCGTATTGCGGAAGCACGAGTTTCTCTCGTTGGGTATTATAATCTAATCCTTCAATATTCATCTTTGAGGTTTGAACTTTTGAACTCTGAGGATGGAACATAAAGCCCTTCCTCATCAACAATCATAATCTATTAATTACAACAGAGGCTTTGCCTGTTTAGCAACAAAGTCTTTCAAATAGAATGGAACGAAGTAAGCTACATCCTCAAACTTACCTTCTGCCATCCTTTTCTCTGCTAATGGGAACATGTTCTTAGCCACTGGTTCAATATTCTTAATCAAATGGGCATTAGGATGATTGATAACTTCCATGCACTTCTCGGCACCATCTCCAAAGAAATAAACTGGTCCTTTATCAAGGAACTCTTTGTATGTATCCCCATCAACCACATCAGCTTGAATCGAACGAACAGCCTTTAAGCCACGATCATAAACGGCAGAATAAACTTCCATTCGTCGTGCATCAATCATCGGAACAAGCAATGCGTCCTCCTCTATTGACTCATGATGTAAAAGAATAGGAACAGCTAATAATTCCAAAGTAGGCACAGCCAACAACTTTATATTACGTCCATAACAAATGCCCTTTGCCATGGACACACCTATACGCAAGCCTGTATATGAACCTGGACCACAGCTAACAGCCACTGCATCGAGCGTTAACTCGTGGCTATCAACAAAGGCTAAGGCCTCATCAACGAATGTTCCTAACTTCTCGGCATGATTGGGACCACTGTTATCTACCTTATCAAAGATGCAAGTCCCATCCTGACTTACTGCAACAGAGCACACATTTGTGCTCGTATCAATGCTTAATATACAAGACATAAATATAATTATGTTCTAAAAACATGCAAATATACTCTTTTTTCCCGCATTATTTGTACATTTGCAGAAATTTAACTTGAAAACTAATGATACTATCAATGACAGGTTACGGTAAGTCTGTTGTAACCTACAAGGAAAAGAAAATCAATGTAGAGGTTAAGTCTCTTAATAGCAAGTCACTTGATCTTTCTACACGCATTGCCCCACTCTACCGAGAGAAAGAGATGGAGATTCGTCGTTTACTTGCACAGAAATTAGAACGAGGAAAGGTTGATTTCTCTCTCTGGATAGAGAAGGAAACCATTGTTGATGCGACTCCAATCAATGCTGCTCTCGTCGAGAACTATTATAAACAAATAAAGACTATCGCAGAGAAAACTGGTATTCCAGAGCCAAGCGATTGGTTCACCACCTTGCTCCGAATGCCTGATGTGACTGCAAAAATTGATGTTGAGGAACTTGACGAGGCTGAATGGGAGGCTGCAAAGGAATCCATTAACGAGGCTATCAACAAGCTCATTGACTTCAGAACACAAGAGGGAGCAGCGTTACAAAAGAAGTTTACAGAGAAAATTGATAATATCTCTGCCCTTTTAAAGAGCATAGAACCCTTCGAGAAGAGCCGTGTTCCAAAGATTAAAGATAAGATTGTCGATGGTTTAAAACATATCCCTGAGGTTGATTACGATAAGAATCGTTTAGAGCAAGAACTCATCTACTACATCGAAAAACTTGATATTAGTGAGGAGAAACAACGCTTAACTAACCACTTGAAGTACTTCCGTGAGACAATGGCAGAGAGTGGTCATGGTGTAGGAAAGAAGCTAGGCTTTATCGCACAAGAGATGGGACGTGAAATCAATACGACTGGTTCTAAGAGCAACCAAGCCGAGATGCAGAACATAGTCGTTAAGATGAAAGATGAGCTAGAGCAGATAAAAGAGCAGGTTCTTAACGCTCTTTAGATAGTTCAACTCACATCAATAGCAATCCATAAAATCAATCCAGAACAAGACAAACACCCAACTCAACAATATGTCGAATCAACTTTCTACCTCCCAGACAGAAGTCTCTAAGGATGCAAAAAACACTGGTAAACTATTGATCTTTTCGGCTCCATCAGGTGCAGGAAAGAGCACCATCGTTCAGTGGTTAATGCAAGAACACCCCGAATTAAGGCTTGCTTTCTCCATTAGTTGTACCACTCGTGCGCCACGAGGAACCGAACAAGATGGTATTGAATACATCTTCCTTTCACCCGAACAATTCAAAGAGAGAATCAAAAATGATGACTTTCTCGAGTATGAGGAGGTGTATAAAGATCGCTTCTATGGTACTTTGAAAGAACAAGTAGAGCATCAATCTTCTGCTGGACAGAACGTTGTCTTCGATGTAGATGTTAAGGGGGGATGCAATATCAAGAAGTTTTATGGGGAGCGCGCATTGAGTTTCTTCATACAACCTCCATCTCTGGACGAACTTCGCCGACGCTTGGTTGGCAGACAAACGGATAGTGCTGAAGCCATAGAAAACCGCCTTGCAAAGCTTCCTACGAGCTTACTTTTGCTAACAAGTTCGATAAGATCATCGTCAATGATGACCTCGACAAAGCTAAACAAGAGGTTTACGAGATGATTAAAGCGTTTATATAAATGGTTCAGAAACCTCAACAAACACCAGACTCACCTTCTTCTTTTAAGGAATTACACCCCTCCTCTATTCCTTCTAATGAAGAGGGAGGACTGAAGGTGGGTATCTTTGGAGGTTCTTTCGACCCTATTCACAATGGGCACATAGCTCTTGCTAAAGCCTTTCTAATAGAGAAAGAACTTGACGAAGTATGGTTCATGGTCTCTCCACAGAACCCTTTTAAAGTGAATCAAAGGCTCTTGGATGATCATCTCCGACTAGAGATGGTAAGGCAAGCTATACTTGACGAACCGCATTTCAAGGCTTCCGACTACGAGTTCCACCTATCGAAGCCATCTTATACATGGAACACTTTACAACATTTAAAGCATGACTTTCCCCATCATACCTTCACTCTTCTTGTTGGTGGAGATAATTGGAAAGCCTTTAACCATTGGTATCATGCAGAGGACATCATCACTCATTATCATATAGTGGTGTATCCCCGTCGTGACCACACGCCGTCTTCTTCCCTCTTACCAAAGAATGTTAGCATACTTCAAACGCCACTAATTGACATCAGCAGTACGGCTATCCGAGAAAGAGTGAAGCAAGGCGAACCCATCACAGGATGGGTTCCTTCCAGGGTTGAAAACGCTATCTTACAATATTACAAGTAAGGACCTTCTCCCTTACTCTTAGCTTTCTCCAAATTATATAAGGGTAAGCTCTCTTCGTGCTGATTATCTGGCATCATCCTATACTCCGATGCCGTTACTCCTGCACAACGCTTAAAGAACTTACAAAAAGCACTAAGTGTAACGAAATGAAACTCATCAGCTAGCACTTTCAAAGGCTTATTTGAATATCTAAGTTCCAGCTTTATCAAGAGAAGCAAAGCCTTATCAAGGATTGCTTTTGCCGTCTCTCCTGTCTCTTTCTTTACTATCATCCCCAAGTAATGAGTACTTACACACAGCTTTGAAGCATAAAAGTCAAGTTCATGCTGAGTCTTTGCATACTGATCAACAAAGTACAGGAAGTGCTCTATTAACTCTTTGCTACGTGACCACATATCGTCGTTTTGAGGCATTCTCGACTTATAAAGCGACATAGCAAAGCCATTGCCGACTCAAAGAGGGCTTTCATCGCGTCCTCATTTACCATCGATTGAATGTTAGCTAAGCTATAAAGCTGACGAATATATTGGCTCCATATATCTAACTCAAAGTCCTGCATATGGAAAGAGAAGCAAAGATTAGGAGACAAGAATCGTTTAGGAAGTCTTCCATGAAATATCATCTTCAGGTATTCTTGCGTCATCATGAATCCATCAAAGGTTATATCACGCCCTAAAGCATCCTCTTTAATAGCAACACCCCAGTTGATAAATAGAATGTCTCCAGGCCCACAACGATACTTCTTAAAGTTGATGACAGGTTCACACCACCCACTTTTAATGATGATAACACGTAGAACATCCAACCTAACCAAGTCTGTCTTATCATGGACTGGACTAAAAGGAGGAATACAACCAAGGCCTATAGCAACCTCAGTCCCTACATATATATCACCTCCAAGATTAGCTTTGTTGCTGGCTAAATAGGATACAATTTTCTTAAAACTAGTGGTTCTTACACTTGAAATTAGTTTATTCTCTCTCATTCTGTTGTATAAATTGGAGCAAAAATAAACCTTTTCTACCAATCAACTAACAACCATATCCCTTTTGGGATACTTATAGTCCTAAATGGGAAACACACTCTCTTTCGTATAAATATGTACTTTTCGTGTATAAAAGAGACGCCCTTCTCTATTTGAAGAGAGCCTCTCCTCCATGTGACAAGGGCGTTTCGTTGCTATGAGAAGAGCCTCTCTTCGATTCTAGGAAACAAACTGAAGCGATTAAACAAACAATCTCTTTGGTTTCTCATGAGAATACCTTATATTTGCAACTCAAATATTTTTTGTTATAACAAAAGCTATCGAACAAGAGAACTAGAAGTTTGCTGATAGCTTAAAAGACAATCATGGGAAAAGAGACACTAAGGGAGAAGACTGCAAAAGGACTCTTTTGGGGGGCATTGAACAATGGTACTATGCAGCTTCTCAATATAGTTATTGGAATCTTCTTAGCACGTTTGCTCTCACCAGCCGACTATGGTTTGGTGGGGATGTTAGCAGTATTCACAGCCATAGCTAGTGCTTTACAAGAGAGCGGATTCACCTCAGCTCTTGCTAACATGGAGCATCCAAAGGATAATGATTACAATGCTGTGTTTTGGTTCAGCACCTTCGTTGGGTGGCTATCTTACGCTGTCTTATTCGTTTCAGCACCTTTGATAGCCTCATTCTTTCATCATCCAGAACTCATAAACTTATCTCGCTTTATATTTGCATCGCTGTTATTCTCATCCATAGGGACTGCTCCTGCGGCCTACCTATTCAAGAATATGATGGTGAAAGAGACCACTCTTTTACGCATCACCTGCTTAGTAATATCAGGCGTGGTGGGTATTGTGCTTGCACTGAAAGGTTATGCTTATTGGAGTTTGGCGTGGCAACAGGTTCTTTACATTGCTCTAACCAGTCTATGGCGATTCTTTATTATTCCTTGGCGACCCACGTTTCACATCGACTTCACCCCTATCAAGCACATGTTCTCATTTAGTTATAAGATCTTAATAACCACTGTTGTGAACACAATAAGCCAAAACATTCTGACCTTTATATTCGGTCGTTTGTATAGTGCAAAGGCTGTTGGCAACTTCTCGCAAGCCTTCAAATGGGACACAATGGCTAGTACCTTCGTCTCAGGTACTATATCACAAGTGGCGCAACCAGTACTCGTTGAAGTGAATAATGATACCTGCCGTCAGGTAAAAGTATTCCGTAAAATGCTCCGATTCACCGCTTTCTTAGTCTTTCCAGCTATGTTTGGTCTATCGATGGTTGCACATGAATTCATCATTCTTCTAATATCTGATAAGTGGATGGATAGCATTCCCTTACTACGAATCCTTTGTATTAGTGGAGCCTTCCTACCCTTTTATACTATGTATCAAAACCTTATTCTCAGTCGAGGAAGATCCACGGTCTATATGTGGTGTACAATATTACTCATCGTAGCACAGGTTTTCTTCATTGTTCTTTGTTATCAACAAGGCATCGTATTCATGGTGAGTGTCTATACCATCATCACAATTCTTTGGCTCCTTGTTTGGCAATATTTCGCAAATAAGGAGATAGGTATTAGATTGCAAGACATACTGAAGGACATTAGTCCTTACCTATTAGTTTCTGCTGCAGTGATGGTTATTACCTATCTTATTACATTATGGATACACAGCCTCATCATCCTCTTGTTGGCAAGAGTGGTTATAGCCGTTTCACTCTATTATATCGTTATGAAAGTAGGAGGCTCGCAAATACAACAGGAATGCATCAACTACTTTCGTCATAAGAAAGGCTGATTAAAGAGTTCTTAGTGGTACATATATAATTGCATGATGGGATAGAGCATTGCCCGAAAGAGCTTCGTCAAGCCACCACCAGGTGTATGAAATAGTTTCTTATAGTTCCTTGTTAGCAAATATTGTAGGCGCAAGAATGCAATAAAACCACCCCTCGTTTCCATCCTCATAGCCTCTCTTGCTTCGATGAAATCGTGCTTTTCTAAGGGTAATCCATCCATCAATTCCAGTTTACCCCGATAGATAGGTAGGGCTTTCTTGCGCATTTCATGATAATGTAGAAGGCACCATTTCAACTCGTGTACAGCATTCTTCCAGGATGGTAAACTCCGACTATAATCATTGTAAGTAGTGGCTTCTACATGACGACGGAAGTTCACTAACACTTGATTACAGAATACAACACTATCATAGGATGCCGCAATAATGCTCAAAACAGCATCATAGAGAGTAACCCTAAAGACGGGATGTTCGATGGGTGGTAACAAATGAATCAACTCTTGCTTACAAAGTAGTGTGTGCCCAGGTAAGCCTAAGAACATCATACGAAAGATGTTCACATTGCGTTCTCTACCATCAAAATAAGCAAAAGAACCATCAGTTGAGAAAGGACGAGAGTGCCCACTACAAAGCATCTTATCTCCAATACAATTCATTTGATTGGCTATCTTGTCAACTTCCCACACATCATCTTGATCAGAGATAGCAATATAATCGCCCTCTGCGCGGTGTATGGCTGATAGGAAGTTAGGGTTTACACCATGCTTCCCTTCGTTTCGATAGAGTCGAATGAGGGGGATCTTTGTGGCGTACTCCTCTAATATATCCCACGTACCATCTGCCGAATTATCATCCTGAATGACTATTTCATGAATCGGATATGACTGCTTGAGGATGGAATCAAGCTGCTCTCTCACATACTTCTCACCATTATAAGTACAGAGAACGATTGATACAGTAGGCTTGTTACTCATAAATTTTTCAGAGTGTAAAGATGGTTAGTACACTATTATAAACAATGAGATAGAAGGCTATTAATGCTGTACATAGTGTGATAGCGGTACGCTTTCTACCTGAAGTGGACTTTATCAAGAATCCAATACACAACGGAATAACATACACCCAATGCGCAGTCATGATGTAAACTTCGTTTATTCCAAAGCCTAATCCTATATGGAGTATCATGTCAAGAGCAAAGAATGACAGCGTCATCCACATTAGTTTACTGCGTTTCCTGCCCATATACCACACAAGAAAAGTAATACAATGAACGCTTCAATGACGTAATTAAAGAACCAATTATAGCTGACAAAGACTGGACGATCACGCATCACATCCCCTAAGGTGTAGCTCTGGTGTAATTGTAGAGACTCACCAAAGAGATTCTCCACAATGGTTTTACTACGTGAGGTGGTTATGTCTGTCCAATTTAAGAAAGGCAGTTTACTGACGGGATCACCCGAGTGGGCATAACGTGGAGCACTATACTTTACCTTTAATTGTGCCTGTCGGTGCCTTTTCCATAACTGGTCGAACACAGCCTTCTGTTGCTTACTATCTTTAATATGAGTCGTGTCACAAAAAGCTGTCCATAATCTAGTTCTATCTTTCTTTACTGCTTGTCTCTCACTCATCTTGCGCTCTTTAACGCTATCAGCAACGAATGTTTTATACTCCCAAGCACCAAAGAACCATATAAGAACAGCTGGTAAGACAACAACAGAAATAAAGTTGTAAGGGCAAAAGAAACGCTTTCCTTTTGAGAAGAAGTCAGCAAGAAACACCTTTAATCCATTATTGAGAGAAACGCCAGCAGTGAGTAGAAAGAGGATAATTGCTTGTTTCTTCTTTAGCGGTTTGCCCTCTGCCATCTGTTTACCAGTAATGTATATCACAAGGAGAAGGAGGAAGAGTGACAGTATGAAATGGTCTGGTGAGACAGCAGCCAATAGCACATAAGCAAAAGAGAAGAGCAAAAAGGCAATAACAGCAGACTCTCTTTGTGATAGATGGAGCAGGTCTTTACCAATTCTCATCATCAATAGGAAGGCATAGAACGAACTAATAAGAAGAACAAATGCAACTAAGAATTGCACACAATTAACCCCTAACCAACTTGTCAACCCATGGTTAATAAGATACAAGGGATAATAGAAGAAAGCCAGTAAAGGGTGCCTATGTACATCGTAAGCTGTCGACCAATCGGTGACAACACAATAAGTTAATGGGTCAAAGCCTGACACATGGAACCAGTCAAGGAAGTTCTTACGATAATTCGAAGAAACTACCGAAAACACCGAATAATATGGTACGATGACGGTTGCCTGCATAATAATCTGCCATAGAAGAAACAGACAAGCAGGTAGACGTTCTGCCTTTCTTACTTTTATAAACTGAGCCCACATATTATGATATTAGGTATTTGAACGTTTGTCCAGCATTATATATCCACAAATAAACTGTCAGCAGAATGAGTATTACACGCATGATTTTTTGCCAATTCATCGATAATCTCTTTAACAAGAAGCCATAAGCTATTAGGATGATAAACACCCATCCTGCTGTCATAATATATACTTCCGTAATACCGAAACCAAGGATGAGATGTAAGGTGATATCGCATGCGAACCATGCAAGTAACATCTGAAAGAAGCGTTGCTTACGGCTAATAACAATGCCAATAACGAACAATAAGACGACAAAAGCCTCCACTATATAATTAAAGACCCAGTTATAAGACACAAAAATAGGTCTTTCCCATGACACATCCTTCAGCAAGTAACGTTGATGAAGTTGGATGGATTCACCAAAGAAGTTCTCTACCAACGTTGGTACTCGTGGTGTAGATACATCCATCAACTTAGTTATAACCCCATCACCAACAGGTTGTCCGAGATGTGTACGTTGCCATTCATTACGCTGTCGATTATGCTCTAAAACTTTTTGCGGGTCTTTCTTTAGATTCTCCTTTTCGATATGATGGATAACAGCCTGTTGTGGTACTTCTAATAGGTAGTACTGGGATTGCTGAATACCAAGCAACAATAAGAAGGGAAGAATGACTCCTATGATGATAAACTTAGTAGAGAATATCTTTTTTCCATTGGTAAATAGACCTGCTAAAAGCGTCTTTGCACCATTGGAAGTCGCCATACCTGCTGTGAAGAAAGTTAGTACTAGAGATTGCCAAGGCGTCAATAATAGTCCTTTCTTCATCTTCATTCCTGCAATATAAAGCGTCATTGAAAGCAACATCAGCGATACTATGAAGTGATCGGGTACCATTGAAGGAATAAGGATATGCCCAAAAGAGAAAAGTAAGAGCGTTAGCAGTGTGGCATCCTTCTGCTTCATCTCCATCACTTCACGAAAGACACGATACATAAAGAGTACTGCATAGAAGGCTGAAAAGATGATAATAGTAGCCATGAAATACACAGCAAAGTTATAACCAAAGGTTTGTATGAGCCAATGATTCAATAGATAGAGCGGATAAAGGAACGTTAAGTAAAGTGGATGACGACTAGTTTCAAAGTGAATACGCATCCCTGAGATAGTTATCCACGACCAGTTATCATATCCAGACATACGGAAATGCTTGGTAAAAATGCTCCAGAAACCTCCATGTGCACCCATTGTATAGGTGTGATAATGGCTTGCTATCAATAAGCCATTAAACAGAATGAACACAAGAAGCATGGAAATAGCAAGCCAACGTTCCTCTTTTCTTACCTTAAATATATTGAATATACGCATTAAATAACTGTTAATTAACCGCTGCAAAGGTACTAATTAAAGCAGAGCCAACCAAATGTAGTAATGTGTAAGTTACTTTCTATGCAAGAAGAAGCGCACCAATACGAAGTTAATTGGGACACATATAGCAAACATTGGAATCATGGCTATCTTCTTATCGAGCCCTAACATCAGAAAAGCATGCAGTGTTAGGGTTTGCAGGAGATAGTTTACTATATGTGAGAAAACAAAACCTAAACCTCGTTTGGCAGTTGATTTAACACGGAAAGTATAGTGAGTTGAGGCGATATAATTAAAGGTGAAGCTCACAAAGTAACCAATAGTATTTGACAAGAGAGGCTGTAACCACAATAGCATAAGTAAATAGATACCATACTGGATGGCTGTTGCTAAACCACCAACAATGATAAATCTAACGATTTCACCGAGCTTCTTCTTATCTAAACATCCTTTCTCATCCTATTCCTCATTCTCTCTAAAAGACTTATAAAAGCCTTGATCGGCATAAGCTAATAGTTCTTTATCTCCACGACTATCGCCAAAAGCAATTAAAGTATAGGCATTGCGCTGTGGGAAGAGTGCTTGTAAACGCTTAACCTTCTCTGCTCCATAACAATTATTAGTAATGAATTTGCCCGTTAAACGGTTATTAAGAACTTCAATCTTGGTACCCACAACGATAATATTATTAGCCATTTCATCGAAGAAAGGGCACACCCAATTATCTATACTTGCGCTGATTATCACAACTTGAGCACCTTCCTCTATTGCTTTCTTTATTGTCTTCACTCCTTTCGGACGCAGGAGTTGCTTATTATGAAAGGCAAACTCTGTACAAAGATGGTTGAAATCATCTATCAGCATACCTTTAAAGAACCATGAGAACACCCGTTGTTTTGCCTTCCAATTAGGATAGAGTTTTAACTTCATGAGTACCAGTAAGGGAGAAAACAATAAGAATCCGAACAAGAAGGCAGTATTTCCTCTAGCAAAGCGAATGAACTCTAAGAGTGTATCCTTCGTCGTTAATGTACCATCGAAGTCGAATGCATAAACCTTCTTCACCATCATCAAACTCCTTATTTATAGTACATAAATAATGAAAAGGAATGCTAATCCAAAGCCAAAACGACAAATTGCATGAAACGGTCATGCAACATCACCTTCGTTGGATCGCCACTTCTCTTATCAACAACAGCGATTTGGATATAACGTAATAGACCAACAAGGACAAAAACACTGGTCAGATAGAGGTAATCCGTGTGGAAGTTCTGGATTGTCTCAGGGCTAACAGTATACATGATATAGCACACGAGGGTCACACTAGCTGTTATCGTGATGGCTTGATTGATAAAAGTTAGGTTGTAACGAATGGTGTTTTGGCGTGGTGCATGCCCTGTTTCATTCATTCTAACGACATCATCTCGCCGTTTAGCAAAGGACAAGAATAACATGAGAAGAAAGGTCATTAAGACAATCCACTTACTTAGATGGATACTTGTTGCATATCCTCCAGCAAGGATGCGGAGTACAAATCCAAAGGAAACAACGCATACATCAATGATTGCATATTGCTTCAACTTTAGGCAATAGGCTATGTTTAATAACCAATAAAATAGGATTACACTTGCTGTCTCTAATTGGCTCTGACACAACAAAAAGGTTGAAAGCATCGACAAAACGAACATCGAGAACATAAGTATATAACCTTGTGCGATACTGATTGCACCCGACGCCATAGGGCGATGGCACTTCACAGGATGTCGCCTATCGTCATCTACATCGACAATATCGTTCAGACAATAGATAGAAGAGGCCGCAAAACTGAAACAAAGGGCTGTGATGAGTCCAGCATAAACGGACTCTATATGCAATAACGCACCTCCGAAAAAGACAGGAAGGAGTACTACAAGGTTCTTAACCCATTGATGTGGGCGTATTAAACGGATGAGATTCTTCATTATTTCAGCTTATTCTCTAAGGGTGTTATAATTCTTTCTAACAACTGATGGACAATCCATGCAGCACATAAGGTTATACTGGTTGTCAATAAGAAGGTAGGCCAATATGTCCAATGGAGCTGTTCCACATACGCTAATACAAAATGGTCATGGATAAGATAAGCCTCTAGACTTAACGTACCAACAAACTTGAAGGCCTTATTGATGGCTACTGGTGTACGACGGAACACTCGATTCAACAATAAGATGGTTGTAATTGTAAGCGGAATATATAACATTCTCTCTTGAAAAAGGGGGAATTGACCATGCTTCTCTTGCTCTAAAAAGATGCTAGAAGCCAATGCCATGATGAATATTAACCATATCATCCATATTGAAGTACCATCCATCGTATCTTTCCGTTGCACAGATGCAGCCATATTAATGCCTATGAAGAAGATAGGAACTCTACTCCAAAAGATTTCCAAATGCCCGACAGCATTATTAATGGGTGTAACGTATTGTACTAATATGCACCACATCAACATCACAACAGGCAACCATCGGTAAATGGGGTGCGTGAGGATGAGCTTCATATAGAATGGACTCAACAGGTAAAGGAGCATGATTGCAGGGATATACCAGAACGTTAACTCATCATGTAACCAAAAGTCCCAATTAATCGAGATATCTCCTATCAAGTCAATAATGCTTACGCTATGTCCACTATGTTGTACAAAGGATAATTCGAGGTAGTCGGGAATATAATACAAAGAGGCTAAAAGCAACCAAGTAGGATAAATGCGTAAGAACCTACGAGTGAAGAAGTGGGACAAAGATGGGCGTTTGGTCCATGAGAACCAAAGTCCCATACCACTAAGAAAAAGGAAGATATCAACACCGATATTACCCATTCTTCTCAATCCAAAGAACATGTCTTCACGAGGTAACCCTACATGGAATAGGATTACAAAGAGCATGGCTGCACCCATTAACTCACCTCGATAGCGGCTGATATTAGCCAATTCTATGTCCTTTATCTTCATATCTTTTCTTCGATGAATCCGTAACTTTTATGCTTATCTGTTCTTTAGTCGAGGACTAGGAATACGTTTCATCAATTCTTTAAAGAGCCAAGCCAGGCAGATGGAACTGATAATATAGAGTAGAAGTCCCGTCCAGTAATCCCCTTCGCGAGACAATGGTATGAAGATCTTACGCGTGATGGGATGACAAACAAATAGTGCTGTAGAAATGCTACCCACCCACGTAAGCATTGCCATAAAGCCCGTCTTATATTCTTTTTGTGCAACTTGCAATCTACTAGTTAGCTTTACAAAACTAACAGAAGCTATACAAACAGCCAACGGGACGAAGTACCATGTGACGTAATTAAAGCTCATCAAGACGATAGCAAATAGTGAGAGAAGAAACAAAACAAGGTAAGTTGCTGTATTCAAAGGGCGCATATAACGAGCATAAAGCACACCAAAACCAAAAGGGAGCATACCTCCAATAAAGTTATAACGCCATCTGTTCAAGGCCTCTCCCTCTGGGTCACAAGCCAACTGGATGGCTGCACAGATAACGATTAACAATACATTCCATAGCCAATGACGCCGATAAAGGCAAAGCCGATAAACAATATAGAACTGAATCATCAGTCCGAAGAACCAGTAAGGACCGGGCCATATAATGTCATCAGGGTGTGGTAAGAGGTTGTTAAAAAGTCCCATTTGACCGATAATATCTATCACTGCATAATGATGTGGGCTAGGTGTAATAGCATCCAACATGGTAAATGCAACAAAACCAACTATCATCATGCTGAATAACTTTAGCCAATGATACTTAATAAAGCACCAAACTGGTAACTTTTCCTGCATGGGTTGGCGATCTCCCTGTGGTACTTCCCTCTGTTGCTCATACTTCATTGTCAATCCATAAGCCGAAAGGAAGAGGAAAACAGGTACTCCATAATGACCAAAAAAAGACAGAATATGAAAGAAGAAGAGCTTATCCAACGGACTATGTATCACATGATAGAACCAGTTAACATTCTCTTGAAAATACTGATACTCGTTCTCCTTCACCACAGGAGCTAGCCAATGGCAATAGTTATGGAGGAATATTCCTATGATGGCAAGGCCTCTCAAGGCATTACACTCTGCTCTTGTCAAGAGTTCTCTTTTCATTTCTTTGCTTCAACAAGTTTATCGTAATCGGTCGTATTCTTTAATAATCGAGGTCGTTTCTCATCATACTTCGAACTCAAAATATTGTATTCTGCATGATAATCCTTCGTATGGATGCCCGCTAAATACAATAACATGTGAGGCAAGGCATCTGTCATAAAACGACGATTCCTCGCTGCTTTGATCTCACGGAACACCTCGGGATGATTTGCAATATACTTCTTTGAACAATAAACCCAGAATGGAATCTCGAATTCATACCTAGCCAAATCATAGTCAATAGCGGCAGAATGCTTCCTACAAATAAAGCCTCTATCTCCTTCGTAACACTCTTCTCCATGGTCAGGCATATAAATGACGATGGCATCTTGGTTCTTGAAACGTTTGACGATTTGGTTTACTATTGAGTCATTGTATAGTATTGCATTGTCATAATGCGCCAAGACGCTACGTTCACTCACATTCAGATCACTCCGTTTGTTGGCATAATCATCTGCATAAAAGTGTCTTCTATCGCTTGGATAGCGTTGTTTGTAAGCCACATGCTGCCCAATTAGATGAAAGATGATAAGGTTATGATTGGTACTCTGCTGCTTCTCTTTTTTATCGAAGTCATCGAGCAAACCACTATCATATTGATATAATTGATCATTACGAGTATCAAACATAGCTTGAGAAAGCTCTGGATGATTTAAGAAGAAACCGCCACTAAAATCATAAACAGCCTCCTTTGCCTTTGGTAAGAACTGGTTGGTAATGAATGTCACATGGTAACCAGCCTTACGGAAAAGCTCTGGGAAGAGAGGATAATCGCACCACTCGCCTTTCTCTCCGACCACATGTAGAGAAAAGACATTCTTAAAGACAAAGCTAGTAAGGTTCCATGGCGATACAACATCACTGAATGGAACGAGTAAACCAGACTTCTGTAACTTTATCTGTCGAGGCGTTGTGGGCATGAAGTAACCATACTGTTGCGAATGATGTTTGCCATAACTTTCACCGATGATAAGGACAATATTAGGCGATTTAAACGTACAACTATCCACTTTCACCTTGTCTTTTGCCTCAATCAATCGGTCTATCTGCTGTGAAGCTAACTCATTTGCAAAGATACTAAAGGCAAGTCTATACACGGGAAGATAGAACTGTGCGCAATCACTTGTGGTCAGTTCATGTTCGACAGAACCTATCGTATCCATCGAAAACATCTGTACCATTTCCTTCTTATTATGCGCAGAAGTACAAGCAGACCACACCAATAAAGCCAAACTTAACGCTCCTAACACAGGCTGAATACGATTAAAACCTTTGCAAAGAACCGCATAACTCTTCTGCAACTTATCAGGTAACTGCATCCTTACCTTGCCCCAGAAAGCACAAAGAATATGGATAAGCATTATCAACAGAACCAGCCCCACACTAGAAAAGAGTAAATCAGCACTGAAGTAACTACTAAAGAACTCACTTGCTTCTCTCCCATTTGTTTCCCCTACAAGCAGCAACATTGAAGGGTTTAATGTCGATTGGAACTTCTCCCAACAGAACACATCTGCTATTGTCGTTGCATAGGCAATAACATATAAGAAAGCACGAATCCATCGGCGTACACGCATCGGGATGAATGTAAGCAATAGACATACAACGTATAAATCAAGGAAGAGTTCCAACCAAAGATTACCATAGACACAAGCATCCGGATTGTCTCTTGGCAACTCTTCATACGTGACTATCACACCGATGAGATACATGAAGAAAAAGAATCGGGCATTCTCCTTAATAGACTGATAAACCTTATTTAATAAGCAAGCTACACTTCTCAAAATTTTCATATACACACTTTCATTTCCTTGCAAAGTTAACTTAAATTTATGATATGTCAACTTTTAACAACAGAATTAACATTATACACCTTATATAAAGGTGCTTTTTTTCCAATCTCAATATACCTAATAAGTAAAGTAACAAGAGTGTCTCATTTATACTTCAAAGGTAATAAGTACATATCATAAAGATACTCTTTATCACGACACATAACTGATAATTTGAATTATATAAAACATTTTTCTCATTCTTTAAAAAAAGATTCTTTTTAGATTAAGGAAATAGCACTTTTTTTGATTATAAAACTTACAAATTAGAAACAAAAAGCATTGTTTGGAAAAAGAAGATTGACCATATTGACAACTAAAGAGAAGCAAATATTCTCTATATTTGTACCAATAGATAAAAGGCATAAATACCATCACTTAACGAACACAAGACCTACGTCACAAAAATTATCAGATAATTAACAAGTTAGAGAGAACCAATCCCAAATAATAACTAAATATGAACCAAATGAGAAGAACGAATTTTCTATTACTACTTTTGCTTGGCTTATTCCAAGTAACAAACATTCATGGTGTGGTGAAAGGAGACCGAATTACCACCTATGGTAAAACTTATGTCGTGACTGCAAAACGTGATGCTGGCAACGGACACTCTGCAGCTTACGAAGTTGCTTTTATATCCTCTGATCTTATGACTGTGAATATTCCAAGAGAGATACAGGACACTGCTAAGGAACACAAATGGAAAGTTACAGCCATTATGGACAATAGTCGTGTACCGAATGCAACATCTGTTACGATCCCAAACACTGTGCGAACAATAAATGCCAATTGTTTGATAGGTAAAAAACTCACAACTATTCACATTCCTGAATCTGTAACAAACATCCAAAACGGAGCCTTTGCTTTTACCTCCGCGCTAACATCCATCACTGTAGAAACAGCTAACCCCTATTACTATTCACAGGATGGTGTACTCTATTCAAAGGAAGATTCGGGCAATAAATGCCTTGTTGCTTACCCTGTAGCAAGGCAAGGAACAGACTACCATATCCCCGATGGAATCGTTGGTATTCGCCCCAATGCATTACAATGGAGCCAGTTTTTAGAAACAGTATATCTACCTAGTACACTTACAGAATTACCTGCGGAAGATGGATACAATGGTTTTACAAGTGCTTTGAAACTAAAGGCTATACAGGTTGATGACGCTAACCCGAAGTTTTCAAGTGTAGATGGAGTCATCTTATCTAAGTCAAAGACAGAGCTTGTTGTCTATCCTAATGCAAAAGACGACGACCCTTATACCATCCCTTCTACTGTCATAAAAATCCTTGAAGGGGCTTTTGGTAGAGTATGCAATATCAAGAATATCGTAATGAATCCACCGCTAAAAGAGATTGGTAAAGAGGCTTTCAAAGATTGTGTTCAACTCTGTTCTGTCTCCATTCCTGCTTCTATCACTAAGATTGAGAATGGTGCTTTTTCAGGGGCATACAAGGTAAATAGCTTCCATGTTGATAGTGAAAATCAAGTCTACAAAACCGATGAAAAGGGAGTTATCTACACATTGAATGGAGAAGAACTTGCCCACTTCCCTGCAGGATTAAAGGGGTCTTACGAGACATTACCGACTACTAAGAAGATCCTTGAAGATGCCTTTAAAGGTGCGCCGAAGATCGAAAAGGTTGTATTCAATAGTGGCTTGGAAGAGATAGAGAAAGACGCTTTCCAATACACCACATCATTAAAGGAGATAACCTTTGCTGCACCAGCCACAATTACTAAGATTGGCACCTTTTCCTTCACAGGTGCAGCCTTGGAGACATTGACCTTACCCTCTTCCTTAAAGTCACTTGAGTGGTCGGCTTTTGCTAATTGTAGCAAGTTACAAACCGTAAAGATTGAGAGTGGAACGAAGTTAGAAACACTTGGTCGCGAGGCATTCGCCAACTGCAATAGTCTTGAGTCATTCACTTTTGAAGGCGATAGTTATGCAGAAACGATTGGTAGCAACGCTTTTAAAGGAGATAGCAAACTAAGCAGTTTCACCTTTCCTGCTAAAGTGAAAACCATTGAGGAAGCAGCTTTCAATGGATGTGAGAATCTAACATCTATCACCTTCCCTACTAATGCAGAGATAACAACCATTGGTAAAGGTGCTTTCCAAAATGCGCTTGCATTAACAGGTATTGAATTACCGGCTTCGGTAAGAACCATCGAAGAGTCTGCCTTCAATAGTTGCCAAAATCTGAAAGAGATAAAGATTCCTGCACAAACAAATAACATCAGTCCACAAGCCTTTCAATTCTGTGGCAAACTAAAATCAATCACTGTTGACGAAGATAACCAGACCTACTCTTGTGTGGACGGATTCCTCTTGAGCAAGGATAAGCACACTCTCATATCCTTCCCTCCAGGAAAGGCTGACACTTACTATACCCTCTTGCCTCCTACTATTGAGAGGATTGGAGACTACGCATTCTACTATAATAAGGATCTTGAAAACATCACTCTCCCTGAGAATGTCACCAGTATTGGACAATATGCATTCGACAAGTGTGCAAAGTTGAACACGATTGCTTTCCTCAACAAAACACCTATTCAAGAGGTAAATATTGGACACAAGGCTTTCAATGAAGAGAACATCGACAAGTCAAAGATTGATATTAGTGTGCGTCAAGATGCTTACAATTCCTACAACATAAATACATTTGGAATGCTTTCCACCAAGTAATTAGTTCTTTCAAGACTGATAAAGGGTATGGAGCAACCGAATACTTCATTCTCTCAAAGAAGGCTGTAATGGTAGTCGATGTGCAGAGTGACGTTTTCACCTATGTTGTTCCTCAAAAGGTTCAAGCCCCTAACATTCCTAATCATGACTATGAGGTGCGTCTATGGAACGACCGAGCAATGGCAAACAACAACACCAATATACAAGAAGTTGTATTTAATAGCCAACTTGATTACATGGGGATTGATGCTTTCAAAAACTCTAATGGAACAACAACTGTCACTACTCTCTTCTTCACAGGTAACCCTCCTAAAGATATGAGCTCTAAGAAGTGGGACTTAGGAACTACTTACTCGGAATTCGATAACCATATTACAAAGATCTATGTAAAGAAGACTAAAGTAGAAGACTATCGATCTGCTATAGGATGGACTGGCTATGCGAATCGTGTTGACTATCGGATTAAAGACTTAAAGATAACTCACAAGTATGGTACTTTCTCACGTGAGTTTGAAACCGATCTGAACGATTATTTCCGCACGAAAGAAGCCTGTAAACTAGCTGCATTTGTCGCCTCTGAAACTGGTATTGTAGCTGGTCATGCAGACTATAACAGCAATAAAGCAGATAAGATTGTAGTAATGCGCAGTATTGACGGATATGGTGGTGTACCTAACGACTATGGTTATCTTCCTGCAGAGACTGGAACTCTTTTAAAGATATTAGATATAGAGACTTTGCCCTACGATTACTATTACACCATCGGAGAAAAGGATCAGAACACTTATAACATAACGTCAAATATTATGCAGACAGTTACAGAGAAAGGACGCACTATCACAGCTAGCACAATCCCTCTCTATGTCATCCATGCCAATGAAGGAATCTTCTATAGAGTTCCAACATCTGTTGATATGCCTGTTCATAGGGCTTATGCATTGATTCCCAACACAGCAGGTCATGCCAAAGTGAGCTTTATGTTTGAAGGAGATGAGCAACTCAATAGTAATCCTACATCTATCAACAACATACAGGCAAACGACTTAATAATACACCTTATTACAACCTCAATGGTCAACGGGTAGAGAAACTACAACGTGGTGTCTACATCCATCAAGGGAAAAAGGTGGTTGTTAAATGATTAAAGTAATGGACTTCATGTCTATTCTACTTATTGAGAATACAAAAATTAACTGATAACAAACAATCAATAACAGCCATCATGAAAAAGAATACATATATAACTCCGCAAATAGAATACATCATATTACCAACTGAAGCTATAATGCTGACAGCAACGCCAGGTGTTTCTAGCCAACCATATAACCCAAGTATTCCCGTAGGAGCTAAACCTGTTCCTTTCAACGAGGATGAGATTGCCCCCGAACCAACGCATTACTCTCTATGGGATGAGGCTGAGTAATAAGGCCTACTATACCCCTTTATCTTCTTAAAGAGTGTTCTTGTATTAGGAAAATAGATTAAATATTAATAGAAAACAAATTAATATTTTAGGATTAATAATCTATTTCTCTAACACAAGAGCACTCTTTTCTATGTTAATAACGGCCTTCCACAAACATAGCTAAGCGTATTATGTAATTTAAGACATGATTTCTTATGAGCAAGAAGGCAACTATCAACTTTTTTCAAAAGTATTTATAAGGATTGTAAAGTCGTTTTCTTCCAAGAAAGAAGATGAGTACATGAGAATAAAGAGAGCCTTTAAAGTAAGGGAAAAAGCCATCTGAACCCTTCTCACCTATACCTCATTAATATAAAGGCGTGGTTTACGTCTTCTAAAAATATCCCTTTTTCGTATGCAACAAAACAACCCTATCTTCCAAAGATAGCCTTTCAAAATCGTAAACAATACTATCAAAGCCACTTATTTAACACTTTACTGCCTCATTGAGATAGATTAATAACCCATTAAAATCATCGTGTGTCAAACAAAGGAAATCATTAATAAGAGAAGAAGAGTCTATTACTTAAAAACAAAACTAACGATTCGTATTATACCTAAAAAAAGGAAATTTAAAAACAATAAAGACAACAAGTGTGCCTAAAAAGGGAAACTTATTTCTATTTGAAGAAAAAAACATATAAAAAAAATAGTAAATAACTTTGCAACGACAAAAAAACACTCACGTTTAGACGTAAGGATTAAGTTAGGATAAAAGCAAACAATCGTAGGATAAAAAACAAATAATCACTAGTTAAATAATTAATATAGATTTACTTAAATTATGAGAAAAATTAGATTCTTGTTGTTTACATTGCTCGCATTGCTATATGTGACCAATGTAAATGCAATCACGAAAGGTAACCAGTTCACCCGAAATGGTATTACCTACGAAGTAACCCTTATGCGCCCAGCGGGTAATGGATTGCCTGAGCTCAACGAGGTGAAGGTAGTAAGTTCCACCGTAAGTGGTACTTTAACAATTCCAACAAGTGTTAAGGACTTAAACAATCAGTACACTTTTCAAGTTACTGCCATAGGTTCTGCTGGTTCATACCCCAATGTGACCGCAGTTAATTTACCAAGTACGCTTAAGTCTATCAACACAAATGCATTCTCTAATTCGCAGATTACAACCATCAACATCCCTGCGGGAACTGATGACATCAGCGATGGTGCATTTGCTCAGATTACGAATCTTACAGCAATTACTGTTGATGCTGGTAATTCTAAGTATACAGCAGCAGATGGAATCCTCTATGAGACTAATAGCGGTAATAAGTATTTGAAAGCTTATCCAGTAGCAAAGGCTGGAACAGACTTCACTGTTCCTAATGGTACGTATGGTGTTTCTACAAATGCTTTCCAGCTGGCTAAGAATTTAACAACCATCACTCTTCCTGCTTCTATTCAGGATTTACCAACTTCTGCAGAAGCTAATGGCTTTACATCAGCTGCAAATCTTACAGCTATCAAGGTTGATGCTGGTAATGCGAATTTCAAAGATGAAGATGGTGTTGTCCTAACAAAGGATGGCAAGACATTGGTTGCATACCCATTCGCAAGACGTGGAGTTCCAGACTCTAATTATAATGGTCCTTTAGCAACAATGCATCCTGGTGAGGTTTATACAATACCAAACTCTGTTGAGACCATAGCCAAGGGTGCTTTCGCTCAGGTACAACACATTACAGCAGTAAAACTGAACAATGTAAAGAAGATTAGCGCAGGTGCATTCTACTCTGTTCGTAACTTAAGAAACGTTGAGTTGGGTGCTTCTGTTGAGACAATCGAAGATGGTGCTATCATTGGCTCACCTGACTTTACTCGTTTTGCTGTTGATAGCAATAACCCAAACTATACTGCTGATGCAGAAGGTATTATCTATACAAAGAATCAGGAAGAGCTCGTACTCTATCCTTCAGGTAGAGCTGGTGAATATACAACCTTACCTACAACAAAGAAGATTCGTAAACGTGCATTCTATTATGCACAGAAGGTTACAAAAGTAAACTTCAATAGCGCATTAGAAAACATTGATAATGATGCTTTCCAAGTTACTTCGGCTCTACAAGAAATAACCTTCGCATCACCTTCAAACTTAACGAGAATTGGTACTTGGGTGTTCTATATGTCTGGCTTAACAAAGTTAGAACTGCCAGCATCTCTTAAAGAGATTGGTTCGACAGCATTTGGTAATAATAAGAATTTGAAGACTGTTACAGTTGCAAATAATTCTCAATTAGAATCAATCGGTGCTAGTGCTTTTTCTGGTAATAGTAATCTTGAGTCATTCACTTTCGAGGGTTCAACTGCTCTAAAGACTATTAGTCAAGGAGCATTCTCTAATGATACTAAGCTTGCAAGTTTCGATGTTCCTGCAAATGTTGAAACAATTGGTAGGGCTGCTTTTGATGGAACATCTTCTATGAAGCATGTTACATTCCAGGCTCCTGCAAAGATCAAGAAGATTAAAGAGGCTGCATTCCAGAATGCCACTGCCTTGGAGAATATCGACCTAACTGAAGGTTTGGAAGAGATTCAGAAGGATGCCTTCAACAAGTGTACTTCATTGACAGAGATAGGTATCCCTGCTTCTGTAAATAAGATTGACCCAACAGGTTTCCAGCAAGCTGAGAATTTAGAAAGATTTGATGTCGATAAGAATAATACCGTTTATTCAAGTGTTGACGGCTTCTTGTTGAGTAAGGATAAGAAGACATTGGTTTCTTTCCCTCCTGCAAAGGCTGGTACATACTACACACTGTTGCCTCCAACCATTGAGACAATTGGTGCACAGGCATTCTATGCTATCAACAAGTTGAAGAATATTACTATCCCAGAGAAGGTAAACAGAATCGAGAAGTTTGCATTCGATCAGCTTGTGAATTTGAATACTATTGCTTTCTTGGGTAAGCACCCAATCCCTGCTGCAAATGTAGATCCTTCAGCATTCAATCCTCTAAACGTCAACGTAGCTAATATTGACCTTAGTGTACGCAAAGGTTCTGAGACAGAATATGCTGCTAATAATGTATGGAATAAGTTCCATCAGGTAGGAGTTTCATTCTTTGAGGAGACTAATGGTACTGGTAATGGCGAGACAGAATATTTCCCATTGTCACAGAAGGCTGTAATGATTGTTGGTACAAAGGCAGACGTATATACTTACGTTGTAAAGCCTAAGGTAACAAATCATTTGGACAGTAAGGAATACGAGGTTCGCCTTTGGGGTGACTATGCGTTGGATCTCAACACAACTAACATTGAGGAAGTTGTCTTCAAAAACACACTTGATTATGTTGGTATCGATGCTTTCAAGAAGAGTAATGGCACTTCAACTGTTAAGCGCATCTACTTCACCGCTACTGTTCCTACAAAGGATATGAGTGCAACGAAGTGGGAATACATTGACAACTCAGGTAACTATACTCAGAATGAGTTTAGCTCAGACTTGAAGATTTACGTTAAGAAGTCTGTTGAGAATGATTATAAGAACGCAAAGGGATGGAAGAAGCACTATGATAAACAAATCTCTTATAAGATTCCAGGCGAAGTAACAATTCAGAACTTGTGGGGTACTTTCGCTCGTGAGTTTGATGCTGACCTCGGTATTTATAACCGTGAAACTGGTAAGGGTAAGGTTGCTGCTTTCGTAGCACAGAAGTCTGCTGACGTAAAGGTTGCTGACCCTGTTCACACATTCGGTATCTATAAGTTCAAGGTTGAGAGTATCGATATGCACGAAGGAGAATCAAGTGATGGTGATGAATCTTATGTTCCTGCAGACAATGGTGTACTCATCGAGGCTAGACAAGGTCGTACATTGCCAGCAGACTTCTACTACGCAATTGGTGAGAAGGACAACAAAACTTACACTATCACCAACAACATGATGACAGGTGTTACTGTAAAGAAGGCTGTTGTTAACTCAACAACATCTGATCCTCTCTACGCAATGTCAAAGAGTGAAGGTTTGTTCAAGTTAATCAAGCCAGGAACTTCTTTCAACTTCCCTGTTCACAAGGCATACGCAAAACCACAAGATAACTTCAGTGGCGCTGCTAAGGTTCAGCCAGTCTTTGATGAGGAAGATAACAATGATGTTACAGGCATTGAGAACATTGAGAATACGACAACAACTGACAACAATGTTTACTACAACTTGCAAGGTCAGCGTGTAGAGAATCCACAACACGGTGTATTCATCCACAATGGAAAGAAAGTTGTTTTAAAATAAACATTAATAGTATCTTCATTCTGTAAGGAGTGTTGTTCTCTGTACTACACATCGCCAGAAATGTATGCAGAGACAACACTCTAAACAGGGAAGGAACTTTATCCTAAGAGAATTAAAATCTATATTCTACATTTAAAGAGGACCATACAATGAGAAAGAAATTATATATAACACCTACCATAGAATACATCGGCGTTGAATCAGAAACATTGATGTTAACAGCGACAGCAGCTCGTACAACGACTAATCAAGAAGCTGCAACAGGTCAGCAGGGTGGTAGCCCAATACCACAAAGTGGTTATGCCAGTGAAGGCGATGTAGGCGCAAAGGAATCACCATTCCTCTTTGACGAAAATTACTCAGTTTGGAACGATTAAAGCTAAAGAGTGACATCTATAACTTTTTTAGGTTAGGAGCAGATTCTTCATAAAGAGTCTGCTCCTTCGTTTATAGTGTGCGTCACAATAGTACATATTGTCAATGACAAAAGTACATATTGTGGGGCACAAAAGTATATATTGTCAACCACAAGACTAATAAGACCTCTGTCCTATACTGAGATACCCTAGGTCCTATACTGAGATACCCTAGGTCCTATACTGAGATACCCTAGGTATAGGACCATGATAACTTGAGTAATGTTGAAAAGCATGCTTAGAAGTTTAATAGGACTTGTAAGGCACAAGTTATACACCCGTAGGGCACGGAAGTATAACCCGTCCCCCACGAAAGTACATTTCGTTGATGTTAACAATTAAGCCTTTTGCTTAGCAAGTTTTCTTTGATTTAGAATTACAGGTTAGACATCTAAGCATTATTATACCTTCGAAATATGTAAATTAAAGAACAATTAATTGTAAATTAGAAAAGGATTGACGTTTAAGTTAAAGTACAAATGCGCCGTAAGTATAAGTACGATTAACGTATAAGTTAGAGGACAAAGGTTCTTAAAGTATCATATTTAATCTCTTTAGACTATAAGTATTTAAGGAAATCACAATCTTTTATTATCTTTGCAATAGATATAACAAGAAGAGATGATAGAAACATTCAACACGGGGGAGACTCAAGAGAGTTTGAGACAGGAATATAATCCAGATGGTTCGGTGCTACGTAAAGCACAACTAAGACTATTGGATATGGCAATCTATCTACAAGAGACTGCACGAAAGATAGGCGTTCCTTGTAGACTGGATGGTGGTAATGTGCTCGGTGCTCTGCGTCATGGTGGCTTTATTCCATGGGATGATGATATTGATATGGTGGTGAGCTATTATGATTTCAAGCGTCTTTGCAATTACCTCAAAGCCCACCCTCACCCTCAATATGTGCTGCAAGACAATGATACTGACCCTGGTTTCTATAAAGAATGGGCTTGTCTGCGCGACCTAAAGAGTGAGAATCGCAGTCATGAAGCAAGTGACAGTGAGAACAGAAGAGTGCATGAAGCACAGAAGTTTAGGGGCTTGCATATTGATATCTTCCCTTACGAAGGATATATGATACCCTCTTTACAACGCCTTGCAGCTAAACTGTCAGTGAATCTCAACTTAGAATTTGCTGGCAGATACCCTATGTTAGCGCAGCTTGGTTACGATTTCTTACACCACATTGTGTTTCCTGGTTTCCGCATCCTCGGTAGGCTCTTTGGCAATCCTGACTTATACATGCACTCATACGGAGCATGGTTTTATGAGCAGAACCCACGTCAGTACATGATTCCTCACAAAGATATCGTCTTCGAAGGATATACTTTTGAAGGGCCAGCTGACCCTGAGGGGCTTTGTCGGATTGCTTATGGCAATTACATGGACTTGCCTCCAAAGGACAAGCGGGACAGACATAAGATTGATGTTGAGTTCAAGTAGGAAGCAAAGGGATAAATAATCTTCTAAAAGTAACGTATGAATATAGCCGTAATCTTCGCTGGAGGCTCAGGTCTCCGTATGCACACAAAGTCAAGACCGAAGCAGTTTCTTGACCTCAATGGTAAGCCGATTATCATTTACACACTAGAGTTATTCGATAACCACGAGGCTATTGACGCTATTGTTGTAGCCTGTATTGAGAGTTGGATACCCTTCTTAGAAAAGCAGATACGCAAGTTTGAAATCAACAAAGTGGTGAAGATTGTGCCTGGAGGAAGTACTGGGCAAGAATCTATTTATAATGGTTTGTGTGCTGCCGAAGAATATGCACAGGAACATAAGGCTGATGCAAAGCAGACAACCGTACTAATACATGATGGTGTGCGACCATTGATAACGGAAGAAACCATCACCGATAATATCAAGAAGGTAGAAGAGGAAGGAAGCTGCATCACCTGTATTCCTGCCACCGAAACCTTTATTGTGAAACAAGATGATGGCAATTTAGAGATTCCTTCACGTGCTCGATCACTCATTGCTCGTGCTCCACAGAGTTTCCGTTTATCGGATATCATGGCAGCACATCGACGTGCTTTGCAGGAAGGAAGACATGACTTTATAGACTCCTGTACGATGATGAGCCATTATGGACATAAGGTGGCAACGGTTATCGGACCCATGGAGAATATCAAGATTACGACTCCAACAGACTACTTCGTACTGCGTGCAATGGTTCAGGTACATGAAGATCAACAGATATTTGGATTGTAAGAACGAGGAAGAAGATGAATAACATACTGAAAGAAGATATACAGCTCTTTGCGTCTCGGTTTGCTTAGCCACAGAGTTAGAGGGTAAGACGATAGCAATAACTGGTTCCACAGGATTGTTAGGAGCTTGTATGGTGCATTGTCTATTGGCTTTGAAGGCACAAAGAGGCGTCAACTTACATATCGTGGCAGTAGCACGAAATATGGAGAAAGCTGTTCGCCTCTTTGGAGAAGAGCGTGAGGAGCTTAGCTATTACCAATATGACTTCAGTGCTACAGAACCTTTCCAACCGAAGAGAAAGGTGGATTATCTTTTCCACTTTGCAGCCCCAACCGCATCAAAAGACTTCGTTGAAAAACCCGTAGAAACGATGAATACGGTTTATATGGGTATGCAGAATATCCTCAACTATGCCGAGCAAACAAAGTTAGAATCACTTGTTTTAGCCTCAACATTGGAAGTCTATGGTACGATAACAGATGACTCTACTCCACTCACGGAGGACAAACAAGGTTATCTAGACCCTATGGCAACCCGTAGTAGTTACCCTTTGGCAAAGCGTGCAGCAGAAGCGTTATGTCATAACTATGCTGTGGAGAAGCAAGTAAAAGTAAAGGTTGCACGATTGGCACAAACCTTTGGCGCAGGAGTTAGCAAACAGGACAACCGCGTCTTTGCACAGTTTGCACGTAGCGTTATCCATGATGAAGACATCATCTTACATACAACAGGCGAACTAAGTAGGTGTTATTGCTATACGACAGATGCGGTCAGTGCCATGCTTTATATTCTATTGAAAGGTGAAGACGGAACAGCATATAATGTGGCAAATGAAGCAACTTACATCTCCATTCGACAAATGGCTGAACTCATTGCCGAGACTTTCAATCCTAATCATGTGCATGTTGTGATTGAGATACAAGAGGGTTTAGGCTATTCACCTACCACCAAGTTACGCTTAGACACGCAACAGATACAGACATTGGGATGGACACCTTATTATAATATGAAGGATATGTTTGGTCGCTTAATAGCCTCCATGAAGGAAGAATAGATATGAGTAACTTATATAAAAGAGTAAAAGACAGTATCTTCCACACATATAATCGAAAGGATTTGAGTGCATGGGAACACACGCCGTCTACCCCACTCCCTATCTATGGAGTTTATCATGTTATGTTAGATACAGGTTGGACTTCATTAGTTAAAAGTCAGATAGAAAACCTCAAGAGAAGTGGTCTTTTAACTGCAACTAAGAAACTATATGTCAGTTGTATAGCCTCTAAACAAGCAGATGTGGCACTTCTGAAACAAATTATCAATAGTGATAAGGTAGAGATTATATCAAATAGTTCTGACCCAAAAAAGTACGAATATCCTGCATTAGAATATATCAGACAACTTGCAGATAACGAGGAATGCTTGATTTATTACTTCCATTCTAAGGGTATATCATACCAGTCTATTACTACAAGAGATCGTCAATTTCATTCGTTCAAGCGCAAGATTGATGCGTGGAGAGAGCTCTTAGAATACTTTATCTTTGACAAGTGGAAGGTAGCAGTGAATGTGTTAACAGCTGGATATGACACTTACAGCTGCTATCGATGGCCACCACGCAAATATACCATGTACTCTGGTAGCTTCTGGTGGGCTAAGTCCGATTACATCAAGAGACTCCCACATTTCGACAAGAACATCATCTCTACCAATCGATTCTACTCTGAGGTATGGCTCTTCGAGCTGTCTAATCACAAGCAATTCTCTGCTTTTGACACGATTGTCGACCTTTATTTCGTTCGTATTCCACGTTCGATTTATGCTGATGAAAGCCCTAAGGCTTGGGATAAGATCCGTTTCTCTCTCGTTTATAACATAAGGAAGATTGAGAAACATGTATTCAAGTACAACTATAAACAACGTTGTCAACAACGCTTCCAGCTGAAAGAGGAAATATAAGACAATGACCTACACTTGTATAAATTCCCTGTTAAAATACTCAAAAGTATATTTTACAAACTTAGTATTCATCAAAAAAGAGCTTTATAAGTAAAACAATTACTCATTTTTGGCTATCTTTGTAAACTATTCGTAGCTTTTTAATAGGATAGAAGATAATATTCAACACATAAAATATTAAGCACATGAAAGCAAAAATGCTATTTCTAGCGGCTTCACTCGTTGCCACCTCTGCATTTGCACAAGGTCTGAAATCGGGTATAGACCGCAACAACATGGATCTAAATGTCAAACCGGGAGAGAACTTCTATGAGTATGCTGCAGGTAACTGGATGAAGACTCACCCTCTAGACAAGGAACATCCAATGAACGGCGCATTTGTTGATCTAGAAGAGTTAAACAACAAACGCATTCGAGAAATGGTTGAGGATTATGCCAAGAAACCACAAAGAAGGGTACTGTAGCACAGAAGATTGCTTCTATCTACAATCTCTACATGGACAGCACACGCCGCAATCGTGAGGGATACAACCCTATTAAGCCCGTATTAGCTAAAGTTCGCGCTGCTAAAACACGCAAGGAACTCATCAAACTGATGTATGATCTTGACGAAAAGGGCTATAACACTTTCCCAGTAGGCTTTGGGATGACTACTGACGCCATGAATTCTAGCCGATACATCATCGGAGTTTCACAGTCAGGATTGGGTTTGGATCCAGAGTATTACACACAACCTAATGAACAACAAAAGGCTGTTGTGGCAGCTTACAAGAGCTTGAAGAATGACTACCTGAAGATGGTTGGCAATGCTCCAGCAGTTGCAAAGAAGAAGATGGAAGAGGCTTTTGCACTGGAGAATCGTATAGCAAAGGTTAGTTATGACCAAGTGAAATCACGTGACCCACAGGCTAATTACCATCCAATGACATGGGAACAACTCTTAAAGGATTACCCAGGTATTGATTGGAACTACATCTTAAAGATTGCTGGCTATCCTAATAATGGTGGTAAAGTGGATGTTGGTCAACCGGAACCAGTACATGAGGTAGAAAAGATCTTGGCTACAGCTCCACTCGATCAGTTGAAGGCTTACATGGAATTAGCTGTTATTTCAAGTTCTGCGGGTATGCTCTCTGATGCTTTCTCAAACCGTAAATTCGAATACACAAAAGTTGCTTACGGCGTTCAGCAGCAACAGCCACGTTGGAAGCGTGCCTTATCTTTCGTACAAGGTATTATGGGAGAAGCCGTTGGTAAGCTCTACGTTCAGAAGTATTTCCCTGAAAGTAGTAAAGAAAGAATGATTCAACTTGTTAAGAACTTGCAATCAGCTTTTGCACAGCGTATCGAAGAGAATACATGGATGACAGCTGCAACAAAGGCAAAAGCACTCGAGAAGTTACAGGCATTCGACATAAAGATTGGCTACCCAGATAAGTGGCAAAACATGGATAGTGTATTTGTTATTGACGACGCAAAGTCACTTCTTGACAATGTAAAAAACGTACAAGAGGCTGCTTCAAAATATATTATCTCTAAGCGTTGGGGTAAACCAGTTGATAAGAAACTATGGCACATGACACCACAGACAGTCAATGCTTATTATGATCCATCAACGAATAGTATCAACTTCCCAGCAGCTATTCTACAGCCTCCATTCTTTGATCCTGAGGTTGATGATGCCGCTAACTATGGTGCTATTGGTGCAGTGATTGGGCATGAAATGAGCCACGGCTTCGATGATCAAGGTTGCCAGTTTGATAAAGAAGGAAACATGAAGAACTGGTGGACAGACGAAGACAAGAAGAACTACGATGCACGTACAAAGGTGTTAGTAGACTGGTTCAACCAGCAAGAAGTTATACCAGGACTAAAGGTAAATGGCGAGAAAACACTTGGAGAAAACATTGGTGATAATGGTGGTTTGAACGTTGCTTATCGTGCATTAGAGAATAGTATGAAGCAAAATCCGCTTACAGACAAGGATGGTTTCACCCCTTCTCAACGCTTCTTCCTCGCATGGGGTCGAGTATGGGCAAGCAATGTTGCACCTCAATTTGTTGCTTACATTGTTAATTCTGACGTACATTCTCCTAACGTAAGTCGTGTTAACGCAGCCCTACCAATGATAGATTCTTGGTATAAGGCATTCGATATTAAAGAAGGTGACAAACTCTTTGTCCCACAGGAGAAGCGTGCTCACATCTGGTAAGAGATGCTTTCTTTGATTTGAGATAACGCCTTCTTCAAACTTTAAGAGCCTCTTCTCCTGTATAGAAGAGGCTCTTTTTGTATCCCAGCATTGCTGATCAATCCTATAAGATAGCATTATATAGGTCGCAAATGATGTCACTTGACTTTACAATCGAAGCCTTTGTTTTAGGCATATCTGTAATAAATTAACATAGATAAAATCAAATGACACTTATCAAATATTTGCTTATTACGAACAATAAATGAGGATATTTATCTATTAATTCCATAAAAAGTAGTATATTTGCAGGCGATTAAAAGGTGTAGCAACTACCGTTTAGGTAAAAACATTTACACGGATGGCAAAGAAAGTAAAGTTTACTAAGATGCATGGTGCAGGTAACGACTATATCTACGTTAACACACTAGAGAATAATATACCTGACCCTACAGCAGCAGCCATAAAATGGAGTCGCTACCACACAGGTATCGGTAGTGATGGGTTGGTATTGATAGGTAAACCAACACAAGCAGGTGCAGATTATCGTATGCGCATCTTCAATGCAGATGGTTCAGAAGCAATGATGTGTGGGAATGCAAGTCGTTGTATTGGTAAATATCTGTTTGAGAAAGGACTTTGCAAAAAGACAGAGATTAATCTAGAAACAGCCTCTGGCATCAAGGTTTTGCAGCTCCATTTAAATACGAACAAACAACAAGTTGATTCTGTAACTGTAGATATGCTCGAACCCAAACTTGACGTTCCTGCACAATACACAGGTATTGCACCCGACTTATCAGAATTCCACCTCCCCTTAATCAAGGATGCAAGCGTTCATCCAACCTTCGTAAGTATGGGTAATCCACACTTCGTTATCTTCCTTGATAAGGAACAGATAAAGGATACGAATATGCTTATCAGCAATGCAGAACTCACAGAGTTTGGTCATAGTCTAGAGCATAATACAGCTTTCCCCGAGCGTTGCAATATCGAATTCGCTTGCTTGACAGCTAATAATCACTTGCGTACAAGAGTATGGGAACGGGGTAGTGGAATAACAATGGCATGTGGAACAGGCTCATGCGCAACAGCTACTGCAGCTATACTAAATGGACTTGCAGATAGGTCGAAGCCTGTTGAGATAGAGATGGATGGCGGAACATTAAGCGTAGAATGGCGTAAAGACAATCACATCTATATGAGTGGTCCCGCAGCATTCGCATATGAAGGAGAAATTGATTTATAGATATATACAACACAATGGCACATATAAATGAGAATTTCCTAAGCTTCAGAAGAATTATCTCTTTGCAGACATTGCTAAAAAGGTAAGTGCTTTTAAAGAGTCACATCCTCAAGCAAATGTCATCAGCTTAGGCATTGGTGATGTGACACAACCACTAGCACCAGCAGTCATCGAAGCCATGCATAAGGCTGTTGATGATATGTCGACAAAAGAGACATTCCATGGTTATGGACCAGAAGAAGGTTATCTATGGCTACGTGAAGCTATCGCTAAGAACGATTATCTTGCACGTGGGATTCAAATAGAACCAACCGAAGTCTTTGTCAATGATGGTGCTAAGAGTGATACGGGTAACATTAGTGAATTGATTCGTTGGGATAACTCCATGGCTGTTACCGATCCTATTTATCCTGTTTACATCGACTCTAATGTAATGATTGGACGTGCAGGGGTATATGAGGATGGACACTGGAGTAATGTCACTTACATGCCTTGTAATGAAGCTAATCAATTCGTTCCACAAATACCAGACCATCGTGTAGATATGATTTATCTATGCTACCCAAACAATCCAACGGGTATGGTCATATCAAAGGAAGAGTTAGCAAAATGGGTTGATTATGCTATCAAGAACGACGCTATCATACTCTATGATGCAGCATACGAAGCATATATCCAAGATCCCAATATACCCCACTCTATCTATGAGATAGAAGGTGCGAAGAAGGTTGCCATTGAATTTCATAGTTATAGCAAGACGGCAGGTTTTACAGGAGTACGTTGTGGTTACACTGTTATACCAAAGGAATTGACAGCCAAGACAGCTGATGGTCATCGTGTGGAAGTTGCTCCATTCTGGGATAGACGTCAATGCACGAAGTTCAATGGTACGAGTTATATCTCACAGAGAGCCGCAGAAGCAATCTATACAACAGAAGGAAAGAAGCAGATCAAGCAAACAATTGCTTACTACATGGAGAATGCACGTATTATGCGTGAGGGCTTGACAGAACTCGGTTTGACAGTTTATGGTGGTGAGAATGCCCCTTACTTATGGGTGAAAACGCCGAATAATGCTCCTTCATGGAAGTTCTTTGAGGAAATGCTCTATGGTGCTCAAGTAGTTTGTACACCAGGAGTTGGATTCGGACAAGCTGGTGAGGGATTCATCCGACTTACTAGTTTCGGTAATCGCGAAGATTGTCTTGAGGCTATGACACGTATTAAGAAATGGTTGAAAGCATAAAGAGATAAAGTATAGCAAATAGGTGTTATACGGAAGAGAAAACTACTAAATCCTATTTCATAGGATATTTTTAGTTACCAGTGGGACTTCATCGTGAGATGAGGTCCCATATTTTTAAAATGTTTAAGAGCCTTTGCTTGTAATAATTCCACATCTTTCTGTATCTTTGTAAACCAATAAAGTAAAACATTAAAAACTATAAAATTATGAATGTAGGAGATAAGGCACCAGAGATTTTGGGTACTGACCAAGATGGTAAAGAGATTAAATTAAGTGATTATAAAGGGCAGAAGCTCGTACTTTACTTCTATCCAAAAGATTCGACATCAGGCTGTACAACCGAAGCATGTAACCTTCGTGACAACTATACGGAATTAAAGGCACAAGGCTATGCTGTTGTTGGAGCAAGTATACAAGACGAGAAATCGCATAAGAAGTTCATAGAGAAGAATGAGCTACCATTCCCCCTCATTGCTGATACAGACCTAAAGCTTGTAGAGACTTTTGGGGTTTATGGAGAAAAGAAGATGTATGGTCGAACTTACATGGGGACCTTCCGTACTACTTTTATTATTAACGAGGAAGGTATTATAGAACGTGTCATTGGTCCGAAAGAGATTAAGACAAAAGATCATGCAGCACAAATTCTTACTAAAAAGAAGTAACGGAGAATAAACATAATAAGTTTTTCCATAAGAATAAATACATGGTAAAAACAAAAACTACTGAGGGCTTGAAGAATAAACTTCACGCCCTCGCTGCTCAATACGAAACACAAGACTTTATAAAAGGCGACCCTTCATGGTTCATGCATCAAGTAATAGGAAAGCGCAACCAAGAAACCATTGCCTTCATAGCATCTTGTCTTAGCTATGGTTCTAGACAAGTATTCATGCCTCGTATCCAGTATTTACTTGACTGTTCTAAAGGATCTCCCTACCAATGGATAAAGTCAGGTAAGTTTAAACAAGACATCCCTGATGATGAAAATTGTTTCTATCGATTATATACGAATCACATGATGTTCAAGCTTTTACAAGCATTGCAATTAATGTATGAAGTGTATGACGACATGGAAAACTATCTCCTCTCGTATGCTAAAAGACATAATTTAGGTAATAAAATTAATGCTTTCATCGCAATAGAGGCGCTATGTCTATTCTTTAAAAAGCACGAAGTAAAAGGTATTGTACCAAAGGACACAAGTTCTTGTTGCAAACGTGTTTGTATGTTCTTACGATGGATGGTTCGAAAGAATTCACCTGTTGATCTTGGAATATGGGCAGAACTTATTGACCAACGTACATTGTTAATCCCCCTTGACACACACGTAATACAGCAAGCTATGCTATTGGGGCTTCTCACAAGTAAGTCTACAACAATGGTCGCAGCACGTCGCTTAACAGAGAAACTCCTTACCTTCTTCCCCGAAGATCCATTAAAAGCCGATTTCGCATTGTTTGGCTATGGGGTAACCAATGATGTGTACATTACAAAACACTTATAAAATAAAAATTCCAAACTCACTCTTAGTGAACTTGGAATCTTGTTTCTACTCTCAAATTTCTAAATCTTGTCTTTTAATTAGGCAGCCATGTGATTATTAACACTTACTGCCTTTGCTACTGTTGCTGCAATTACTACAGCTGCTAATACTAATGAAACCATAATCATTTACGTTTAATAGAGACCCTTTGTCTCTGGTTCTTTAATATGTTATCCTTTATCTTTTACGAGTGCAAAGATAGCTAGTTTTCAACCGATATACAAGCATTTGTTATACTTAAAGGCTTATTGGCATAGTTTTATTATTATGCGTCAAGACGATTGATATTTATCAACTTGAGGTTTATTTGCTACTTCAAATTATTTCAATTACCTTTGTTCCTCATTATAAATAGAGGATTAGACAATGGAAAAGAACTCTGAATTAAGGCACGCCTGGGACTTTGTAGAGCACACAGGAATCAGTATATTTCTTACGGGAAAGGCTGGTACTGGTAAAACAACATTTCTCCGAACACTCAAAGAAAAGAGTTCTAAACGTAGTATCATCGTTGCTCCAACAGGTGTAGCAGCAATTAATGCGGGGGGGAATGACCATCCATTCCTTCTTTCAATTACCATTATCTCCATTTGTACCAGAAGCAAACTTCAAGAATCGATTCGATTATAGCAAAGAGAAACGTAAGATAATAAGAACTCTGGACTTACTTATCATTGATGAAATAAGTATGGTGCGCTCTGATGTCCTTGATGCTATTGATTCTGTTCTACGCCGATTTAGGGAACATGAAAAACCTTTTGGTGGTGTACAGTTACTAATGATTGGCGACTTACAACAGCTAACACCTGTCGTAACACCTGAAGACGAAGTAATACTTCAGCGTTATTACGACACATCTTACTTCTTTGGTTCAAAAGCTTTACGCAGTATTAGATATGTAACCATCGAATTAACACATGTATATAGACAGCAAGATGAGGAATTTATCACCTTACTTAATAATATAAGAGAAGGACAGGTAAGTGAGACAGATCTAAAGAGACTAAATGAAAGATTCAACCCCAATTTTGAACCAGAGGTGGGAAGTGATTATATTCGACTAACGACTCACAATAAAATGGCAGAGAGTTATAATGAAGTACAACTACACAACCTACCTTCAAAGGCTTGTACTTTCATAGCAGAAGCCGATGGTAATTTCCCTGAATACAACTATCCAGCCGACTTCAAACTTACGCTAAAACGTGGAGCACAAGTAATGTTCATTCGAAATGATAATAACGGGCGTTATTACAATGGTCGGATTGGACACGTAACACACATTGACAATGAGAAAATACTTGTACTTTGTCCTGGTGATGACAAGGAGATAGAAGTTCAGCAAGAGACATGGGAGAATACTAAATACAGCTTAAACGAAAAAACAAAGCAAATAGAAGCAGAAGTACAAGGTACTTTCAAGCAATATCCCTTACGTTTAGCATGGGCTATCACTATACACAAAAGTCAGGGATTGACGTTCGAACATGCTATCATTGATGCGCAATCGTCCTTTGCCGCTGGTCAGGTATATGTTGCTTTAAGCCGTTGTAAGACTTTGGAGGGGCTTATCCTTGCCTCACCAATAAGTAGTTCTGCCATTATTAATGATAATCAGGTAATGAATTATATCTCTCATCAAACGGAAGAAGCAGCAAAGAGCATAGCAGCACTACCTACTTTGAAAGCTGAGTATTACCGACAACTACTCTTAGAATTGTTCAGTTTCACCGACTTAAAAGCCTGTGAAGATGCGCTCTATCGTGTTCTAACAGAATACTTTTATAAGTATCCTAAGATCATAACGCTTCATAAGAGGGCAATAATTGATCTTGACGAACGGATAATGAGTATTTCTTCAAAATGGAAAGGTATTATCTGTAATATGACAACAGATCAATTACACGAAGATGACTTCTTACAACGTGTAAAAAAAGGTGCCCTTTATTTTCATAGTCAACTTACTGAGATTTTTAGTCACCTACTTGATATGACAAAAGGTGTACAATCTAATAATAAAATAGCCTATAAACGCTTTGATAACAACTATGCCGATTTACGTCAGACTTATGTTGTTAAGCATGAATTATTGGAGAGTATCATTGAAAAAGGGTTTTCTATTAATGGTTATTTAGCCGCTAAACAAGAAGCAATACTTAACAGTTTAAATGAGAAAACAGGAAGGAATAGAAAAATAAAATAGAAGAAACAACTCCTAAAGTACCTAAAATTAGTACGGGTGAAGTCACATTTAACCTCTTTAAGACCGGCAAGAGCATAGAAGAAATTGCTAAGGAGCGTAGCTTAACACCTGCTACTATACAAGGACATCTCATCCCTTATATCCAAAAAGGAGAGATAAAACTAAACGAAGTAATCGATGAGGAAAAAGCAAAGACAATACTACAAAAATTACAGCTTGCTGGTAAAGAAGCGTCTTTAAAAGCCATTAAACTCTTGTGTCCAGCCGACATTACTTATACAGATATCCTATTGATAATGAAAACAACAATGACTTAATAAAGATAAAAATATAAGGTAGTATCAGTTTAAATCCTTATCTTTGCCGCCCACAACAACACACAACACCATGATTATAAGTTATACAATAACGCTGGTTACACTAGTAATCACACTGATATGCTTCGCTTTAGTTGCACGTAAATATCGTAAAGCTAGGAGTGGGCCATTGACCATTAAACGCAGAGTAATTATAATTAATTACCTCTTCTTAGTAGGTTATCTGTGTAGCTACTTCATACATCAACATAACGATGAAACTGAGATTCTTTGTGTTCCATCGATGTTAATTCTATACCTACTTTGGGAGAGTTACCTTGCTACATGTACAACATTTAGCAATGGACAAATCTATAAGAATCGTTATGCTTGGCTATTTTATAATATCGTTCCAGCGACCTTAATCGTTCCGCATATCTTATTTAAAGTTATGGGGCAAGGGTTAGAAATACATAATTACACACAACTTATAGATGTATTAAATCATCCATTTCCCTTGCAGATTTATACAAGGATAACCCTTTCTATGGGATTATTTTTTTGTAAACTCATCATGCTTGTCGAAATTATACACCAACAGTTTCGATATAAGAGGCAAATAGTTGAAGAAAGAGGAGAGCAACGAGGTGTAAAATTCAGAAGTATTATTTATGGAGCATGGGCATTATTACTTCTTGCCATGACTATCGGTCAGATTGTACCATCAATGAGCTATCACATTATCTTAAGAGTGCTCATTATTGGATTTGTCATTTGCACAACAATCTTCTATCTCAGTTTTCATAAGAGCTTAATGGCAATAGAACACAATGTTTCGGATGAAGATAATAGTATCAAAGAAAAGATAGACACTTGGTTAGAACAGAGACCTTTCCCCTTATCGGAAGCTGATTTAACAATGGAAAAAACGGCCGAATCAATCGGTCTTAGTACATCTTCATTGTCTTATTATATTTATGAATTTGCAGGTAAAACATTCTTATCGTGGCAGAGTGAATGTAGAATGAACTATTGTAAGGAATTACTGGAAGACGAAAGAAAGAACATATCCGAGATTGCCTATGAATGTGGGTACAGTGACCTTGCCGCTATGAGCAAAGCCTTTAAAAAACGCTTTGGTGTTGCCCCAACTATTTATAGAAGGAAGGTTATAGAGCCAATAACAATATAAATGAGTACACAAGATTCAAAGACAAGGTACAATGTAAAAATTCGATGAAAAGGGGCAAAATAGAGGTCTAAATCGTGTTTTTAAACTATTGACAATAATAAATTACACTTATAACAAACAAAAACTATTTATATAGACGAACTTGTTTGAGAAATATCTTATCTTTGCAATCGTTAATTCAAAGCTATTATTGAGTAGCAATCAAATTACGTTTAAATAGTTATTAGTAAGTTAATAGTCAAATTTAAGTACTTAGGTATTGTCCTCGTGACGAAGACTACCTAAAGAATATTTTGAGTCAAATAATTTTTTGAGTTATTTAGTTAAGTGGCTAAGTGTATGTCTGCGTGAGCAGATATGCACTTTTTTATTGTCAAACACGAACACCTCTATATTAAACAATCACTTAAAAACAGCCCTGCTAAGAGAATCAAAGTAAGAGAGATAGTATTCTTCTCTGCTACAAACTATCAAATTATTACATCAAAAACTTTGCACCTTATATATTCTTAAATACTTTGCAAGATATAAGGAAAATGTTTATTTTTGCAACACGAAGTTTCACTTTAAGGTAAAAGATATGGCAAATTTAAGATTCGAAGCTATTGAGGAAGCGTTCAAGAAGCGACCAGTAGAAGTCAATGCACCAACAGAACGTCCCTCAGAGTTCTATGGGAAATTCGTGTTTAATCGTGCTAAAATGTACAAGTATCTACCTGCCGACATTTACAAGAAACTTGTTGATGTCATGGATAATGGTAGTCGACTAGATAGATCTATTGCAGATGCAGTGGCACAGGGCATGAAAAAATGGGCAGAAGAGAATGGGGTTACCCACTACACACACTGGTTTCAACCATTGACAGAAGGTACTGCCGAGAAACATGATGCTTTCATTGAACATGATGGGAAAGGCGGAATGATTGAAGAGTTTTCTGGTAAGCTCCTTGTTCAGCAAGAACCAGATGCAAGTTCATTCCCTAATGGAGGTATAAGAAATACCTTTGAAGCTCGAGGATACTCTGCCTGGGATCCGACAAGTCCCGTATTTATTATTGACGACACACTCTGTATCCCAACAATATTCATATCTTATACAGGAGAAGCACTCGACTATAAAGCCCCGCTACTAAAGGCTTTACGTGCTGTGAACACTGCAGCAACTAAAGTTTGCCAATACTTTTACCCCGAAGTAAGCAAGTTACAAGTAATCTAGGGTGGGAACAGGAATATTTCCTTGTTGATGAAGACCTTTACTTCGCACGTCCTGACTTAATGCTAACAGGTAGAACACTCATGGGGCATGATTCTGCAAAGAACCAGCAGATGGATGATCACTACTTTGGAACTATCCCCGAACGTGTTCAAGCATTCATGAAAGATTTAGAGATACAGGCGCTTGAGTTGGGAATACCATGTAAAACGCGCCATAACGAGGTTGCTCCAGGACAATTTGAGTTGGCTCCTATCTTCGAAGAATGTAACCTGGCTGTAGACCACAATATGCTTCTGATGTCATTAATGAAGAAGGTTGCTCATAAACATAGTTTCCGAGTTCTATTACATGAGAAGCCATTTGGTGGTATTAACGGCTCTGGTAAACATAATAACTGGAGCTTAAGTACAGATACGGGCGTACTCTTACATGCCACAGGAAAAACTTCTATTGATAATCTCCGCTTTGTTGTCTTTATTGTGGAAACACTGATGGCAGTGTATAAACACAATGGTTTATTGAAGGCATCTGTCATGAGTGCCACCAATGATCACCGACTTGGAGCTAATGAAGCACCTCCTGCTATCATCTCATCCTTCCTTGGTAAGCAGATTAGCGACCTACTTGATCACATTGAGAAAGCTGATAAAGACGATTTATTTGCACTCACTGGCAAAACAGGTATGCAACTTGACATACCAGAGATACCAGAGCTTTTCATTGATAATACTGACAGAAATCGTACCTCACCATTCGCATTTACTGGTAATAGATTTGAATTCCGTGCTGTGGGCTCAGAGGCTAATTGTGCATCAGCAATGATTGTTCTAAATGCTGCTGTAGCAGAAGCTCTTGACAACTTTGCTAATCGTGTAAATGCATTGATAGCACAGGGAGAGGAGAAGAACTCTGCTATTATTGATGTTATTCGTGAAGATATCAAAGCCTGCAAGCCTATTCGCTTCGATGGAAACGGCTACTCTGACGAATGGAAAGTAGAAGCTGCTAAACGTGGACTAGATTGTGAGGCAAGTTGTCTATATGCTTCGATCGATACCTAGATAGCAACTCCATCAAGATGTTTGAAGCCACACATGTTTTGAGTCATAATGAATTAGAGGCTCGAAATGAGGTTAAATGGGAGACATACACTAAGAAGATTCAGATAGAAGCACGCGTCATGGGAGATCTCGCAATGAACCATATTATCCCTGTTGCAACGCATTATCAGAGTCAATTGGCTAAGAATGTACAGAATATGATGGACGTCTTTGGAGACGTAGAAGGTAAGCAACTTAGTGAGCGAAACATCAAGATCATCCGTGAGATAGCAGAACGTACTACGCTCATCGAAAGTGGAATTGAAGAGCTTGTAAATGCTCGCAAGGTAGCTAATAAGATTGAGAATCAACGTGAGAGAGCCATTACTTACCATAACACGATAGCACCTAAGATGGAAAAGATTAGGTATCAAATTGATAAGCTTGAGTTGGTTGTTAGTGATGAGTTATGGACACTACCTAAGTATCGAGAGCTTTTATTTATCCGATAAAATATCACGATTCCATCGATAACAAGTATCTCTTAGATACTAACAAACACTTTTGAGGAATATGAGTGCATTGAATGAGTCACATAAGGGGCTCTTTGATGCACTCTTTTCATTCATCTACTTAAAGCATAAAGAGCGTTAACTTTATTAAAAGAAAACGCCAAGTAAACAAGATTAGATTGCTTACCACACTAGAAAATAATCTATTATTATAAATTAAATAATTTATTTTCTATAACTTATTAATCTATTTTTTTAATTTAAAAAGATGCTTTCGCAGAATATTAGTCACCAATAATTTGATAAGAGAGAACCATCGAAAAGGGTAGAAACTAAGTTCAACTCTCTCACTCATTAACTTTATTAAATGATTTCAAAGTATAATATAAAAAAATAGAGAATCTCCTTTTCAAGGATTCTCTACCATTTTCATATAAGTAAAAGGAATTATTCACAAAGAATATAACTCCACCCTATTTTTCCTTATAAATAACATGATTAGCGCCACTAGTAAACTCTAACGACTCAGGATGCTCATCCGCAAAACTCTCGATGTGGCGAATACGCTTCTCTTCAAATATCTCATCAACAGAAATTAAGATTCCCGTCTCTTCAACCTCACCAAATCCATAGTTGATAGCTGTGCCAAATAGCTTCATTGTTGGCGATAGATTCATATATGCATTGACAAGTGGTGGAATATTGTAACCTAATTTACGAACCTCACTATTCAGTATCTTATAATCAGCCTTGAAGTTTTTACCATTAAAAAGAGCGTCTAATTCATCAATTGGAGTATCTATTTTTAATGGTTTAATCGGTATAATTAAGTCCTCCTTATCATCAAAATACTTCTTTAAAAAGTATAGAATCATATCCCGACCACGGCGTATATAAGAAGGATACATTGTCATCTTCCCAAAGAAATACTTACAATCTGGATTCAAGACTGTCAATGCTCCAAGACCATCCCAAAGGTTATCTAAAGCAAAGATACTCTTTGCATTGCGACGAACATTTTGATATTCTAAGGAAACAAAAGAACGTCCTAATTCAACAGTATATGGTGCATAATCCTTCATAAATTTATCAGAAAAATGAAACATATGACTTGTTGCCAATACTGGTTGTCCATCTTTTGCTATTTCCCAGTCGCTTCCGAAAATATAACGATACCCCCCTATAATCTCCTCAGCATCGGGATTCCAGACAATAAGTTGACGACAACAATTATCCATCGTATCGAACTCGTCAATATCCATTGACTTACCCGTACCACCACCAGCATTACGAAATGCAATCTCACGAAGACGACCGATTTCCTTCATTACATTAGGTGCATTTAGCTGTTATGACGTAGATTTCATTATGACTCTTATTGGTCATACGAAGTAACTTATCTACAGTCAGCTCGCTTTTGAGCACTTCCTTACTGATGGGTTGGATGATTTCTTCTTCCATATATGTACTATTCTTTTGCTTTCTCTTTAATTCTCTCATTCAGTTTTATCCCTTAACTATCACTAGCCTCATCGAATAGAACTATAATTCATACACCTTATCTTCTACAAACTTAGCCCATTCCATCGGTGTTCTTGACTTATCAAATGTTTGCCATGGAATAGGTTTCCCAATAGCTACACGAAATGTCTTCCCAACATTTTTATACATTTCATCGACAAGGAAAAGCATTGCAATATTCACTTTTTTGACATATTTATCACTAAAATGAGCTATGCGGTAGAAGCGTTCGGAATTTCTACCTCCAAAAAAGATAGGTACAACATCACGATGATATTCGACACTTTTAGTAATAAATGTCTTCTTCCATTCGAGGTCATGAACACGTCCATTTATCTTCCTACTATTCAATCCTGCTGGAAACATCAACATGTGATTATCACTTTGAAAACCAGCTTCTACCATACGAGGGAAATCTCGACTCTGTTTACCCGTTTTATTAATTCCAATACAAACAGGCTTTAAACCAGGAAGATTCAATAGTAAATCATTGACTAAATAGCGAAACCTCCCATCATAATGTTGGCCAATGATAGCCCCTAAGGCTACACCATCTTGCCCACCAAGAGGATGGTTAGAAACAAATGTATAAAGTTTTCCATCGTTCTTATCTGGTAGATTTTCTAGACCTTCAATTTGTAAGGTCATGTCAAGATATGATACACATGCTTTGAGCCATTCTGTTCCTGTCAATCCTCTATTATCCCACAGAAACTGATTGACTTCAGCCTCGTGAATAATGTGCTTCAGCCACTTTACAACAAAAGAAGGAACAAACTTTGCCTTTGCCCCCATTTTATCAACAAGTATCTTATCGATGTCTATTGTCTTCTCTATCGAACTACTCATGTTATCGGAAATCCTCGTAATAACATGCAAAAATAACGAAACCATTTGAATTAGCTATCTTTTTTGTCGAAAAATATGCAATTTACACGAAAAAAGTATGCGCCTAACTGGTTTTATAACACTGTATTTACCCTAAATAAAGCGTTAATTTTCACAAAAAAAAGAGCCTTTATAAAATATAGTGGAGTATAGTGGGGATATGTGGGGAAAAATATGTAATTTTGAAGCCAAATACGAGTTTTATAAGAAGTACGCATGAGGTTCTTAGGAAATATTGAAGCAAAAACAGATACGAAAGGTCGAGCTTTTCTGCCTGCTACATTCCGCAAGGTGCTAAACGCATCTGGCGAAGACTCGTTGATACTGCGCAAAGACATCTTTGAAGCGTGCCTTGTACTATACCCCCAATCAGTTTGGAATCAACGTATGGATACTTTGCGCAAGCGATTAAGCCGTTGGAACAAACGAGATCAGATGATTTATCGTCAGTTTGTGACTGATGTCGAAATTATCACGCTGGACAATAGTGGACGCTTCCTCATCCCTAAGCGATATCTAAAGATGGCTAACATCAACCAACAAATACGTTTTACAGGGATGGATGATTGTATAGAGATCTGGTCAACAAGCGATTCCGAACAACCTTTTATGTCGGCAGAAGAATTTAGCAAAGCCATGGAAGAAACTATGGAAACAGAAGACTTCGACTCTAGTAGTTTATTAAATACAGATAGATAGACTCCCACAACAAACGGAAAAGATGATTAAAACTGCAGAAACATATCATGTACCTGTACTCCTCAATGAAAGTATTGAGGGGCTGAACATTCATCCTAATGGGATATATGTGGATGTCACTTTTGGGGGTGGAGGTCATAGTTGCGAAATACTTTCTCGCCTTAAAGAGGGATGTAGTCTCTATAGTTTCGATCAAGATGCAGATGCCGAGTTGAATATTAGCAAGATGGGGTTAAGCAACGATCAAACAGATCGTTTCACTTTCGTTCGTTCGAACTTTAGATATCTAAAGAACTGGATGCGCTATTACAACATAGACCATATAGATGGTTTATTAGCCGACTTGGGAGTCAGTAGTCATCATTTTGATGATGAGACTCGTGGCTTTTCTTTCCGTTTCGATGCACCCCTCGATATGAGAATGAATAAGCGTGCTGGACGCACAGCAGCCGATATTCTTAACGAAGAAGATGAAGAGAAACTGGCGAACATATTATATCTCTATGGTGAAATAAAACAGTCCCGTCGTATCGCATCAGCTATCGTCAAAGCAAGAGCACAGCTGGAATTCAAAAGCACAAATGAATTACTAACCATCGTCGAACCATTTTTCTCTCATGCAAGAGAGAAGAAAGACATGGCAAAGATGTTTCAAGCACTACGCATTGAAGTCAATCATGAGATGGATGCTTTACGTGAAATGCTACTTGCTGCAACAGACTTGCTTTCACCTGGGGGACGTCTTTCAGTAATCACCTATCATTCTTTAGAAGACCGAATGGTTAAGAATATCATGAAGTCGGGGAATATTGAAGGAAAGGTAAAGCAAGATTTCTATGGGAAGAGAGAGACTCCTTTCAAACTAATAAACAACAAGGTTATCACAGCAAGTAACGCAGAACAAGAACAGAATCCACGTAGTAGAAGTGCCAAACTAAGAATAGCAGAAAAGAAAGCAAATGATTGACAAGAACGACATAAAGAATCTAGATGTAACCGCTGAAAGCTTTCGTGGTAGAGACAATACGGATAATGACAAATCTGAATCGGGCATTAATCCACTCGCCAAAGGTGATATCTATGAGAGAGAAGAGTCATCTTCAATAGCTTTAGAGGTTACAGATGGTAATAAAGATATAAACATTTCCCACCTTAAAGGTGATATGTTAACAGAGAAGAGGGTTAAGGACACCCCTGTTCAAGATGAAGAGGAACGAAAGAAAGAAGCAAAACGACAGATAAAGGAAGAAGAGAAGAAACACCAAGAAGAGGAACGAAAAAAAGAGGAAGAAGCTGAGGTTAAGATCCTCAAAGCAGCAATCGCAGAACAAGCGCGCGAGGATGAACAGCCTCAATCATCCAACTTTACCTTGAGAAAGATACTTGGTGGCGATATTCTCTCAGCCCATCTGTTACGCAATAACATTTGGCTAATCCTCGTCATTGTTGGCTTCACCATTATATACATATCTAATAGATACAGCGTTCAGAAATATCTGATAGAGATTGATAAGCTTAACACAGAGCTAGAAGATGCAAAATATAGAGCATTATCAAGTAGTAGTCAACTCACAGAAAAGTCTCGAGAAAGTCATATTCTAGAGTTGCTAAAGAATAGAAAAGACAGCGTTCTGAAAATGTCAGATCGCCCACCTTATATAATAAATGTCCCAGAGAAGTAAATAAAATGAGCAAGTTCAATAATAAAAAGATTATCCCACGTTACAGCGCCATCGCTATTGTGATGTCGCTGATTGCACTTGCTGTACTTGGGAAAACCATCTACACGATGACTGCTAGTAGGTCTTATTGGATGGAAGTTGCTTCTACGCAAAGAAAGATAGTGTAAGGGTAAAACCAACAAGAGGTAACATTCTTAGTTGTGATGGGCAACTCATGGCTAGTTCTCTACCTGAGTTCAAAGTGTATTTAGACTTCAATGCTCTTAAAGAAGCAGGCAATGATACGGCATTTATCGATAGTATAAATTACATCAGCAAAGGTCTTAACAACATCTTTCCAGAGCGCTCTGCTGCAGACTTCAAAAAGCAACTCTTAGAAGGATATCATAAGATGAGTAAGCACTGGCCAATATGGGATGAGCGCATAGACTACAATACATTCAAAGAAATACAGACCTTACCTATATTACATCTATCTAAGTTTAAGAGTGGATTTCATTGGGAAGAATTCAATGCTCGTCGGCGTCCCTTTGGTTCATTGGCACAGCGTACCGTTGGTGATATGTTCGGTGCAAAAGATACGGCACGATGCGGACTTGAGTTATCATATGACTCTATATTGCGTGGAACAGATGGAATCATTCATCGTCGCAAAGTTCGTAATAAATACTTAAACATCACAGATACACCTCCTGTCGATGGTGCAGACATCATAACCACCATTGATGTTGGTATGCAAGACTTAGCAGAAAGAGCCTTAATAGACGAGCTCAAAGATCCTAATGTGAATGGTAATGTGGGCGTTGCTATTGTTATGGAAGTTGCGACAGGAGATGTGAAAGCCATCGTCAATATGGATAAATGCAGCGATGGACAGTATCGTGAAGTAAAAAATCATGCTGTTAGCGACTTACTTGAGCCGGGTTCTGTATTCAAGACAGCCTCTATTATGGCAATCCTAGACGATGGTTTGGTCGACACTACCTATACAGTTCAAACAGGTTCTGGAGTATGGCCAATGTATGGTAGAGACATGAAAGATCATAACTGGACACGTGGTGGCTATGGTACGTTAACACTGCCATGGACATTGAAATATAGCTCGAATATAGGTGTTAGTCGTATCATTGACTTACATTACCACAAGAATCCAGAGAAGTTTGTTCAGGGTATTTACGACCTCGGACTCGCTACTAATTTTCACATACCAATTGTGGGCTCATCACCTGCTAAGATACGTATGCCACATAAGAACCACCATGGGCAATATGACAACTGGAGTGCAACAGCATTGCCTTGGATGAGTATCGGATATGAAACACAGATTCCTCCAATCTCAACCCTGGCATTCTACAATGCCATTGCTAATGGTGGAAAAATGATGAGACCACGCTTTGTAAAGCAAATCGTAAAGAATGGTCAAGTAATTTATGACAATCCGCCACAAGTAGTAAAAGAACATATTGCCAAAGAAAGTACCATCAAGGATATTACAAGAATCCTAACAGAAGTAGTATCAGAAGGTCTTGGCAAGAGAGCAGGATCAGACAAATTCCTCGTTGCTGGTAAGACTGGAACAGCCCAGATGTCCAAAGGTGCAGTTGGTTATAAGGCTGGTGCTGTAAACTATCTACTTAGTTTTGCAGGCTTCTTCCCTGCAGACAAACCTCGTTATAGTTGTATCGTTTGTATTCAAAAGAGCGGATTACCAGCTTCAGGTGGTGGTATGAGTGGCGTCGTTTTCCACCATATAGCAGAAGGTATAATGGCACAGAGTCTGAAATTGAATGTTACCGATGCACGTGACAAATCATCGATACTTATCCCATCAGCAAAGATAGGAAATCTATTAGCAACAGACTATGTTTTAAATGCACTTGGCTTTAATGTAACAAACGGATGGAATGGTGCATATCCCTTCGGAAACCCAGTTTGGGGAACAACCACAGAGAATGGTAAGACTCTTACCTTCCATAAGGAAGACATAAATCAGGGGAATCTAGTACCAAACGTACGTGGTATGGGAGCCCGTGATGCAGTCTATCTAATGGAAAAGAGAGGTATTAAAGTACGCATTACAGGTAGAGGTCGTGTTATAGAACAGAGCTTGGCACCTGGCGACAAAATAAAAAATGGTATGCAATGTTCACTTAGATTGGGTTAACATACTAGTGAACAATAAACAAAGATATAATAGAACAAAGATATGAAATTAAGCGAATTACTCAAGAACATCAACCCTACTACCATCAAAGGGAGTACCGAGGTTGAAATTGCTGGTGTAAACATTGATAGCCGAAAGATTGCTAATGGTCATCTATTCATTGCCATGAAAGGAACACAAGTAGATGGTCATCAGTTTATTGGAAAGGCTATAGAACTAGGCGCGGTGGCTGTATTATTGGAAGACATGCCAGACACTCTGAATAAGAATGTTACCTACGTACAGGTTGAATCAACTGAGAAAACTGCTGGCGAAGTTGCAACATTGTTCTATGGAGACCCATCACATAAACTAAAGTTAGTTGGTGTCACAGGAACAAATGGCAAGACTACGATAGCCACCTTATTATATAATATGTTCCGTGAATTCGGTTATAAAGTTGGGTTATTATCTACCGTATGCAACTATATCGATGATAAGGCAATACCAGCCGATCACACAACTCCAGATCCAATAGAACTCAATCGACTCCTAGCAGATATGGTTACAGCTGGATGTGAATATGCATTCATGGAATGTTCTAGCCATGCGATTCATCAGCACCGTATCGGTGGATTAGACTTCACAGGAGCTATATTTACAAATCTTACACGTGATCACCTCGATTATCACAAACCTTCGAGAACTATCGAAATGCGAAGAAGATGTTCTTTGATGGTCTTTCAAAGCATGCCTTTGCCATAACAAATGCTGACGACAAGAATGGGATGATCATGGTGCAGAACACGAAAGCTACCATCAAGACATACTCAACCAAACGCATGGCAGACTTCCGTGCAAAAATTCTTGAGTGTCATTTCGAAGGCATGTACCTGGAGATTGATGGAAAAGAGGTAGGCGTTCAATTTATTGGTAAATTCAATGTTAGCAACTTATTGGCTGTATATGGTGCAGCAAAGATGCTGGGCAAGAAAACAGATGAGATACTCCTCGCACTTAGCACATTGAAGAGTGTGAATGGTCGTCTTGAGCCTATTCAATCCCCAGAAGGCTTCACTGCCATTGTCGACTATGCACACACACCTGATGCACTAGAGAATGTTTTGGCTGCTATCCATGATGTTTTGGATAATAAGGGTGGACATATCATAACCGTATGTGGTGCTGGCGGTCATCGTGACAAGGGTAAACGTCCATTGATGGCACAAGAGGCTGTTAAGCAAAGTGACACTGTTATCCTTACTAGTGATAATCCACGTGATGAAGATCCACAGGCTATTATCAATGACATGATGGCAGGACTTGATGCTACACAACGTAAGAAAGTACTCAACATTGTTGATCGTAAAGAGGCAATACGTACTGCTTCAATGATGGCAAAGAAGGGAGATGTTATCTTAGTAGCAGGTAAAGGACACGAAACATACCAAGAAATCAATGGCGTGAAACATCATTTTGATGACCACGAAGTAATCCGTGAGATATTTGGTATTAAATAAAAATAATAAAGACAAGTAATATGCTATATTATATCTTCCGCTGGTTAGATCAGTTCGGTATAAGTGGCTCCCATCTATGGGGGTACATTAGTTTCCGTGGCATATTGGCTATGATATTAGCATTGCTTATATCAGCATGGTTCGGAGAACGATTTATCAAGTATCTTAAAAGCAAACAAATAACTGAGACTCAACGTGATGCTAGCATAGACCCATTCGGTGTTAAGAAGATGGGAGTACCTTCCATGGGAGGTATCATCATTATTATTGCTCTACTAGTACCTGTAATCTTGCTTGGTCGATTGCGTAACATCTACCTGATATTGATGATTATTACAACTATATGGTTGGGTTTCTCGGTGGAATGGACGACTTCATCAAGATCTTCAAGCACAATAAAGAGGGTTTAAAAGGTAAGTATAAGATTATAGGACAGGTCACTATCGGACTCATTGTAGGTGTTGTTCTTTGGGCATCGCCTGATGTTAAAGCAAACATGAATCTAGAAGTGACTAATCAGAATGGTCAGGAAATAGTTGTTAAACATGAAGCTAAGGCTGAGAAAACGTTAAAGACGACAATACCATTCGTAAAGTCACATAATTTAGACTACTCCAAACTAGTTGAATTCTTAGGAGACTATAAAACAGCTGGTGGTTGGATTCTATTCGTAATCATGACCATTCTCGTTGTAACAGCCGTCTCTAATGGAGCAAACCTTAATGACGGAATGGATGGTATGTGTGCTGGAAACTCCGCTATAATCGGTGTTGTTCTCGGAATTTTAGCCTATGTCAGTAGCCACATACAATATGCAGCCTACTTGAATATTATGTATATTCCAGGAACGGAGGAGCTAGTAGTGTTCTTCATGGCATTTATTGGAGCACTAATAGGTTTCCTTTGGTATAATGCTTACCCTGCCCAAGTTTTCATGGGAGATACTGGTAGCTTAACCATCGGCGGTATCATTGCAGTAGGAGCTATCATCATACATAAGGAATTGATGCTTCCAATCCTCTGTGGAATATTCTTCGTTGAGAGTTTGAGTGTCATCGTACAAGTTTGGTATTACAAATTAGGTAAGCGTAAAGGCGTTAAGCAGCGTATATTCAAACGTACTCCTATTCATGATAACTTCCGTACTCAGGACTCACAATTAGACCCCGACTGCAAGTATCTGATAAAAGTACCACATGGAGCAGTACACGAAAGCAAGATAACTTTGCGTTTCATCATCGTAACGATTATACTTGCGGCATTAACACTTATCACTCTTAAAATCAGATAAATACGCTTTCTCGATACGATCAAGTTCTTTACACAAAAGAAGGAAACGCCTATTAGCCATCTAACTAGGCGTTTATTCCAACGAAGAAGGACGCTTCTTTGTATTGAAGAAAGGCTTATCTTAATAGGACGATGCAAATACTAAGACATCATCCAAGTAGATATTAGGAAAGAAAAGAAAGGAAATAGATATGAAAAGAATCGTAATACTTGGTGCTGGAGAGAGCGGTGCTGGTGCAGCTGTACTAGCAAAGAAAGAGGGCTTTGATGTCTTCGTCTCAGACATGTCATCTATAAAAGACAAGTATAAGAAGCTCCTGGATGAGCATCATATAGAGTGGGAAGAGGGACACCACACGGAGGAGAAGATCCTTAATGCAGACGAAATCATCAAGAGTCCAGGTATTCCTAAAGAGGCTCCAATGATTCAGAAACTCATGGCACAGGGTACACATATTATCAGTGAGATTGAGTTTGCTGGTAGATATACCAACTCGAAGATGATATGTATCACTGGCAGTAATGGGAAAACAACTACAACAAGCCTCATCTATCACATCTTTAAGAATGCAGGATACGATGTTGGATTAGCAGGGAACATAGGTAATAGCCTGGCATTGCAGGTAGCTGAGGATCCACATGCATATTACATCATAGAGTTAAGTAGTTTCCAACTTGACAATATGTACGATTTCCGTGCAAATATCGCTATCCTCTTAAATATCACTCCAGACCATTTGGATCGCTACGAATACAAGTTTGAGAATTACGCTGATGCCAAGATGCGTATTATTCAGAACCAAACTAAGGACGATAGTTTCATCTACTGGAATGATGATCCAGTGATTAAGAACGAGTTAAAGAAGTTCGATATACATGCCGTATGCTATCCTTTTTCAGAGCTAAAGGAGAATGGTAGCATTGGTTATATTGAAGAAGGACAATACAAGATAGAACAACCAGAACCTTTCAACATGGAACAGGAAGACTTGTCATTAACAGGTCGTCACAATATATTTAACTCTCTTGCTGCTGGTATAGCATCAAACATCAGCGGTATAAAAAGGAGTGTATCCGCAAGAGTCTTAGTGATTTCCCAGGTGTGGAACACCGTCTAGAGAAGGTTTGCAAGGTTGCAGGTGTTCAATATATCAACGACTCAAAGGCTACAAATGTAGATGCTTGTTGGTATGCATTAGAGAGTATGCGAACCCCAACAATCCTCATTCTTGGAGGCAAAGATAAAGGGAATGACTATAATGCCATCAAAGATTTAGTGAAAAAGAAATGTTCTGGACTTGTTTATCTAGGCGCTGATAACAAAAAACTCCACGACAATTTCGATAGCTTAGGAATCCCTGTTCGAGACACACACTCTATGAAAGATTGTGTTGCCGCATGTGCAGATATGGCAAAACCAGGTGATACTGTCTTGTTGAGTCCATGCTGTGCTAGCTTTGACCTCTTTAAAAATATGGAGGATAGAGGAGACCAGTTTAAAGCACTAGTTAGAGCTTTATAAGATACTGATGCTCGATAACGGAAAGAAAGGAAATGAACAATAAATCTCTCAGTAACCTTTTTAAAGGTGATAAGGTCATATGGATGGTATTCTTCTTCCTATGTATTATTAGTATCATTGAGGTCTATTCGGCTTCGAGTTCACTATCATACAAAGGAGGAAATTATTGGGAGTCCTATCATCTACCACTGTAGTATTCTCGCTGTTGGAATAGGCTTAATGGTGGTAGTATTAAATATCAAATGCAAGTACTTCAAACTGATTACCCCCATTCTTCTTGGTGTAGCATTAATAACACTATTGTGGGTTCTTGTTGCAGGACAAACTACCAACGGAGCAAATAGATGGATAAGTTTTGCAGGTATACAATTTCAACCTTCTGAGATTGCAAAGGGCGCACTTGTGCTAGCAGTTGCACAGATACTTAGTGCCATGCAGACCGACCATGGAGCCGATAGAAAGGCGTTCCGAGATATCTTGCTATTATCTGGTGGATTCATTTTCTTAATTCTACTTGAGAACCTTTCTACGGCTATGCTCATCTCCTTAACCATTGTTCTTATGATGATAGTTGGGCGAGTACCATTCAATCAGATTGGCAGGTTAATTGGAGCAGTCGCACTGGTTATCGTATTCACACTTATAATGGTCATGGTTGTTGGTGATGATAAAAAGGTAGAAAATGACTTATCAACAAAGCAAAACCTCACCGAACAAACCATACAAGAGCAACAACAGGAAGATTCTCCAAGTTCTTTGGGAAAGATCTTACATCGTGCTGACACATGGAAAGCACGTATTAAGAAGTTCTTTAATAATGAATATGTGGCACCAAAGGACTATGATTTAGATAAAGATGCACAAGTGGCACACGCTAATATTGCCATCGCCACATCGAATGTCGTGGGTAAAGGACCAGGGAACTCAACAGAACGTGACTTCCTTTCACAGGCTTTCTCAGACTTTATCTATGCCATCATTATTGAAGAAATGGGCATAGAAGGAGCGGCTATTGTAGCATTCCTTTACATCATCCTGCTCTTCCGAACAGGTATCATAGCTAATCGATGTGAAAATTCCTTCCCTGCTTTTCTTGCAATGGGTATTGCATTTTTACTGGTAACACAAGCCCTATTCAATATGCTAGTGGCTGTTGGACTAGCCCCAGTGACAGGTCAACCATTACCACTTATAAGTAAGGGAGGAACATCAACAATCATTAATTGTGTCTATATAGGTGTCATCTTGAGTATCAGCCGATCGGCTAAAAAGAAAAAAGCCGGCAATCCTTCTACGGAGGAGGCACAGGAAGTTATTACACAAGCAACAGATTCTTAAAAAAGACTTAAAGTTCGAAGAAGACGAAAAAATTGATTACCTTTGCGGGTTAGTAAACAAGTTTGAAATGGACAAGGAATTAAGAATAATCATCAGTGGCGGTGGTACAGGAGGACATATATTCCCTGCTGTATCTATTGCGAATGCGATTAAAGCAAAACATCCAGATGCTAAGATTCTCTTCGTGGGAGCTTTAGGGCGTATGGAGATGCAACGCGTACCCGCTGCAGGATATGAGATAAAAGGCTTACCTATCAAAGGTTTTGATCGTGCACATATACTTAAAAACTTCGAAGTATTGTATAAGTTATGGAAAAGCTTACGTATGGCACGCCAGATTATCAAAGACTTTAAGCCGCAAGTTGCTGTTGGTGTAGGTGGTTATGCCAGCGGTGCTACACTTTATTCATGTGCTAAGATGGGAATTCCATGTCTCATCCAAGAACAAAACTCATATGCTGGTGTGACGAATAAACTATTGGCTAAACGTGTGAAAAAGATATGTGTTGCATATGAAGGTATGCAACGATTCTTCCCTGCTGATAAGATTATTATGACAGGAAACCCTGTACGACAAAACGTCTTAAATACACCACTCTCTATCGAAGAAGCACGAGAGAGTCTAGGGTTGAAGAGTGATAAAAAGACTATTTTATTAGTAGGAGGTAGCCTTGGAGCACGCACCATTAATCGTTCTATCATGGAGCATCTAGACCTAGTAGCCAATACAGATGTGCAATTTATTTGGCAAACAGGAAAATTCTACCATCAGCAGATAATGGAATTTATGAAGGGTAAGGAACTTCCTAACTTGAAGATAATGGACTTTATTAGTGATATGGGGGCAGCTTATAAAGCAGCAGACTTAATCATCAGCCGTGCAGGTGCAAGTTCTATTAGCGAGTTCCAACTTATAGGTAAACCTGTAATCCTTGTTCCAAGTCCTAATGTTGCAGAAGACCATCAAACTAAGAATGCAATGGCACTAGTAAATAAGCATGCTGCAATTTACGTAAAGGACTCTGAGGCTCCCGACACATTATTGAAACTAGCATTAGAGACAATATCTGATAATCAAGAATTAGCCAGCCTTAGTGAGAATGTAAAAAAGATGGGACTACAAAACTCGGCAGATGTTATTGCAGACGAGGTAATTAAACTCATCAATTCATAATCTTACTTTATACGAGGAGATTTGTTGTAAAAGTAAATGGAATACAAAAAAATCCGCCAAAGAGAATAAAGTTAGAAAAGATATAGATACATGGAACTAAAAGATATAAAGTCAGTATATTTCGTTGGTGCAGGTGGTATTGGAATGAGCGCTATTGCTCGTTATTTCCTTCATAAGGGATTAGTTGTTGCTGGGTATGATAAGACACCATCAGAACTTACCCATCAGTTAGAAAAAGGAAGGAATGATGATTCACTATGAAGAAAATGTAAATCTCATTCCTGAAGCATGTCGGCAACCATTAACAACATTGGTTGTCTATACACCTGCGATCCCATCAACACATGCAGAATTGAAATACTTCCATGATAATAACTTTGTAATAGAGAAGCGTGCACAAGTACTAGGAACACTTACTAGAACACACAAAGGACTCTGTTTTGCAGGTACCCATGGTAAGACGACTACATCAACCATGTGTGCCCATATCATGCACCAAAGTCACTTAGATTGTAATGCTTTCTTAGGTGGAATTTCTAAGAATTATGGCACAAACTATATCCTCTCTACCCACAGCGATTATGTTGTGATCGAGGCTGATGAGTTTGATCGTTCTTTCCATTGGCTACGTCCTTGGATGAGCGTTATTACATCTACCGATCCTGACCATCTAGACATATATGGCACGAAAGAGGCTTACCTTGAAAGTTTCCGCCATTACACAGAACTCATACAACCAGGTGGTGCACTCATTATTCATAAGGATCTTGAGATGAAGCAACATGTACAAGAAGGGGTCAAAGTATATAATTATAGTCGTGAGGAAGGTGACTTCCATGCTGAGAATATCCAAATAAAGAATGGAACTATAACCTTTGACTTTATTTCTCCTATAGAAATAGTGAAGAATGTAGAACTCGGTCAACCCATCCCAATCAATATTGAAAATGGTGTCGCTGCAATGGCTATGGCACAACTCAATGGTTGTACCGCTGAAGAGCTACGTGAAGGTATGAGAACCTATGGTGGCGTTGATCGCCGCTTCGACTTCAAGATAAAGAATGATCGTCATGTCTTCCTATCTGATTATGGTCATCATCCAAAAGAGATATTACAGAGTGCTAAAAGTTTGAAGGAACTTTATTCAGATAGAAAGATAACAGCTATCTTCCAACCGCACCTCTATACGCGTACTCGTGATTTCTATAAAGACTTCGCAGATGCATTAAGTCACTTTGATGAGGTTATCCTTACTGAGATTTATCCAGCACGTGAACAACCAATAGAAGGTATTACAAGTAAGCTCATTTACGATAACCTACGCCCCAATATAGAGAAGAAGATGATACAAAAAGACGATGTTCTGAATTTCGTCAAAGCACATGACTTCGATGTATTAGTAGTCCTCGGAGCTGGTAACCTCGACAATTATGTACCAGAAATTGCCGAGATTATCAAAGCTAAAGAGCAAACTAAGTTGAAAGTTTTAAATACATAAAAGGGAAAAAGCATCCTAAAGAAAAGATAAGACATGTACATTCAGTGGAAAAAGATTATTATCACTGCGCTGGACATCATACTAGCTTTCTATCTCATCATGGCTGTTACCGCTTGGAACAACCCAGATGAGCAAGGTAAAGTATGCACGAAGGTGAACATAGAAATATCTGATTCCAAGAATGCTGGATTCCTTACAGCAGAGGAGATAAAGCATATCTTACAAAAGAACAATCTCTATCCTCTTAATAAAAAGATGGAGAATATCAATCCACGAGACATCGAAGAAACTCTCAAAGATGGACCTTTTGTGAAGACTGCTCAATGTTACAAGACGGAGAACGGACATATCAACATACAGATTACTCAACGTATGCCTATTATCCGTATAAAGAGCCAACATGGTGGTGACTACTATCTTGACGACAATGGAGGAATACTCCCCAATTCTAAATATACAAGCGATTTAATTATTGCGACAGGTAATATAAATAATATCTTTGCAAAGCTCTATATTGCACCACTTGCTAAGGCTATCAGTGCATCGCCTTTTTGGATTAATCAAATAGAGCAAATAAATGTACTCCCAGATTATGGTATAGAACTAGTTCCACGCGTGGGAGACCATATAATCTTCATGGGGTATTTACCTCTTAATCGCAACAGGTGGACACGTAACCGAGAGATTAGCTCTTTCGTAAACAACAAATTATCACGATTGGAGAAGTTCTATCGATATGGTTTATCACAAGTCGGATGGAACAAGTATTCATATATTGATATTGAATTTGATAATCAGATTGTTTGCAAACGAAGAGATGCGGAAGCTGAAAGAAAAGAAGCAGAAGCTATAACCAAAGAAGCTAAAGAAGAAAAGAAAAAAGACAGACAACGTACAGAGGAGGAGGAACGTGAGAAAGCACGTAAAGAGGTTGACCGACAAGAACAAGTAGCAGATGGTCCAACAGAATAAGTCAACATGCAATCACGTAGAAGAATGTACATGTATCAGACAGAAAAGAACATTAAAACGAAGAAATATAATACTTAACGAATATGGCAGAGTTCATAGTAGCCATTGAATTAGGCTCATCAAAGATTATGGGAATCGCCGGCAAGAAAAATCTTGACGGTAGTATCTCCGTGCTAGCCGTTGCTAAGGAAGATGCATCACAGTGTATTCGCAAAGGTGTAGTCTATAACATCGACAAGACCGGACAGTGCCTCACCAGCATTATTAATAAGCTCAAGAAACAACTGAAATATGAGATTTCTCAGGTTTATGTAGGTGTAGGAGGACAATCTATACGTAGCGTTCGTAACGTTATTGTTAAGGATCTTCCTTCAGATACCATCATAACATCAGATATGATAAATGAGCTGATGGATGCTAACAGAAATATGACTTACCCTGAGCAAGAAATCTTAGATGCTGCTACTCAGGAGTATAAGGTCGATAACCAATACTCCCTAGACCCTGTCGGTATTAAGGCCACACGTTTGGAAGGAAACTTCTTAAACATTCTATGGCGCAAGTCATTTTACAACAACTTAAATAGCTGTTTTGAAAAGGCAGGAATCGCAATAGCAGAAATGTACCTAGCACCATTAGCCTTGGCAGACGGCGTACTCAGCGAAGCCGAAACGTGGAGGTTGTGTACTTGTCGATCTTGGTGCTGACACTACGACCATCTCTGTCTATTATAAGAATATTCTTCGCCACCTCGCTGTAATCCCATTAGGAGGCAATAATATCAACAAAGATATAGCGTCCTTGCAGATGGAAGAAAAAGAAGCTGAGGCCATGAAACTGAAGTATGGTTCTGCATTCACTGACAATAACGAAATTGACAACAACCTTAAATACTCTATAGATGCCGAACGAACAGTAGACAGTCGGAAGTTCATCGAAATCGTTGAAGCACGCGCAGAGGAAATTATCGAGAATGTATGGTGTCAGGTTCCATCAGAATATACAGACAAGCTCCTCGGTGGAATCATACTTACAGGTGGAGGTATGAATCTTAAAAATATCGAATGTTTAGTACGCAATGTTACACGTATAGAAAAGATTCGTAAGGCTAAGTTCGTCACACAAACCATTACCTCAAGTCATGCAGAAATAACTGCAAAAAATGGTGAAACAAACACCATATTAGGCTTACTAGCAAAGGGAGACATGAATTGTGCTGGTGCAGCATATAACCCTGCTGCTAACACCCTCTTTGAAGCAAAAGATGTAGCTGTTGCCCATCCAATAGAGACAACAACTACAAACACTAATACACGTCCACAAGGACAAGGTTTTGTCCCCACTCCAGAAGAGAAACGTAAAGCTGAAGAGGAACGCCGTAAGAGAGAAGAAGAAGAACGCAAGCTACGCGAAGAGGAAGAAGCAAGAGAACGTGAAAGAGAAGAAGAAAAACGTCGCAATAGTTTCTGGAACAAGTTCGTTCGTAAAGCAAAGGAATTTGGAGGCAAGATGCTAGAAGACGAAGAGTAACACTTCTCATGGGATACAAATAATAAGTATATTCATCATATAGACACATACTGTTATGGCAGATAAGAATAAAATAGACGTATTAGACTTCGGAGATGGCGACATTACTGACAGCATAATCAAAGTCATTGGTGTTGGTGGTGGCGGTGGTAATGCCGTCAACCACATGTATAAAGAAGGTATACATGACGTAACCTTCGTCCTCTGCAACACAGATGCGCAAGCTCTCAACGATTCTCCTGTTCCCGTTCATTTACAACTAGGAAAGGAAGGATTGGGAGCTGGAAACCGCCCTGAGCGCGCAAGACAAGCAGCCGAAGAAACCATCGATGACATCAAGAAGATGCTCAATGATGGAACCAAATGACATTCATCACGGCTGGTATGGGAGGCGGAACAGGTACAGGTGCAGCACCTGTCATTGCACAAGTCAGTAAAGAACTTGGTATCCTCACTGTTGGTATTGTCACCATTCCTTTCCGCTTCGAAGGTGCAAAGAAGATTGATCAGGCGCTAGACGGAGTAGAAGAGATGGCTAAACATGTTGACGCTCTTCTCGTTATTAACAACGAAAGATTACGTGAGATCTATCCAGAACTTAGCCTCCTAAACGGATTCCGTAAAGCTGATGATACGCTTAGCGTTGCAGCAAAAAGTATTGCAGAAATCATCACTGTACATGGTATTATGAACCTCGACTTCAATGACGTGAAGACGGTTCTAAAGGATGGTGGTGTAGCAATCATGTCAACAGGTTATGGTGAAGGAGAAGGCCGTGTAAAGCAAGCAATAGAGGATGCACTTAACTCACCATTACTAAACGACAACGATGTCTACAAGTCCAAGAAAATCCTTCTATCCATCAACTTCAATAGCAATGACAAGGACAACCCTGGCTTGACTATGGAAGAAATGGGGGGATGTAACCGAATTTATGAATCATTTCAGCGAAGACTTCGAACTGAAATGGGGATTGGCAATTGACCCAGAACTTGATCAGAAGGTAAAAGTAACCATCCTTGCAACTGGTTTCGGCATAGAGGATGTTGATGGTATGGGACGACACATACAGAAACTATCCGCAGAAGAAGCAGCAAGGAGAGCCGATAATGAGGAGAAAGATGCTGAACGTCGTGACCGCCGTGAACGTTTCTATAGGGACAACAACAACACTCAATACAAACATCGCCCTCACATCTATCGCTTTACAGTTGATGAGCTCGACAATGAAGATGTAATTCTTGCCGTAGAGAATACACCTACTTACAAGCGCACAAAGCAAATGATAAAAGACATCAAACACATCAGTTCACCCGAGACAGAACCAGAAGAGAATGATTCCAAAGATACGGTTGAAGGCGTAATTAGCTTCGTTTAATCACGTTGATAAAATATTAAAGGCGAGAGAATAAGGTATATCGAAATAGCAAGCAAGCTATGAGGTGTACCTTTTTTTTCATATCGCTTTCTGCCTAAGAGAGCATATATTTCAGCATAAGAATGCTAATCTTTCAGCATAAGAACGCTAATCTTTGAAGTCGACTATCTCGCTATTAATTCCCTTATTCATACTTGAGTTCGGGATAAGTTTAGCATGAAAAAAGTTCCTACAGCCTTGATTTTGGTTCATCCCCTCATAGCGTTTGTAAAAATCGCATGAAATTATAATCTAAAGTTTCCCACCCCTTAAAACACTAACTTTTCTCATTTTTCTTTACCAGTCATCCCCCATATCCATTGACTTTTAACACATGACTAACAGAAGTTATGTAGACTGTTCACATACTTCGTCCCATTTTAGCAAGTCCGACAAAGTGCATCGCCCCTTTACCAACGGTCACTGACCGAAGGGAAGTAATGGAGAGGGGAGTGCTTTCTTGAATTGTAACGTACTAATGAAAAACGCTGTCCGAATAATTCAGAATTAACAAAGAACGCTATACTATAAGTTTGAGAGAACTAATCTTTGCGTTTAAGAACGCTAATCTTTACGTTTAAGAACGCTAACCTTTGCGCTTAAGAGTGCTAATCTTTTTGCGTTTAAGAACTGCTATCATCACGATAGGGGTATCTCTCTAATCACTCCCCTCTCCACTCGGAGAGGGGCTGGGGGGTGAGGCTTTTTTTCTTTTTCTTTTGCAAAGTTAATCACGATTTCTTCAAAAACCAACATTTTTCGGGGTACACGAGCAGCAAGTTCTGCAAAGATGCTCGCAATCAACTGTCCCACAGAAAGATAGCCAAAAAGTCGATTATGCGCGCGAGGGGGGGAGCCCCCACCTCACCCTGCCTCCGCAACAACAAGACCGAGAAAACGAAGTGGATTCTGACAATGCAGAAGAAGATTGCAATCACACGAATCACAAATCACAAAATCATAATAAGGAATTTCAATACAAGAAAATGAAATCCCATATAATATAATACCTTATTAATAAATAATAATATATAATGTAAAGCTTTATAACGGTAATAATGAAAAGTCCTTAATATGATTGTGTGATTCGTGTGATTTGTGATTACTAATCACACAAATCATAAATCACAAAAATCATAATAAGGAATTTCAATACAAAAGAAATGAAATCCCATATAATATAATACCTTATTAATAAATAATAATATATAATGTATAACTTATATATCAGTAAAAACGAAAAAGTCCTTAATATGATTGTGTGATTCGTGTGATTGTGATTACTAATCACACAAATCATAAATCATAAAAATCATAATAAGGAATTTCAATACAAGAAAAATGATATCCCATATAATATAATACCTTATTATTAATAATAATATATAATGTAAGAGCTTTATAACAGTAATAATGAAAAGTCCTTAATATGATTTTGTGATTGTGTGATTTTGTGATTTTCCTAAATATCATAATTTGCAATCGAGGGAAAACGAAAATTGCTATTATCTTGAAACCATTCTGCTATAAGCAGTTAGAATTCATTCTACCTTGAACAAATTTAAACACCTGAATATTAGTATCTTACAACGATTTTGAAGAGAAAAATCTCATCAAGATTTGGTAGTATCATTTATTTTTTATACTTTTGCGATGAGGATTAAAAACTAACAGCAAAGACGAACCTGTGATTAGGCAAATCAGCATTCCCTTATTAAGCCCCATCAAGCACCTTTTGTATGTCAATTAAGGCTTAATTGGAGTACAATTCGGCTTTGCTTGAATTTGGAGAAAGAAAAGAGCTTGTCTTATAATCTATATTGAAATAATGTATTTTCTCTAACAGCTTTTCGCAATCAGAAAAACAAGAATGGAATTTATTTTAAAAAGATTTGAACTCCTTTGTAAATGAAGAAAATTCTTTGTATTTTTGTAGCAAAATTACGAAATAGACCAAAAAATTAATTGTTTATTGCTATGATAAGAGATTTCTGGGTTGAAAATTATTTGTCCATTCGAGATAGACAAGAACTGAGTTTTGTTTCCAAAACTCAAGACGACTTTCTCAGCTTTGAAGTTGCAAAGGGTGTTTTTCTCAACAAGTTGGGTATTCTTTACGGAGCAAATGCTTCTGGAAAATCGAATATGTTATGTGCTGTTCAAAACATCTTTGATTTATTATATCAATCCCGAACAGATATTACAGAGAAAGTCTTATCTGCTCCTGCGTTTGAATTAACTAAGGATAATAATACAATGATGCATGTGTCTTTTTATGCAGATGCAGTCCGGTACGATTACGATATAGAATATTGCTCTGATTATATTGTCAGCGAAAAATTGTATTATTATCCAAATAATTCCAAAGCCTTATTTTATGAACGTACATTCAAGGGTACAGACATACAGGCTGATATAAAGTTCGGTGATAGTTTAGGGATAAAAGCGAAAACAAGAGAAATACTTGCAGCAAATACGCTCCACAACCACTCAGTTTTATCAACTTATAGAAAGGTCTTGGCAGGGGAGGATATACAGCCAATCGCCAAGCTTTTCAAATGGATTGAAGAGCATGTGCATCAGATAAATGGAGATGGGAAAAAAGATATTGTAGAGAAGTTTAAAGATGTTATTGCAAATAAGAAACTTAGAAAGTTTTATCAGTTAATGCTAAAAAAAGCAGATTTAAACATCTCGGACTTTCTCGTAATAAAAAAAGAAAAGAAGATTTCTCCCAAGTTACGCCAGATAATAATGGACAACGACGAACTCACCGAGAAAGCAAAAAAAAGATTGCTGGAAGAAAATGATGAGGATATACTATTTGTTAATCAGTCTGTAGATGGGAATTTTGGTATTCCTTGGCATCTTCAATCACAAGGTACTAAACAGTATCTACACGTCTTGTCTTTTCTGTATGAATTGATAACAGGTAGTCATTTGTATCTTCTTGATGAGTTGGACGAAGATTTGCATTACGACTTATTTGTGTATTTCTTAAATGTATTCATTTATAATTCTGAGTCTTCCCAGATTATTTTCACCAGCCAGGAGATATCCTTGCTTGCAGAGGATTTGCTGAATGAGCATCGAGGATTAGTTTGGTTTGTTGATAAAAATGCTGAAACTGCATCTTCAGAATATTCGCGAGCGGATTCGTATGGACTTCATAAGAATCTCTCCCTGTATAATTCGTATAAGATAGGCAGATTGGGAGGAAAACCAGAGTTAGGTTCATATTTTATTGAATTAGATTGATAACTTATGGGGAAATTAGTAGATGCTATTATGATTTTAGGCGAAGGTCCTACTGAAAGTTTCTATATGAATTCTCTTCGAGATGACTATCCGGCGCAGTTAAGAAATATAGAACCAAAGATGCCCAAGCATAGTAGTCTTTCAGAATTGGATAAGAAAATAGAAGATGGTATATCTGAAGGATACTCAAAGATTTTCTGTATAATTGACATGGACAACAAGAAAAGTGGGACAGAAAAGAAAGCGTATCAGAAGTTAAAAGCTAAGTACAGAAAACCCATTGTAAAGAAGTCATCGGGCATAAATTGTGAAGTAAAATTCTTTGAGACTGAGAGGTGTACAGAGTTATTCTTCCTTTATTATTTTCAATATACAACAAAGGAGTTTCTCTCTTCTGATAAGCTTGTAAGGGAATTGGAAAAGAAGTGCGGTTACAAGAAAGATTTGCGTTTTTTCAAAAAAGGATTGCATAAACAGTTTAAAGATAAAGGAGGTTCTTTGCAAGCAGCTATATCAAACGCAAATATTTCGTGTCGGGATTTAATTCGTGATTATACATATTCAGAACTGGGGAAGATGCTTACAGAGCTATCTATTACATGATTTAGGACGTTTTCACTTCTCTTTTGGAGATTACAAAATTACAGATTACAAATTACATTAAGGTACACGTAGGGTGCGGAGGGCATGAAGCATATCAATCAAAAAGATCACTCAACACTTGAAGACTATTTAAGTCTGGCATATTCGGCACATGAATACGATAATAACGCAGGATCAGATTGGCAATTTGATTCCTATCTACACGTGAAAGGCGGAAAAGATGCATATTCTCATAATCCATTCTAATCAGTTGATGAATAGCTGTGGCTTCTGTTGGGAGAAGGTAATCAGTATGAAGAGGGATACTATGAGTATATGAAGCAGTGCGTAAGTCAAAACATACCCCTTCATGATAAGCCTCTAAATTAGGAAAGAAACCTATAAACCGACTTAGACGCATCATAAATACAAGATGGAAATTGGCATAATTATGCGCTGCACCATCCAACCATTGCAAACTAGTACACACATAATTGTAAAGCTGAAGGTTCTGCTGTTCACTTCGTGTAACATGATATAAGAACTCTGAAAGAAACAGTAGAATAGCCGATTTGATGGGATCAAAAGGAATAGAAGCGTATGGATAAAGAATACTAACCTCCTTTATATGGTGTAAAGAAGTGTGCGGTCGATAATCAAACTCCAACTCTAACAAAGTTAAAGGCTGAAAGTATTGTTTCTTTATCTTTCCTTTGGCAGTCTTAGGTATGCGTGTAATGAACGAAATACGCCCTTCTTGTTCGGTGAACATATCTATAATGAGCGATGCATCACCAAACTTCATACTACGCAAACTATGGCTTTTGACTTTAAAATCATATAAATTCTTGTGCAAAAGTACAAAAAGACAACATTATAAGGAAATTTATTCAAGAAAAATTTGGTAGGTTCGAATAAAAGGAGTACCTTTGCACCCGCAATTCGATATGGTCCCTTCGTCTATCGGTTAGGACGAGAGATTTTCATTCTCTAAAGAGCAGTTCGACTCTGCTAGGGACTACTAGTAAAATAAAAGAAGAACAAAGATGGCAAATCACAAATCATCATTGAAGAGAATCCGTCAGGACAAAGTAAAGACGCTACACAATAGATATTATGCAAAGACTATGCGTAATGCTGTTCGCAAGTTGCGCAACATGACGGATAAGGAAGAGGCTGTAAAGCTCTATCCTGTTGTGCAGAAGATGTTGGACAAGTTGGCAAAGACCAACATTATTCACCAGAACAAGGCAGCTAATCTTAAGTCTGCTCTCTGCAAGCACGTTGCTGCATTAGGATAAAAGAACTTCAGTCATAGCTGAAACGAATAATAGAGCCATAACTCAAATGAGTTATGGCTTTTTTTATGGATAGATTTAATTAGGCTTTTTCATACACCTTCTTAAATGTTTTTTGCAAGTTTTTATTTCCCCATCTAAAGGAAAAATAGTATCTTTGCATACTATAAGAACAATCTAATAAAAATGGCAGAAAATCAAGAAAACGAGAATAATTACTCCGCCAGTAACATCCAAGTGTTAGAGGGATTAGAGGCTGTACGTAAGCGTCCAGCCATGTATATTGGCGACATCAGCGAGAAAGGTCTTCACCACCTGATTAATGAGACTGTCGATAACTCTATCGATGAAGCGATGGCTGGCTACTGTCAGAATATCGAAGTAACTATCAACGAGGATAACTCCATCACGGTTGAAGATGATGGTCGTGGTATCCCTGTTGACGAACATAAGAAACTTCACAAGAGTGCCCTTGAGGTTGTTATGACTGTGCTACACGCTGGTGGTAAATTCGACAAGGGTTCTTATAAGGTCAGCGGTGGTCTACATGGTGTGGGTGTAAGTTGTGTTAACGCCCTTTCCACACACATGATGTCACAGGTGTATCGTGATGGAAAGATTTATCAGCAGGAGTATGAGAAAGGAAAGCCTCTCTATCCTGTAAAGGTTGTAGGCGAAACCCAGAAGACAGGTACACGTCAACAATTTTGGCCAGACCCAACAATCTTCACAACAACAGTCTATCAGTGGGACATCGTTGCACGCCGTATGCGTGAGTTAGCTTATCTAAATGCAGGTATTAAGATTACGCTCACTGACCTGCGTCCAGACCCAGAGACGGGCAAGACTCGCACAGAGGTTTTCCATGCTAAGGATGGTTTAAAGGAGTTTGTCCGTTATGTTGATCGTCATCGTCAGCACCTTTCGATGATGTTATCTATCTCAAGACAGAGAAGCAAAACATCCCTATTGAGGTAGCTGTGATGTATAACACTGATTATACGGAAAACATCCATTCATACGTTAACAATATCAACACCATAGAAGGCGGTACTCACTTACAGGGTTTCCGTGCTGCTTTGACCCGTACACTAAAGTCATACGCTGACAATGACCCACAAATATCTAAGCAAATTGAAAAGGCTAAAATAGAGATAGCAGGTGAGGATTTCCGTGAAGGATTGACAGCTGTTATCGCTATAAAGGTGGCAGAACCACAATTTGAAGGTCAGACAAAAACTAAATTAGGAAACTCCGAAGTAGCAGGTGCAGTACAACAAGCAGTTGGCGAGGCACTCTCTGATTATCTGGAGGAGCACCCTAACGAGGCTAAGATGATATGCAACAAGGTTATCTTAGCAGCTACAGCACGTGTAGCAGCACGCAAGGCACGTGAGAGTGTACAGCGTAAGAACGTGATGAGTGGTGGCGGTCTGCCTGGTAAGCTAGCCGATTGTTCCAACAAAGATCCCAAGGATTGCGAGATATTCCTTGTAGAGGGCGACTCTGCTGGTGGCTCTGCAAAGCAAGGTCGTGATCGTTACACACAAGCCATTTTGCCACTCCGTGGTAAGATTCTGAATGTTGAGAAAGTTCAACGACACCGCGTATTCGAGGCAGAATCTGTTATGAATATCATTCAATCGATTGGTGTTCGATTTGGAGTAGAGAATGAAGGTGACTTCGAAGCCAATACTGATAAGCTCCGTTACGATAAGATTATCATCATGACCGATGCCGATGTCGATGGTTCACACATCGACACGCTGATTATGACGCTATTCTATCGTTATATGCCGAAGGTTATCGAGCAAGGTCATTTGTATATTGCTACCCCACCTCTCTATAAGTGTACTTACAAGAAGGTAAGCGAATATTGCTACACAGAACAGCAGCGACAAGCTTTCCTGGACAAATATGGTAATGGAGTAGAAGATGGTAAAACCATCCATACACAACGTTATAAAGGTCTTGGTGAGATGAATCCTGAGCAACTTTGGGAAACGACAATGGATCCAAAGACACGCCTCTTGAAGCAAGTAACGATAGAGAATGCTGCGGATGCTGATGAAATCTTCTCAATGCTGATGGGAGATGATGTCGAGCCACGTAGAGAGTTTATTGAGAAGAATGCAACTTACGCTAATATCGATGCATAAGTCATTATAAACAATAAATAAATATTACTCCCCTCCTCATGAGATAAGGAGGGGAGTCTTTCTTTTACCCAATAACAACCTAAACAATGAAACGAATCATATTCAGTATATACTTATTAGCAATTTTTTTCAGTGTTAAGGCACAACAACCAGCAATGCAATTATGGTATAACCAACCTGCTCATTTCTTTGAAGAGAGTCTTCCCCTAGGTAATGGCAAGTTAGGTGCATTGGTTTATGGTGGTACTCAAAAGGACACAATCTACCTGAATGATATCACTTATTGGACAGGAAAACCTGTTGATCCAAACGAAGGATTGGGTAAAGCTAAATGGATTCCAGAGATAAGAAAGGCTCTATTTGCTGAGGATTATCGCACTGCTGACTCCTTACAACACTTTGTTCAAGGCGAACAATCAGCCTCTTACCAACCTCTAGGAACATTGAATATCATTAATCTAAACACAGGTGCTGTCTCTAATTATTATAGAGAACTGAACCTAGATAGTGCATTGGCGCATATAAGCTACCAACAGAATGGCATTCAATTCACACGTGAATATTTCGCAACTCATTGTGATAGTCTTATTGCCATACACATTAAAGCTAATCAAGCAGGAGCCATAAACCTCTGCATCCAACTAACTGCACAGACTCCTCATAAGGTTAAAGCAACGAATAATCAGTTGACTATGACGGGGCATACAACAGGTTCAGAAACAGAGAGCGTACACGCTTGCACGATCGTAAGATTATTACCTCAAGGTGGAAATGTAATAGCTTCTGATAGCACGCTCACACTAACCAATGCTGATAATGCCACCATATACATTGTCAATGCCACAAGTTTTAATGGATTCGACAAGCATCCCGTCAAGGATGGGGCAAGCTATATAGACAATGCTGTCAATGCTGCTTGGCACACACAAAACTTCACATATAATGAATTCAAAGACCGACATATAAAGGAATATCAGCAGATTTATAATCGTGTTAAATTACAATTAGGAAATAAGGAATATACGAACAATCTACCAACGGATCAACTCCTGCGTCGCTATTCATCATCAACAGCACCACTCCCAGAGGCTGCACAACGCTATTTGGAGACTCTCTATTTCCAATTTGGACGCTATCTCCTGCTCTCTTGTTCACGTACTCCGAATATCCCTGCCAATCTTCAAGGATTATGGACACCGCACCTATTCTCACCATGGCGTGGAAATTACACGATGAACATTAACCTCGAAGAGAATTACTGGCCTGCCGATCCTGCTAATATGTCAGAAACTATCCAACCGCTGATTGGCTTTGTCAAAGGTTTGTCGGCAACTGGTAAGCACACTGCACGCAACTTCTATGGCATAAATGAGGGCTGGTGTGCTGCTCATAATAGTGATCCTTGGTGCAAGACTTCTCCCGTTGGAGAAGGAAAGGAAAGTCCCGAATGGGCTAACTGGAACCTCGGTGGTGCCTGGTTAGTCAATGCACTTTGGGATCATTACCTATATTCACAAGACAAGCAGTTACTTCAAAGCACCATATACCCACTTATGGAAGGCTCTAGCAAGTTCTTCCAACAATGGTTGGTTACCAATCCCAACAAACCAAACGAACTGATTACAGCGCCAAGTACTAGCCCTGAGAACGAATATGTAACAGATAAGGGTTACCACGGAACAACCTGTTATGGTGGTACGGCTGACCTAGCCATTATCCGTGAATTATTCATGAATATGCAGCAAGCACGTAAGTCTCTTGGTTTGAAGCCTGACAAAGAGATAGATGATAAACTGCATCGCTTGCATCCTTATACTGTAGGTTCTCAAGGCGACTTAAACGAATGGTATTACGATTGGAAGGACTATGATATACATCACAGGCATCAGTCACACCTAATAGGATTATATCCAGGTATGCACTTACAGGCGCTAGCTAAGCAAACGAAAGATTCCACAATCTTAGCCGCAGCACGCCAAACACTCATTCAGAAAGGCGATGAGAGTACAGGATGGAGCACTGGATGGAGAATTAATCTATGGGCACGATTGGGTGATGGGACCATGCTTACAAGATTTACCAAAACCTTCTTTCATACGTCTCACCCGAAGGGTATCATGGGAAAGATGCCGTGCATCATGGTGGAACCTACCCTAACCTCTTCGATGCTCACCCACCTTTCCAAATTGATGGAAACTTCGGAGGTACTGCTGGAGTATGTGAAATGCTGGTGCAAAGTTCGGTTGATATGACGGCTAAAAAGCCTGTTTACAACATCCACCTCCTCCCCGCTCTTCCCAATGCGTGGGCGAATGGAGAGATAAAAGGTATAAGAACGCGCGGCGGTTTAACCATCGACATGAAGTGGGAAAACAAACTTGTAACATCTTTACAAATAAAAGCCGATACAGATGTTGACGTCAACATCACTTATAACAATAAGTCTTCAAAAATAAGACTAAAGCCACATGTCCCCATGTCGCCCCGTATTTAAAGACAGAGTAAGATAAACATATCGTTTAGTATCAGATTTAAAGACATAATAACATAACAACAAATCGTTTTAGTAACAAAATCTAAAGACATAATGCCTCTAAGTTTGCAACCAGCAACTTAGAGTCATTATGGCTTTAGATCCTTCTGTCTAAAACTTATGTTAAGTTACCCCTATTTTCGTATGTTACTATGTCTTCAAAACTTATGTCATTGAAAAATATGTCTCTTTGCATTCTGTCGAAAACCCATGTTCTTCTGTCTCACACAAAAGCCTCACCCCGTTAGCTGGGGGTGAGGCTGTACCACGGGAGCGAGAGAACCAAATTAATACACTAGTTTTGAAAGACATTAATTTCACAATTAATATAATCGAGTTGTCTTATTACAGAACGATTGATACCCTGAATCAATCTAAAATGCTCCCGTGGTAAAAAAGAAAGCCTCCCCAAGCCCCTCCGAAGGAGGGGATGTCCTTATTGCATACAGTTTGAAATAACCAAATATATGTGAGTGGACTTAGGGACATCCCCTCCTTCGGAGGGGCTTGGGGAGGCTTTTTGAGGGAGGCTTTCTTTTCTACCCTGCCACTGGTCCATTCTCTTCTTTATTCTCCTTTTCTTTTGGTTCGGAGGCGGGGGTGAGGCTTTTTTGCTTCTTCCTCGCAGGATTATCCACATCCACCTGCAACTCCTTTAACGCCTTGCAAACCGGACTCTTCCAGGTCAATGTTAGCTTTGGAGCTTTGAGGCTCTTGGCGCATACATCCTTCTCGTTCTCCTCCATCTTTGAGGGAACGTTCACACGCAAAGAGAAGATGTCGCCGAGGTCTAAGCCTGTTCCCATGCGTGCACATTCGAGGATTAGGTTACGCAATGTGATGATCACATTCCGAGCATCACCTTCCGTCAATGAGGTTTCACGAACAATGCGTTCCAATACCATTTCGGGCGAGATCTTCTGTTGACCTTTCGGTACGGCGATATACACCGTCTTACCCTTCATTTTTCCCATTGTCGCCTTACGAGGCGCAACTTTGAATTCAATCATTTTGATTTGGTTTTTAATTAAACATTAGATTAATATATCAACATCATTTTGATGTCTTTTTTCATGTATTTTATACCCAGCAGTTGGGTCGTCTTGTACCCAGCTGCTGGGTAGCATCGTACCCTGCCCGTTGGGTAGCCCCCTACCCATTCGCAGGGTACGATTGTACTTCTTCGCTGGGTACAACTATACCCATTCGTTGGGTACAAAACAGACTACGAACAAGCGCGAGGACTACTGTAACGCCTCTGCCCTGAACCCACTGAAGCGGAGGTCGTTGAAGTCCACGCTGACGTAACCACTACCGAAGGCCAGGCCGTACGCGTGGTAGCTGGATGGGCTAGCACTTGATGACCAATAGCAGCCGTAGCCAACGTTGCGCAGCTGACCAGAGTAGTAGCGACCCAAGGCGGGCAGGTAGAAGTAGTTGTTTGCATCGGCGACGGAAGGAAGAGTCTGAGATATAGACCAGCTTTGGCTGTTGCTGGTTGTTCGCCAATCGGTTCCGTCTACTGCGGTGTTAGGGTTGTATCCGTTTATGTTTGCTTTCTTCTTAAACCACATACCACCTTTATATAAATGACCCATGGTTGTCCAGAGTTCGTCTGCGTCCCAACGTGGATCGCCCTTTGCAGCGTACCACGTCATTTCATTTACGTTAGGAAGACCTGCGCAAGTCTGGGTAGCATTGAAAGGTGAACCGCTACCCTCGTTGTACCAACGAGAGTCAGCGTTGCTCTTAGCATAGTTGGGATTGGCTGGCTGTGACATAAGCGTTGGCTGCCATGGATTAGCTGTATTCCATTCGTGACCTGCCCAATAATTCTGCTGAGCATCCCACATGTAGTATTTGTCGCCGTCGTAATTACGTACGTTAAGGTCAGCGGCCATATCGTAGTAGGTGTTGGAAGCGTATGCAGTTGCAGGAAGAGTCTTCGTGATAGTACCTTCAACATTGGTTGCTACGTCTTTTACCCAATAACGTACCCTTAAGGTATGAGTTCCTGGCTTAATCACCATGTATGCACCGTTAGTAGTTACGTCAGCTGCGTTGTTGGTTAGTGGGAAACCGTTTGGATTGCTACTACTGCCACTTGTAGTCAAAACGATTTGTTTGCTACCTGCTGAGCCTGTAAGGGCTCCCGTGCTTGTGTTGACTGTATAAGTCTCGGCAATATCGTTATCAGAAGTTACTTCTATCTTGGTTAGGTAGCAGTCATGTAAAACCGTGTTACTTGTGTATGGCTGAAAGACAAGGTAAGCTGCTTGATGCTCTAATTCAAAAGCAAATTGTTGCTTGCCTGTTACCTTAGTTGCTGTTGCTGTACCATAGTCGCCTGCGGTGCCGAAGTGCTCGGTATTATCTGGCTTTATTTGTGTTTGAGCAGTAGAGATCGTTACTTTTTTATCGGTAGCATTACTGTTCTTGCCCAAGTAATAAACTTTATAACTCGTGCTTGCAGAAAACTTACCTGGCACTTTATACTTAAAAGATGCTACTTTGCTGGTTGGAGCATTGCTGCTCTTCTGCAATGTACCGTCATCGTCCTTTACATAGATATAATCGCCTGCCTCCCAAGAGAAGTCGCTGCTGTTATAATCTAGTGAGGTGCGGGTCTTTGCCTCGTCACCAGCTACGAAAGTAGTGAGGTTATTATTTGTTTCCTCGTTGGGGTTCGTTGGGTTCTGTGCTACATCTTCGTTAGCGCAGGATGCAAAGCCAAGGCTATGCCAAATACGAGTGCCAAGGACTTTAGCTGTGATGTGAATGAATGTTGTTTCATTGTTTGCTTCATCTTTTCTTTGTTCTCTTTGTTAATAACTCTCTGTTAGTCTTCCCATGAAGATGCAGTTTCATCTTCTAAGTCTTCATCATTCCATAAGCCTGACTCTTTGGCAGGAGCTGATGGACCAGTAGCCTTGTGAGCCTTCTTATGCTGGCTGGGGAAAGACGTTTGCATTAAATTAGTGGCTTCATTTACCTGAATTATCATGCACTCTGGTGCAGAATAACTCTTCTTTACTTGCTTTTTTCTCATTACTTCATTGATTAAAATAGTTGTTATTTCGTTCTTATTTTGCTCTAAACGGAGTTCACAAAAGGACATAAAAAAGCGAACAAAGGAAACTCCTAGAAGTCCTTTGTTTACAGGGGTTACGGCACGCTTCGCGCGCGCGTATGCGAGAAGAAAAAATGTTTTAGTAGACGCTAGGTGCGCATATTGTGTGTGTGTGTGTGTGTGTGTGTTAGCAAATTATTTGGATTGACCAAAGATAAAGTGCAAAAAGATGCAAAGAATCGAATAATTCTTTGCAGTACTTCGTTCACTTGATATGTCATTGCTAATTGTTTCACGGCGACAAAGGTAAGAAGAATAAATTAACTAGCCAAATAAAAACAAAAGAAAAAGCCTCACCCCCAACCCCTCTCCGAATGGAGAGGGGAGTAGAAAGTACTGTTTGCTGGGGATTTGTGGGGAGATTTACAGGAGGATTTATTGGTGATTTATTGGTGGTTGGATAGGGTGCCTATCAGGTGTTTACTATATAATAAAGGTGGTTCAAGGAATATGTCATTGAAAATATGTATATTTGCAAACGCAAACAACAGAAGAACATGAATAAGAACATTAATTTAGCTGAGGTCGACGTAGCCCATGCAAAATACGTTTATCCAGCGGGGAAATACATAGACAATGACCTGATATTGTTCGAAGATATGGCAAAAGTGCCCCTCCCTTCGAGATCTTCTCGCATGAAAAGTCTATTTCTAGCACTCTGTACTGACGGTAAAGCGCAATACACAGTAGATACTCATAAGCATGAAGTAAGCGAAGGAGATGTCATTATCATTAGTGAAGGACAAGTTGTAGGAGACTATCAGCTATCCCCAGACTGCAAAGGTATTGCCATTCTTTTGTCGTATAATTTCTTCAACAACATTGTTAGTGGCATCCATGAATTGTCTGCTCTCTTCCTCTTCGCACGTACTCATCCAGTCTTTCATTTAGATAAGCATCAAACGAAGGAACTAGAGAATTATATCTGCCATATCAAAGAGAAAATCATAGATACCCAACATCGTTTCCGCAAGGAACTTGTGATGACAATGCTAAAAGCTCTCATTTACGACATGAGTAACATTATCTATCAGTTCCAACAACTGGAGACAGAGGGACAAACACGCGCAGAAGTAATCTTTAGAGACTTCATTCAAATGGTTGAAAAGAACTTCCGACATGAGCGTCGTGTCAGTTGGTATGCTAAGAATCTATGTATTACTTCGAAGTATCTATCCGAGACGATTCGAACAATCAGTAAACGAACACCCAGCGATTGGATCGATTCGTATGTAGTACGTGAGCTTTGTGTCATGCTGAAGAATAGTACGATGAGCATAAAGGAAATAGCTGATGAACTTCATTTCGCTAATCAAAGCTTTATGGGAAAATACTTCAAAGAACATGTAGGAATGAGCCCTTCATTGTTTAGGAAGAGTTGACAAGTGTACAAGTTAATAAGTTGACGAGTTAATACTGGTATCGTCAGGGGAATTACCTAATACAAGTAATAGGTTTACTTGTCTACTTTTCACTTGTCAACTGCTGTGCAACCTCACATAACTCACCATACCATTCAGCTCCAAAACGCCGAGTAAGTGGCTCTTTTAGGAACTTATAAAGGGGAAGATTCAGTTCTTCTCCTTTCTTTCGAGCATCTGCACAAATCTTCCAATGGTGATAATTGATACCACAAGTACCATTCTCAAACTCCTTCACACGGATAGGATATAGCGAACAGGAGATAGGTTTCACAAATTCAATATCCCCTTTTCGATACGAACGTTCCAATGCACAGAGGCAACATCCCTTGTCGTAACAGGTGAAAACACAATCCTTTCCACCGACAATACTCGTTACTAAGTCGCCTTCCACATCCGTATAAGCGACGCCTTGCTTATCTATAACGGCTTGAGCTGATGCTGACAAATCTCCCCAAACAGTATCTAACACATTCTCAATAGCCATTGTCTCATCCAGAGTCACTGGTGCTCCAGCATCGCCATCTATACAACATTGACCATGACACTTATCTAAATCACAACAGAACTTGACGTTTATGATATCAGGAGAAACTAAGACGTTTCCCACCATGAATATATGTTCGTATGTATTACCCATCAACTTATTCTTACCTTAAATCATTGCATCTGCAAGCTTCACTACTACCATTCTATCGGTTCAATAGCATGCTCTTCTAAGTATTGGTTACAACGGGAGAACTGGTGTTGACCAAACCATCCACCTCTATTAGCTGATAAAGGAGAGGGATGAACACTCTCCAAAACAAAGTGTTTATGCGTGTCGATCAATGCTTTCTTACTACGAGCAAAACTTCCCCAAAGCATAAATACCAGATGTTCCCGCCCATCACTAAGAGCTTTAATAGCCGCATCCGTGAACGCTCCCCACCCTAATCCTTGATGACTATTAGCCATGTGCGCACGAACAGTTAACGTGGCATTCAATAAGAGAACGCCCTGCTCTTCCCAACGAGTTAAGTCACCAGAAGTCTTTACAGGAACGCCTAAATCGCTTTCAATCTCCTTATATATATTCACCAGAGAAGGTGGAAGTCGCACACCATCAGGTACTGAGAAACTCAAACCCATAGCTTGTCCAGGTTCATGATAAGGGTCTTGTCCAAGGATAACAACCTTAACCTTATCGAAAGGACAGAGGTCAAAGGCATTAAATCAACTTACCTGGAGGATAACACGCATAATGTTTATACTCCTGCTTCACCTGTTCGCTCAGTTGTTGGAAGTAAGGTTTCTCAAACTCACCACCGAGTTTTACACCCCACGAGGGTTCTATCTTTACTTGCATAGCTTTAACTCTTTGCCTGCAAAAGTACTACAAAGTTCTGAGATAACAAAAAGTCGTGCCTTTCGACACGACTTCCTCTATATTAATTTTAGCTTAATTCAAGTTGAATTAATCAGTGATTAGGTTCTCACCTGTCATATCTGAAGGTTGTTCCAAGCCCATGATATGAAGGATAGAAGGTGCTACGTCAGCCAAACGACCATCCTTCACTGTTGCAGAGTTATTATCAGTAACGTAGATGAATGGTACTGGATTTAGTGAATGGGCTGTATTTGGCGTACCATCAGGGTTAATTGCGTTATCAGCATTACCATGGTCTGCAATAATGATAGCCTCATAATCATTAGCCTTAGCAGCCTCGATAACCTCTTTCACACAATGATCAACCGCCCAAACAGCCTTTGCGATGGCATGATAAACACCCGTATGACCGACCATATCACCATTAGCAAAGTTTACAACAATGAAGTCGTACTCCTGTGTATTGATAGCACCAATAAGCTTATCCTTCACTTCGAAGGCACTCATCTCAGGCTTTAAGTCGTAGGTAGCAACCTTTGGAGAAGGTACAAGAATACGATCTTCACCCTCATAAGGCTGTTCTCTACCACCATTGAAGAAGAAGGTTACGTGCGCATACTTCTCTGTCTCGGCTGTATGAAGCTGACGCTTACCAAGGCGACTAAGGTATTCTCCTAGCGTATCCATCACATTCTCCTTAGGGAAGAGTACATGTACACCCTTGAAGTTAGCATCGTATGGTGTCATACAATAGTACTGCAAGTCCTTGATTGTATGCATACCTTCCTCTGGCATATCCTGCTGTGTCAACACTTGTGTCAACTCTTTAGCACGGTCATTACGGAAGTTTATGAAGATAACAACATCACCTTCCTGGATTGTTCCATCTACAGAAGAGTTATTGATAGGCTTGATAAACTCGTCAGTAACGTCTGCAGCATAGCTATCTTCAACCGCTTTCACCATGTCAGTAGCCTGAACACCCTTGCCCTCAACGAGTAGGTCGTATGCTTCCTTCACACGATTCCAACGCTTGTCACGATCCATTGCATAGAAGCGACCAACGATTGAAGCGATATGAGCACCATTGCTGTCACACACCTTTTGAATGTCAGCGATAAAACCAGCACCACTCTTTGGGTCTGTATCACGACCATCCATAAAACAATGAACGTACACATCCTTTAGATTGTATTCCTTTCCAATCTCAATGAGTTTGAATAGGTGATCTAAAGAAGAGTGTACACCACCAGTTGAAGTAAGCCCCATCAAGTGTAGTTTCTTACCTGTTTTCTGTGCATAACTATATGCTTCAACAATACCAGGGTTCTTTAGGATGTCTCCAGTCTGGCATGCCTTGTTAATCTTAACCAAGTCTTGATAAACAATACGACCGGCACCTATATTCAAGTGACCTACCTCAGAGTTACCCATCTGACCATCAGGAAGACCTACATCTTCGCCTGATGCCTGCAACTGAGAGTGTGCACTAACAGCATTCAAGTAGTCTAAGTAAGGTGTTGGAGTATTATAAATCACATCACCTTTACCATGCTTTCCGTTACCCCAACCATCGAGGATCATCAATAAAGCTTTCTTTGCCATAATTTTACCTTTATATTTTACACTATTATCTACGTCTTGCAAAGATAGTGCCAACGATAACCAAGAGTACACATACCCAATTTGTCAATCGCTGTCTATCTTTTGCAAAGGTACTATAAAAGTCTAAGATGATAGCATAAAGCCTACTGATTTTTGATCTCCAATCGATGAATTAAAACAGGTTTAACAATGTTCTTTAATACGACTAAACATTATCATCCAGCTTCAAAAACAACACCTTTACATTCGGAAAGCAATGGGTATATAAAAAGGCATACCTTTCTTAGGCTTTGAAGTCCACTTCCATTTAGGCATTAACTTGGCTACACGCAGTGCTTCTTCATCTAAAATAGGATAAACGGAACGCACTACTTTGAAATTACTGCATGTCCCGTCAACATCAACAAAGAACCCAATAATAACACGACCTTGTACACACATATTTGCAAGAATAGGTGGATAACGCAGGTTCTTAGCGATGAATTCTGGTAAATCACCAGGAAAGAAAGGTCTCGGACCGAGCTCACAAACAAAGTTCTTAGTACTATCCTTCTTCTCTGTTAGCACTTGTTTGCAGGTATCAACTTTGTTTGTATCACTCTTCGCAGGCTTTATCTTGTCTAAAAACTCCTGCGAGGGATCTGCACACATATAACGCCATGTAGGTCCGGAAGGCACATTTTTCTTCGGTTTCATCGTTCTTTTACGATGCTGGGCAGTAGCATTTCCAATCATAAGAAAGCTGATTAAAAACGCAAAAAACAATTTCTTCATCATTATCATATACTTTTAAATATTCTTATTCAACATTTCTATCAGTTTAAAATATCTCTATCATCTAAAAAGAAGAGTTACTCCTCATTTTTAACAGAGCCTTTCTTCCACGTCAAAAGAGCCCCTCTTCACATCAAAGAAACGCCCTTCTCAAATCAAGGAAAGCATCTCTTCTTTTTTCTAAAACAATATCTTGGAATTCAAGCTATTGTATTCTAACTATCTTCCGATAGGCTACATCCACTTTTTGGAAGTGTTTGGAGAGGTCTCCGAAACCTTTTCTATTCAAAACCCGCACCAGTGCTTAAACGCAATCACACCGCTGCGGGTTTATGAAATGCAGATGACAATCATTGGAACTAATCGTCAATGCAAAGGTAAGGAGGATTTTGCTTCAATGCAATAGCACTCTTATTGTTGACACAAAGATAATGAAAAGACATCTCAATCACAAGCACTTACAAAGTTCACCGACCTCTCTTTGACACAAAATAATCGTTCTCAACATCAGCAAACTTGCCTTTTCCACTTTAATTATCTATCTTTGTACACATGAAGAGAAAGTTTCTTTTATTATTTATCTGTCTTTTGTCGTTGCTATCATGCAGTCAAAAGAAACTTCCACATTATCCAGCTACAGATGATGGGATTACTCGTATGCACCTTGATAGTGCTGCCATATATACAAAAAAACATGATTTACACAAGGCAATGTACCAATTAAAGGCCGCAGAAAAGCGCCTTTTCAACGTTACAGAGGATTCGCTAAAGTTTCTTACTTACTATCACATTGCACAAATTAATGCTCAAGATGGTGCTTACAAAATTGCTTTAGAATATTTAAAGCATGCGGCACGAAATACTAATGACGTGAAGCGTAGCCACAGAATGACTGATATATACATAGAAAAAGCCTTTATCTACAATCAAATGGGCAAACGGGATTCCGCTCTTAACAGCTTACAAAGAGTTGAGAAGTACAAACCTCGCATTCGAAAGGATCAAGAGAAACGGATAGAAGAGATGCGACAACACATCAAAAGGCACCAAATTGTCGCCATATCACCAGGTAAAGACATTGAAATTGTACAACTGCAAGACCTTTATGAGGTAGCCTTAGCACAACGCAAGGCAGTTGAATTGAAACTTTATATTGCTTATCTCCTCCTTACACTCATCCTCGTTTCAATTGGAATCACGATATGGTTTCGTCGCCGTATGCGTCAACAACTTCAGTTCTATCGCCAACAACAACAGGAAACAGAACATAATATCCAACTAACACTACGTCGAAAAGATGCCACGATAGATGAGATGAAGGCAGAAATAGATAGTAAGCTCGATGAACTCAACCAACTTCGGTATTCTATCAAAGCCCACAATAAAAACATAAAAACGTCCGATTCCATCGAACAAATCAAACTCGGAATCGATACCTTATATACTATCTTAAAAGGAGGAAACTTATCACAGATGGGCAAAAGAGAGCAACAAGCTCTTAACATGATTATGCCCAACTATGATTACGAACTATCTTATATCCTCAACAATCCACGCTTTGCGCTCACACCAAAGGAGTGTTTCTATTATATTATGGAGCATTATGGGATAGAAGATGACCTAAAAGCACAAGCATTCTGCTGTACAGCACAAGCCATAAGGTCTATTAAAAGTAGACTTAAAAAGAAACTGGAACAGAATTAATCACTGCATCAAGAATCTCGCCGCATACTCTCCCATCTGTTTATAACCTGATGGATTAGGATGCAGCCAATCGCCAATTTGCCATTCACGACGCAACTGCTCCGGTGAAGAAGGATCTCTCATAAGAGCATCAAAATCGATGAATCCATCAATTTCACGTGTTGTTCGAATCCATGAATTGACTGTTTTACGTGCCTTTCACGCTCTTCTGTGAAATAACTACGGCATCCACGGAATGGAGTTATCGTACCCATATAGACTTTCAAACCACGTTGACGTGCTTTCTTTATCATCACTTGATAGGCTTCAACGAGCTTTCGTGCAGTCTCTTCTGGGTTGGTTGACGTCCCTATATCATTAATTGCTTCAAAGATGATAACGGCTCGCAAGCCTCTTTGAGCAAGTATATCACGATCGAATCGATCTTTTCCTGGCTCACCTAAACCTACTGATAAGATTCGATTATTACCAATACCTAAATTCAAGACACCAGTCTTCCCAACTTTAGAAGGATTAGTATCTGCACCATTATTCAGTGCTACTGAAAGGAAATCTGGCCAACGATCTTGAGCATTAGTTGTACTTCCTTTACCATCTGTTATACTATTACCAAGGATGGCTATACTCGATGATGTCGCGTCAAGAACATCAATCGCAGAGATATTAAACCAATGATCTTCCTTGAAAGCGGTTGTAAAGTCTGAGTACGCATTAGTCGTTCCACGAAGAATATAAGAGGTGGTGCGCGACCCCATGTGAACGGTTGGTTCCTTCGGTGCTTTTAGATAATTAATAGTGATGGAAACACGCTCTAAGGGTTGTAACTTAAACTTTAATGCATCAGAAAAGACTGCTTTTCCAGCAGGAACAATTACTCCTCGCTTCTTTCCAAATTGTAAATACTTCGCAGAAGTCTTATATATCTCTGAGCCATTACCCGCCTTTGCAATATATACACTAGCTATTTCTATTGGTTCCGAAGATAGTTCATTGCTAAGTTGTAAACGAATAACATTTCCGCCAATACTAACCTTTACCACTTGGCGAACAGACCTATTGCTCATCTGATTGTTGTAAGGCATAAATGACTTATCAACTGTTTGTGGCGCACAAGCCCATGTTCCCACCCAATGTGGTTGCTGAGCATGGGCAGTCAGAGCAATGAATAACAATAAAACAAATGCAATTTTACGTGTCATATTATAACTATATTTAATCCTGAATACCAATTCTTACCGATTTAATCGATTATCTCTTTACTTCAAATTTTTCAATTTGTATGCGTCATGCACGTCGCTATTTAAAAAGAGAAGAATGACGAGTAAGACTTTCTATCTCACCTTTTTATATATTCCTTAAATCCATCACCTTCCACTATACGAATATCCTTAAAAAGTCCAAGAACAAACCTACCGAGTCCACGATAATCACAAACTTCAATATTAAGAAGCCATATATCGTCTTTTACCTGCGTCAACAAATAGGCTCCTTGTGGGTATTCTTCAACAAAAAAAGGTTGCGTGATAATTGTCCAAGAAGAAGTTTCACACGATGCCGAAGCTCCCCACTAAACATAAAGATATCGGTGAAAACTTGTCGATGTTTATCCTCATGTAACCATGAAGTATCAAGTTCTTCAACGCTTTCCATACGTGATATCTTGAAAGTCTTGTTCTCTCCAGACAGTATTTCATGGCATCTTACATCCTCATTGTTATGCAAAAGAAGGTAAGGTTCTACTATTCTGTCCTTTATTGTATGGCTATGTGGACTAGAATAACCCAATAGTTTAACCATGTGTTTATGCTCCATAGCATTTTTCAAAACCTTTAAATTGGTTTCAATCTGCCGATGAATTGGTGAATTTACAACTACAGAGAAGTCATAAGCGCTTTCTATTTTCTGTCGAAGTTGATTGATCATTAAACTATTATTACCCTCCATCACCAAGAGACTATGGATTATCTTCACCTCAGAGTCACTCCATTGAATACGCTGAAGAAGTCTTACAAAGAAAGGAGACCGTCGGTCAATATGATAACATCCATCATGCTTGAATACTATAAAACCTGCATGTTTGATAAAATCAAGTAGGTAATAAAAATTGCGACGAGATAAGTCCATCCGCTCACATAAGTCTTGTATCGCATAGTTATTACCATCGGATAAGAGGATGATAAGTTCTAATTGCTTCTTTAGTTTATCAAATCTCATGACTTACAATTAGATGATTTAGAAATCAAAAGATAGTTGTCCATCTCCTAAAAGGTTATAACTTTTTCGATGAAATGGTGTTATTCCGTATTTTCGAATAGCCTCACGATGCTTCTTTGTGGGGTATCCCATATTCGACTGCCAGTCATATTGAGGATTTTCCTCAGCCAATGAAAGCATGTAATCGTCACGATATGTCTTAGCAAGGATAGATGCTGCAGCAATAGAAAGATACTTACCATCACCTTTAACTATTGTGGTAAAGGGTAAATCTCGATAGGGCTTAAAACGATTACCATCAATAATAATTGCCTCAGGATGTGTTCCTAACTGATCTAAAGCACGATGCATAGCAAGAAAAGAAGCATTGAGAATGTTTATCCTGTCAATTTCTTCGGGTGTAACAATCCCCACCGCCCATGCAAGGGCATCACGTTCTATTATCTCTCGGAGTACATAACGCTTTTTAGCTGACAACTTTTTAGAATCGTTCAGCATGTCATTCTCATAGTTCTCAGGTAAGATGACAGCCGCAGCATAGACACTCCCTGCAAGGCATCCTCTTCCGGCTTCATCACAACCAGCCTCTACTAATCCTTCATAATAATGACTTTTCAACATGAATAGCACATTTTAATCGTTAAAGAACCTTTCTGCTTAAGTATATATAACAAACGTTTTTCTTTAAGTGAATACCCTCATCACAAGGCTAAGTTACTTTTGTAAATGCGAACCAAAGATGGTTCTTACACCTTATATATAATATATAGCAAATAACAATAAGACAAAGAATATGAAAAAGGAAATGACTTTCACAGAGAAGAACACATCGTACAATGACCTCAGTAGACTTTTCAGCGATGGCTGTGCATGGCTTCAAGCACCTGTAATGTGGCTTAGAAGATATTACAGTGCCATACTTGAACGTGAAGTAAGTACGAAACAAGCATCTTACATCACGCAAGCACAGGTGGCATTTGTATTTGCAGCATTCCCTATTATGTCATCCCTCTTACTACATCTTGCTGCCGTTCTTTGGTTTGCAGCGAGCATTTACATGTGCAAGAGAGCCTAAAGGAATCAGAACATCATGGATACTCGCTTGATACCAGCGACCAAGGCGTCTACTTCTTCACGGGTGTTATAAAGTCCGAAAGAGGCACGAACAGTACCAAGGATACCAAGGCGATCCATCAAAGGTTGTGCACAATGATGACCCGTGCGGACAGCAATACCTAACTGGTCGAGCAATGTACCAAGGTCCATGTGGTGAATATCACCGACATTGAAACTGATAACAGCATCACCGCTATCATTGTTATGTCCATAGATGTGCATACCTTCTATGTCACGAAGCTGCTGAAGCGCATAATGCGTAAGATCTTGCTCATGAGCAAGGATATAATCCATACCCAAAGAAGTAACATAATCGAGCGCTGTAGCAAGTCCGTGCGTAGCGATATAATCAGGTGTTCCTGCCTCAAACTTCAAAGGTGGACGCTCAAAGGTTGTCTTCGTAAAGCTGACACGCTCTATCATTTCACCACCACCTTGATACGGAGGTAGTCTATCAAGCCACTCTTCTTTACCATAAAGAACACCCACACCCGTAGGTCCATACACCTTATGACCACTAAAAAGCAAGAAAAATCGCAATCAAGGTCCTGCACGTCAACGGCAAAATGAGGAACGCTTTGCGCACCATCCACAACAAAAGGTACTCCGTGTTCGTGGGCAATGCGAATCATCTCCTTTACAGGATTGACTGTACCAAGAACATTACTTACCTGAGTTACGCTAACAAGTTTTGTATGTTCGGTGAAGAGTTTTTCATATTCTTCAAGCTGAAGTTCACCCTCATCGGTCATAGGAATAACCTTCAGCACAATCCCCTTACGCTGTTCTTGTAGCTGCCAAGGCACAATGTTTGAATGATGTTCCATGGTAGAAACTATCACTTCATCGCCTTCCTTCATGCAGCCTTCAACAAAACTGGAAGCAACGAGATTCAAACTCTCTGTCGTACCACGTGTGAAGACAATCTCAGTTGTTGAACGAGCATTGATAAACTTCCGCACTGTCTCACGTGCTGCCTCGTGCAAGTCGGTAGCCTGCTGTGACATCCAGTGTACACCACGGTGCACATTGGCATTTACATTGAGGTATTCTTCCCGCATAGCATCCAACACACAGAGCGGTTTCTGTGTGGTAGCACCATTGTCAAGATAAACCAGGGGTTTACCATAGACGGTGCGGGAGAGAATTGGGAAGGATTCCCGAACTTTCGTTATATCGTACATCTTTTATTGGGCTAATTGGGCTAATTGGGCTAATTGGGCTAATAAGGCTAATAAGCCCAATTAGCCCAATACCAAATTACTTACACAAATCGCAACCTTCACACTTATCAAGCTCACCACGGAAACGCTTCTCTACCAAATGGTGGAGACGGTCGCGCAATGGTTCAAGTTCCATCTTGTCGATTACCTCATTGATAAAGGCAAACTCAAGGAGGAGCTTTGCTTCTTTCTTATCAATACCACGCTGCTGCATGTAGAAGAGCGCAGCATCATTAAGCTGCCCTACCGTTGAACCATGATTACACTGAACATCATCAGCATAAATCTCAAGCATTGGCTGGGTGAACATACGAGCTGTCTTGCTGGCACAAAGGTTACGGTTGTTCTCTTGTGAAAGCGTCTTCTGCGCGCCCTTGCGAACAAGCACACGACCTGCGAAAGCACCAACTGCATTATCATCAAGTACGTACTTGTAAAGTTCGTTACTTGTGCAATGAGGTACTTGATGGTCGATAAGCGTATTGTTGTCAACATGCTGACTCTTATCAGCTATCACACAACCATTACAGAAACATTCGCTACCCTCTCCCTTGAAAACAAGGTCGAGCATATTGCGAGTAACTCCGTTATGCAATGTAATGACATTGTGGCTTGCACGTGAATCACGCTGCTGCTCGATATATACATTCGACACGCGTACATTCTTTGCATGCGTTTCCTCAAGACAATTCAACTCAAGATTGGCATTCGCTCCTACGTAGGCTTCGATTACCTGTGTAGCAAGGAAGTTACGGTCGTCAGCAGCGTGGTCACAGAAGAGGAACTGCGCCTTAGCACCTTCTTCAAGAACAATGAGTACTCGACGATTGACCATCAAGTCAACATCTGAACGAAGGATATTGATTACCTGTATGGTACGCTCAAGCTGTACATTCTTAGGCACATAGATAAAAAGACCATCTTGTGCAAGCATTGTATTCAAAGCTGTTATCGCATCAGCCTCAGTATTGGCAAGACGACCATAATACTTTGCAACCAACTCAGGACGCTCAGTTGCTACATGATTCAAGCTGTCAACAATGACACCATCATTAAGCTTTGCCTTTGGAAGTGACTTACTGTAGAACTGATCATTCACTATGAAATAAAGAGAAGTGCTGAGATTTGGAACATCGCACTTGAAGGTATCATAAGGATTAACAGGAATCTCAAGACGGTTGAGATTCAATCCATAATCAGGTTCAAAGAGCTTCTGCATATCCGTGTACTTATAGCGTTCCACCTTCTTGGTAGGAAAGCCCTGTCGACGGAAGTCTTCAAAAGCCTTATCGCGTACCTCATTGAGCACAGGTGCAGCATGCTCTTTGATGAGTTGCTGCGCCTCTGTATAGAGGTCTATATATTGTTTTTTTCGCTTTGCATTGTAATTTCTTTTTTTGGAGGTTTTTATCTAAAGGATAGCGGATTAGAGGTTATAGAAAAAAACTAAACTCTCTAAAGCCTACTAT
>BNJV01001798.1_pt1 | contig 158268 bp, 144 predicted proteins | sample 8540591 | NCBI WGS metagenome assembly BNJV01 (sample SAMD00202457, study PRJDB9452) | human saliva metagenome | host: Homo sapiens
TAACGCTTATTTGACACCCATGGAGCAAGTGCCATACCAGCACTGCTGACACTGGTCTGAACAAGGAGGTTACAGCCTGCAGAAGCACTACAATAAGCCTCAGCAATCTTCACTGCCTGGTCTGAATTGCTCAAAGGCATAGCCTGCAATGTTTTATAGTCACGCAGATAAGCAGCAGGATTACTACCCAACAATTTGTCAGCATATTCCTTTGCTTTCTCCCACTTCTCATAATAAAGATAGAAGCGAGTAGCAAAGGCGTAGGCAGCCTGCTTATTGAAGTGGTACTTTGGCACCTCGTATGTATCGTTAATCAATGGTATACCCGCTTCAATATCAGCAGCAATCTTTGCATAGAAATCAGCTACCGTACCACGATTGCTCTGCTCTGCAGCAGCGGTGAAGTCAGCTATTCCAGTTGCATAATAGAGTCCCGGATCAGTCTGACTGGTCTTACCATTATAAGGACGGCAGAACTCATTGGAAAGAATGAAGTGGTTGTAAGCACGGAGCAGCAGCGCCTCACCCTTTGAGTTGCTGAGTTGCTCATTCTTTGCACCACCTTGTTCCTCAATAGCAGCCAAAGCCTCATTAGCCTTGTAGACGCCATCATAATATAACATCCACACCTGTTCAGGAGAGTCATTACCTCCCTCTGTCTGCTCTTGCCAGAAGAAGTACTGGTCATTACCACGGCTTCCAAGACTGTTATCACGTCCCATATAGTCCGTATTATCAGACATCCACTCGTTAAAGAGGGTCGGTGTACGGTCTGGATAGGCTGTTACGAGCAGCCCCGCAATCTTCTTTGGTGTATCCAAAGTAGTACGGTTGTCTGGCAACGTATCCAATTGGTCAGAACAAGATGCAAGTATCGCCACAGATGCAAGCATCAAACTGCCCATATATATGATATTCTTAATTTTCATATTCGTTCTATATTAAAGTTACTTCTGCTCTGAATTCAGCATGGTTCATTTCTGTCCCATGCCTGTCAGTCGTCGTACATCATTCAGCCTTGTTAGTTTACTCCTTAGTGTCATATCAAAGATAGTGGATATTCTCAGCTGAACTGCCAGCTCGTTAAAATATTAAAGACCTAATCTCGATCGTCAGGGTGAACCATGGCACTGGCGCTGGCCACACCACCCGTGTGAAGAACTCTGGATCCCGACCGTTCAGCTGGCGTCATCTGAGATAGAGAGAGGGAAGAGGTTCGTTGCCTGAAGCTTCAATGCTAGGCAACTTTAACACCAATCTTCTAATCATCGTTTGCAGGGAAAGTGTACTGGCAATGAGATTTCCTTCATGCGAATGAAGTCACCGCTTTGCAGATACGAACATCAGAATAGTTATAAGCATTGGTAAAGCAACATCCAACTGCGTGAATTGTTGCGGTTCTGACGACGTGAAGCAATCACTGGGATATTCGTCAGAGCCTGCTTTCACCACTGTGTACGCCCAGCGATTACGGTACTCCTTTGGCAGAGGCGTCCACTTATCAAAGTCACTTAGCGGTTGATGAGGCCAGGGTTCAGTCGAACTTTATTACCAAAGCTATATGTTACAAACACATTGAGGTCCCAGTTCTTATAACGGAAGACGTTACCAAATGAGCCTGTTGTCGTTGGCTCAGCAGGACCTTCGTATTTCAAGTACTTAATCTTCTGCTGGTCGCGTTCTTGAAGGTTAAGGTCTGAGACCGTTCTTCTACCATTCTCGTTCATATATGTTGGTAGACCCTCACCATCAAGTCCTGCGAATGGGATACTAAAGATAGAGTTTGCAGGATAACCAACAAGACTATAACCAGTTCCTGTACGAGGTCAACGACACGAGCATGGGTGAAGAGACTTGTAATCTCATTATGTGTCCATGAGAAAATGAAGTTTGTTTCCCAACTGAAGTCCTTTGTCTTGATGTTTTGTGTATTCAATGAGAACTCCACACCATTTGACTTCATTGAGGCAACGTTCGCAAGGTTGTAAGAACCCAACTGTGGATGGTTCACGTAACCGATAAGGTCACTATTGCGACGCCAGTAGAAGTCTGATGTAAGATTGATACGGTTATCAAGGAAACCAAAGTCGAATCCGAGGTTGAACTCACGTTTCTTCTCGTAAGTAAGGTTAGTATTACCGAACTCCTCATCGTATCCTGTCTCTTGAATAGAGGTGAATGGACGCCAGAGGCACTGTTGCTGTGAAGATTGGCAATGAGTTGGTTACAGGAGGACGGTCACCGGTAAGTAGTAGCTGAGGCGCAATGTTGCATGTGTCAACGCTCTGCTTGAACAGCTTACTGAACCAACCTTCCTCGTGTGCATTCCATGCACCAGAGACGTTATAGGTTGGCAACCATCGAGCTGATGTAGCTTTACTCAGATAGTTCGTACCTTCATAACGGAGGGTACCCGTCACTGATAGCGACCCTTATAAGAATAGGTACCCGTACCGAAATAAGCAAGACTGCGGATGTGGGTATTTGACAAACCATAGTAGTTAGATCCCTGCTCTGGAACATCTTGAAAGCACGATAATTCAGCGTAGCTATCTCACCAGCATCGAAACATCATACCCCACTCACGGTCGAAAGTTGCCTTACGGTCAACGCTATTACTCTCCAACACCTGCGTAGAGGTTTACGATGTGTGTGTCATTGAATACATCATTATAAGCGGCAGAAAGACGTGTATCCCAGCCGAAGAAGTGGTTACCCGTTCTGTCAAGAATACTCGCCCTCTTTGAGGACTGACTCTGGAAGAGCAGTCGGGTTGTCAGGATCAGTCTAAAGATAAGGATTGGCATCGCGGATAGTTGTTGTACCCATTGCACGATAAGCCAAAGCCTGATTAGAGTTTTCACGAACGACATGCCCCATCGTTGAAGCAGCACTCTTTAACAGCGTTACCAAAGCAGCAAGCTTCAACTTTTGCGGTTGGCTTTATAGTCAATACTTGTCTGTATACGGGAAGTCGTCATTCAAGTCCATAGTTAGCGTTCAACCCATTGAAGATGTTGAACGGAGCATAGCTACGTGTATATGACCTCGGTTGGGTCAGAGTGTACGTGAAGTATTCAGAGAGTAAGAGTAAGGGTTGATATCGGTAGCTATCAGACTAACAGCACCAGTTGATGGGTCAATCGTACGGCTCCACGAACCTGGAGCCTCTGTTTACGATATAGCGATTAGCGGTAAGGTTCAACCGACCTTCTTAGTTAACACTGTGTCGTATTGATGTTACCAGTATACGCTGAACACGGCTTGACTTATACCATCCGATCATACATCGCAGAGAGAGAAGCATAGTACTGACCTTGTCTGTACCACTCAGAAGCACCTCACAGAGTGGTTACAGTGCATGATTGAACTTGAGAAAAGCTGGTCGAACCAGTCAGTATTACGATACCAGCAGCACGAAGATAAGCGTCACGCAGCCTCTGTGTATTCTCAAGACCGAACCGTCCCTTAGTAGCGTCATACTCCAGAGATGAGTTGCACACGATACGACCATAAACACCACTTGTAGAGGCGTTAGCAATCTCAGCATCACCAAATAGCCCTTCTTCTTCCAACTCACGATAAACCTCCATCTGGTCCTGTGAGTTCAAGGATATTAAAGTTCTTATAGCTTTGGCTTCAAACGGAGTGGTGTACTCACCAGGCAGCAGTCTCAAATGGCTCTGACCAGCCTTACCCCTTCTTTGTAGTTACAACAATCACACCTGCCACAGCACGAGCACCATAGATAGATGTAGCAGAACCGTCCTTCTTGAATCTGGAAACTCGATGTCATCAGCATTCAATCCCGCAATAGCAGAAGAACATCAAAGTCTTTGCATCACCCGATGACAACGAACTTGCATCAACATTGGCAATGTTCTTCCAGTGATGACACCATCCATCAAACCCACAGTGTTTTGATGAACTGAAGATTGACGTGTTACCACGTGAACATCGAATTCGGAGCAGTACCGGAACGTACCTGGATACGTTCTGAACGCTCACACCGGCAGCACGACCCTTCGCTGAGTGAACGGCTCACGTCCGCCATACCATCGAGCTTTAGCTTTTGAAGCATCAATCTTGGGTAGCAGCACCAGAGAAGAGGCGTTTGTCTTGCTGGGTCATACCGTCATGACGACCTCAGTAAGCTGATGATTGTCACGAGAGGACAACCTTCATGCCATCTTTTTGCGTTAGCGGTCTGAGTGGACCATGCAATGTGACTGACCACGAGTTTCTTTCCCTGGTAAACGTCAGATAGTGAAGTGACCATCATTATCGGTAACTCGTACCCGTCGTAGTAAATTTCTTGTACCATGACAGATGCTCCGATAACGGCTTCTCCATCGCCCTGAGAAACTACGGTTCCGTTAATCTTTGCCTGACCAAACGCTGTTCCTAATGACAGGATACAGACTCAAACAAAAAGAGAGTAATTCTTTTCTCCATAGATCTCTTTTGATTATTAAATTATTATTGTGCAACTGTTTCGCTACAAACTTCACATTTTATTTCTCAATGAAACATTTTATTAGAGATAGGTCATAAACTTAAATGTATTGTTGCTACAACATACAAAAGATTATTACTTTCATGGGTTGCAAATGTATATATTATTTATAGAAATCGCAAAGCATCGAGAAAAATTACATTCCCCACTAAAATTTAATTAAATACTTTGGAATTTCAACAAAAGAGTACATAAAACACCTATAATTATAAAACAAAAGAGTGTGCAGCTGACAAGTTAACATATTTGATTGATACGTAAACATAAGCCTTTACAACATAAACATGTTTTATTTACTATGATGAAAGACAAAATGCACAAAAAGAGACAGAATGACATAAGAACAGAAAAAGACAAGATAGTTGATAAAAATACAAAATTACAAAGTATTTGTTTTCCTTTTTACTCTTTGAAAAGACAATATAATATAAGAAATGCAGAACTGCCTATATAAACAAATCGATGCTCAGGGCAGGCACAGAGCTGTATTTTGCCTGTTGCTACCCTTTTACTTGAAAGCTCTTCTTTCGTTTCCCTCCAGGGATGTCACGCTATCTACTCTCTTCAGGAGAAGCAGTTTGAAAAAGGAGACACACAACCTCCTCCCTCCTTACCTCACAATGAATCAACAAGCCCACTTGGAAGCACTACAGCACTAACGATCCAGGCTACATGCCGTAGTGTAACCTATAGCAAAGTGCAGAGCTCAGCCCCAACTGCCTGTTTCTGCCTTATTAGTTGCTATCGTGGCTACACACAAGGGAAGTTAAAGCAGTACAAAGAGAAGGAACGAGAAGGCTGTAAGTGCTGCACAGGCTCTATTTCCTCGTAGCTGATGATGTTTCACAGTTGCTACATCCTTTGTAATCAGATTATGTAGCTTTGAGTATTTGCCTGTCTCACTACTATAACTATTGTCGTCAGAGAAGCTACCATCATTAGAATAGAGTACGCCCATTGTTGATGCAACAATCTCTTTTGCACCCATACCAGACAACAAGCCAGCATCCAATTTCCAATTGAAACCCTGTGGACGGAACACTGGCTCAACGGCTTTTCACCGATCTGTCCGATATAGCTTTGTTCCTGTCGTGCTTGATTATCCATGTTCGGATCGTCTGGAAGAGGGAAGCAGTCTAAAGCCCATACGATGATAGAAGCAACAAAGGACACATACCTCCCATCTTTTTAAGATACTGCTTTTACCTTTCTCCCATGTATGTCGACCAATTGCCTTCCATGTTGGGAAACGGTAAGGTGGTAGCTCCATCACAATGGCGTATCCTCACCTGACCACAAAAAGCTGAGAACAACGACTCATTGCTACTGCCATCAACGCACCTATTATATATAAGGATAGCATGGCAAGCGAACGATATTTCAACGCAAAAGAACGAACCCGTAATCATTACGTAGATAGGCAGACGAGCCGAACAACTCATCAAGGGGAGAATCAACATTGTTATCAATCTCACTCCTCCGACTCTCAATCGTCCGTGTTGCCATCACCGCTGGCACATTACAACCGAAGCCCATGATAAGTGGGATAAATGACTCTTCCATGCAGTCCCATCTTGTGCATCAGTCGGTCCATGATGAAAGCGGCACGTGACATATAGCCGCAATCCTCCATGCTGGGAGATAAAGAAGTAAAGTATTAATATCTGAGGGAGGAATACGATATACAGCTCCTACACCGCCGATAACACCATCGACGATCATATCTTTTACCGGTCCGGCAGGCATATTCGTAGAAATGAACTCGCCTAACCAACCCACACCAGCCTCTATCCAATCCATTGGATACTGACCAATGATCGAAGGTTGCCAAACATCACTCAACAGCACAAAGAAAAGATTGGGAAACCAAAGTATTTGTTTGTCAAGACATGGTCGATGACATAGGGTGGTCTGATAGGTGTCTTTCTTATCACCTGTCGAGAAGTTTGCTCTCCAGCGCACCATTAATAAAACCATACTTGGCATCCATGATGGCTGTCTCGCTGTCATTACCTGTCTCCTCCTTTACACGAGCGGGTTGCCGTATCACGATGATTGAATATCTCAACTCGAATCACCTAACGGACTAACGAGTTGCTCTACGTCCTTGTCATGCTCTACACAGCTTGATGGCAAGATAGCGGGTAGAGTAGCGATGGCAGAGTTCAGGTATTTCTTCAAATGCTCCTGCATCTCTTTTAATACCATTTTCTATCTCATGTCCGTGGTTGATATGGATATGACGGAACTGCAAACGACTTTCTGTCTTTCTCCCTTCATAAACGGCATATTAATCTGACGGAAGAGTTCCTTCACACCTTACCATTAGTGAATACTGTTGATATATTGGTACTCCGAAGAGCTCAGAAAGCTTTTGTGCATCAATATGGTCACCACGCTGTTCTGTCTCATCAAATATATTTAGCGCACAAACCATACGTATGCGTTCATCAGCTGAGTTTGTAAGATAGAGTTTGCTCACTGTTGACGAGTCTACATTGACGACCGTCGGTGTCTTGTCAACCAACCGCTTACGACGTAGGTTCTCAGGACCGATGCCGAAGACCATCAGGTACCAGGCAGGTCAACAAGGTTAAAACTCACAACCATCAAACTCAGCACGTCCCACCTTCGCATCAACCGTCACGCCCGAATAGTGCTCACAGGTTCGTTGCGCTGACGCAAAGTTGAAGAGCGATGTCTTACCACAATTCGATTACCAACAAGTGCCACATTGATTGTACGGCTCTTACGGTGCACAGCATCTGACAAGACCTCTGGGATTAGTTCTTATCTGTGCTATCGATGCGGAGGAGTCCATCTCAACCTTATTGTCTTTCACGCCCTCTCCGTTATCAGCAGTACGTGCCTCAACATCCGACAACACCTCAATCTGGTCAGCCTCGCATGACGAAGACCAACCTCACAACCCATAATCTTATATTTAACAGGATCTTGCAAGGGCGCATTGAGCAATACTTCAACTGTTTTGCCCTTGATAAATCCCATCTCTATTATTCGTTTACGAAAACCACCGTGTCCCTGATACTTTTACGATAACACCAGTTTCTCCCGTTTTTAATTCTGATAACTTCATAGCTTTTGATAATTTAGAATTCAGAATTCATAATTCATAATTATGATTACTTCTGTCTGTTGTAGTTTATTGCTGCAAGCAACTTGTTCACTTGTCAATTTGTTCACTTGTCAATTTGTTCACTTGTCAATTTGTTCACTTGTCAACTTGTTCACTTGTTTAACTTGTTCACTTGTTAACTTTTTCAAAGTTCCTTTGTCTTCTTCTCAAGCAACTTGTTCACTTGTCAACTCGTTTACTCGTCAACTTAACTACATTTTAACAAACAAAGGTAATGACAGAATAAAAAATGTTTTATATAGTAAATACCTAATAATGGGGATAGGCAACGGCATAAAAAGGTTATAACAGGTATTTTTCTTCATGAATAATGACAATACACTTGCCAGAGGGATGAGGTAATAAAAAGCCTCCTTACACAAAAGAGCTACTATTACCAAACCTACAAGAATAGTTTTTGTTTTAGTTTGCTGTCACTTTTAATACTTTTGCGTAACAATACTGTAAATTAATGAGTTAAGTGATGATTGTGGCTGACGAAGTGACAGCAACTCTGAAAATACAGAGAAGATAAGATGTCTACTCATCAATTTATAAACAAGGTGTTTATCCTCAAAGTTATTAGGAATCTGTACGCTATACCTCCGTCACTCTTTGTTTCATCATCCTCTCTGTGCCATTTCCTTATCTCCGTTTTCTCCGTTTCTCCGTGTGCCTTATTATGAAGTTTGTAAATAAAATTCATAACCTTGAAAAAAATAAAGAGTATCTTTTTAGACTTGAATTAACGCCTTTTTGACTTGCAAAAAGATGCTCTTTAAGAGCCCTTACTAACGCCCTTTTGAAGTCCAATTAAGACCTTTTTCTTTTCGGTTCTGTAACTTGTTGATTATTATAGAGTTTTGAGGGTGACGAGAAATACGGTTTTTTGTATGAAAAGAGGTGTTTTGCGGGGTTGATTTGTAAATATATTTCTAATCCTACAAACAGTAAAATGCAATCCTTATTATCTCTTTAAAAACGAGTACTAACTCATCCTATGCAAATGATTCTTTGGTTTTTGCATATGTAAGGATAAGAATGTTGCATAAATAATCGTTGTAAGTCAATACCATACATATGGTATTTTTTTCGTCGCTTTCGATAAACTTTTGGGAGTATTGTTGGGATAGAATGGGAAATTATCCCTATCTTTGTAATGAATTAAAGATATTGCCGCAGTGCTATTCTCCATATAGCCACGCTTATATAATAAGGTAGGGCGACATAGCACCGTAGGTAAAACGTATAAATATAAAAGATTGTAAGATATGAAATGTTTAGAATTACTATTCCCAAAAGCTGAGAGTACAAAGGCATCACTTATTTTATTGGCATCACGCCTTGTGTTCGGATTGACATTTGCGAGCCACGGACTCGACAAGTTACAGCACTTCTCAGAAACAGCTGCACACTTCCCTGCACCCTTCGGTATGAGTGGTGAAGTTGCTGTTGGCTTGAGTATCTTCGGCGAGTTAGTATGCGGTTTGGCTTTCGTTTTTGGTTTCCTCACACGTTTAGCACTCTTACCAATGATTTTCACCATGATAGTTGCCTTCACAACTGTGTTTGGCGGATCTATCAGTGCAGGTGAATTACCTTTCCTCTATCTTATCATCTTCGTCCTTTCATGGTTTGCTGGTGCTGGCAAGTTCTCAGTTGATGGTATCATCAGAAGCAAGATAAGCCGTGATAATTCATAATGCATAATTCAAAATTATTCGAACGAAGTTCTCATCAGTACGTCATAATTATGAACACTAATGTTAACTGTGGTTTATTGCTACAGTAATGTGTTATCTCATCAACTACGAATTACGCTAATTACACGAATTCTTTTATAACAAGGATTCGTGTAATTAGCGTAATTCGTAGTCGATAAAAGTGAGATAGAGTTTGCACATATCATAAAGCTCAAAGTTCAAAGCTCAAAGCTAATAATGGTGTTCATAATTATGAATTTTGAATTATAAATTATGAATTACCAACATTCAATATCTTTCTCAATATCGGGCATTGTCTCACGTTTGAAGATAGGACTCTTCACGCCTGCTCGTTTCTGTTGACGATAGTCATCGAGTAGGCGGAAGGCATATTTACCAAGTGTTAAGATAGCAACGAGGTTACAAATCGTGATGAGAGCCATGAAGAAATCACCAATACTCCATACAAGGTCGAGGCTGGCAATGGCACCAAACATCACCATCACACCACCTGTTATCACACGCAAAGCGAGAATGGCTGAAGGCTTTTGAGTAAGGAATCGTACGTTTGCCTCACCATAATAATAGTTTCCGATAATACTACTAAAAGCGAAGAAGAAGATGGCTATCGCTATAAATATTGGACCTGCTGCGCCCACTTCGCTCTCTAAAGCAACCTGAGTAAGGAGAATTCCTGACTCAGAATTGTTGACATAAAGTCCACTGATGATAATGATAAAAGCCGTACAGCTACAAACGAGGAGCGTATCTGTGAATACACCGAGCGACTGGATGAGTCCTTGTTTCACGGGATGAGTAGTAGATGCGGTTGCTGCAATATTAGGAGCAGAACCCTCACCCGCCTCGTTACTGAATAGTCCACGCTTAATACCGTTCATCATCGTAGCACCTAAGCCGCCACCTGCAACCTGTTCAAAGCCAAAAGCGTTCTCAACGATAAGGCGGAAGACGTGTGGAATGAGTTGAATATTCATTACAATAATGACCAAGGCAAGGAGTACGTAACTCACTGCCATCAGCGGAACGAGTACGCTACTAACCTTGGCAATACGCTGAATACCACCGAAAACTATTGCTAAAGAGAGTATAGCGAGAGCGCCACCCATCCATGTTGGATCAATAGAAAATGCCTTTTGCATAGCACCACAAATCGTATTACTCTGTATGGAGATATAAGCCATACAGAAGGTCATCGTAATCAGTACGGCAAAGAGTTTCGCCATCCATTTACAATGCATACCATGTAGAATGTAATAGGCTGGTCCACCAATGAACGAGTCGGCATGACGACGCTTATAAAGTTGGGCAAGTGTAGACTCTATGAAGGCTGTCGCAGAGCCTAAGAGGGCAATAACCCACATCCAAAAGACAGCACCAGGGCCACCAATGGCTATCGCAGTTGCCACACCAGCAAGGTTTCCTGTACCTACACGTGAGGCAATTGAGACGGCAAAAGCTTGAAAAGATGATACATGTTTCTCACCTTCGTCATGTGTTCCTGTTGAATCTCCTAATAGGCGAACCATCTCGCCAATCATGCGAAACTGCACAAAACGCGTCCGCCATGTAAACCATAAAGCACAAATAACGAGTCCTGCTACGAGGATATATGTCCATGTAAAATAATTGACAGATACTATGGCTTGATTCAACCAGCCGTCTGCGGAAAATAATTCTATCATTTAATATAAGGCTAAATATTACGCGCAAAAATAATAAAAACATCTGAAAGATATAAGTTTTGTGTGCAAAAAAATTAGCTATTCACTTGACTTTCATAATAATTTCACTAACTTTGCACAATGCTAATGGTTGACAAACACAATGGTAAGAAAAAGAAAAAATAAGTTTAGAGATGTACGCGAATTTCTGATGATTGCATTGGCAATGCTCATCGGCAGCTTTGGCTGGTGTGCATTCTTATTGCCACATCATATCACGATTGGTGGTATTGCGGGTATTGCATCGGTTATTCAGTGGGGTCTTGATATCCCCTGTGCAGTATACCCTACCTTACTATCAACGGCATACTGCTCTTTTGTCGCGTTAAAGATATTGGGTTGGAAGTTTTGTGTTAGGACGATTTTTGCCGTATTGGTGTTCGCCTTTTCGACGTCGGTATTGCGTGAGGTCTTTGCTGGACATCCGTTGTTTTCAGACGAACCTTTCCTCGCCTGCGTTGTAGGTGGTGTGTTATTAGGTGTCGGAGTCAGCATCGCCTTGCAGTATAATGCCAGTTCGGGCGGTTCGATGTCATTGCAGCCATGATTCACAAGTATCGTGATGTGTCACTCGGACGTGTCATCCTTGCTTGCGACCTCTGTATCATCAGTTCCAGTTACTTAGTCTTGGAGAATTGGGAAAAGGTTATCTATGGTTACATAGTTCTCTTTCGTAATGACCTATGTGGTGGACTACCTTATCAATGGTATGCGTGGTTCCGTGCAGTTCTTTGTTATCTCTGAACACTGGGGAGAGATTGGTTCTGCCATAAACAACGATGTTGATCGTGGCTGTACGGTTATTGAGGCTCGTGGATTCTACACTGGTAAGAAGGTGGGAATGCTCTTTGTCATCGCACGATCGTTCTGAAGCACACTCTATCTATCAAGTGATTGACGAGATAGACCCCGAACGCCTTTGTTTCACAAGGTGCTGTCAACGGTGTCTATGGCATGGGCTTTGATAGAATGAAGGTGGCCCACAAGAAGAAAAAGCAGCTGACGAGAAAGTAAGAAAAAAAAAGAATAAGAAAGAAGGAAGAAAATGTAAAGATGGATATTCAGGAACTCGAAGGTAAGCGTATTGCCGTTCTCCTTTCTGGAGGTGTCGACAGCTCGGTTGTGGTCTATGAGTTTGCACGATTAGGACTACATCCCTGACTGTTTCTATATAAAGATAGGACCAGAAGAGAAGGAAGACTGGGACTGCAACTCTGAAGAAGACCTTGAGATGGCTACACTTGTGGCACGCCGCTTTGGCTGTAAGTTGGAAGTCATCGACTGTCATAAGGAGTATTGGGACCAGGTGACACGCTACACTATGGAGAAGGTGAAGGCTGGCTTTTACACCAAACCCAGACGTGATGTGCAAACCGACTGATAAAGTTTGGGGCCTTTTGATGAGAAGATGGGACATGACTATGACCTCATCGCAACGGGCCATTATGCACAGACCGAATGGATTGATGGGACGTAAATGGCTCACAACAAGTCCTGATCCCAGTGAAAGACCAGACCGATTTCTTGGCACAGATTTACGACTGGCAGCTGAAGAAAGCAATCTTCCCTATTGGCCACTACGAGAAGAATGAGGTGCGAGAGATTGCCGAGCGTGAGAATCTTATCAATGCCCATCGCAAAGGATTCGCAGGGTATCTGCTTCCTTGGAAACATCGATTATAACGAGTATGTACGTCGTTATTTAGGCGAACAAATAGGGCGACGTCATCGAACTTGAGACGGGAAAGAAGATAGGCGAACACAAAGGGACTATGGTTCCATACCATCGGGCAAACGGAAAGGGCTCGGTCTTGGCGGTGGTCCCTTGGTTTGTGATTAAGAAAGATGTAACTAAAAAAATATCCTATATGTAAGTCATGGTTACGACCCTGCTACAGCCTCATAAAAAGATTTTCCCGCTCCATGACTTCCACTTTCCTAACAGAAGGTATCACAACCTTACCTGAGAAGATTACCTTCAAGATTCGCCATACACCTGAGTACCATCCAGCAACTGTTGAACAGTTGTCGGACGGTAGGTGTATCATTCACTCTCACCGAAAAGCATCCATGGCGTTGCCCCTGGACAATTCTGTGTTGTCTCATGATGAGCAACACCATCGCTGCTTTGGTTCTGGAGAAAATTACGTTATAAGGGTGGAAAGTTAACGAGTTGACGGGTTGACGAGTGAACAAGTTATGTGTTCTGTTGACTGATTTATTCTGTAAGATAACAAGTTGACGGGGTTGACGAGTAAACAAGTTATGTGTTCTGTTGACTGTTTTGTTGTTGCAAGATAACATGTTAACGAGTGAGCCAGTTATGCATTCTACAAATTGGTTTGCAAGTTTTGTTGTGCCTGAAAATAAAACTCATAATCTCATTTGAGCTTATTTTAGAAGAGAGGAAATAGCACAAAACCGTTATTCCCAATTACTTTCATAAGTTGGATTTTTGCCCATATCGGTCAGCTAATAGAAGTATAAACAGCATTGTTCTTTATAATTCTGCCTTATAAGGAATTCCTATGTATGCTAAGCATTAAAGCCTTTACGACCTTTATAACAATAGCCTTAATATCCCTTACTTTTCATCGTAAGCATCCAATATTAGCCGCCTTTGCGTGGTCTTCCAGCTTTATTACCTTTGCCCGAAAAACTTATGTTTGTACTCAACGAAACAAATGTTTTTCGGGTTTGTTGCACTCTGTGGACATGCGTCAGCCTCCTTCGCCTGTCCCAAGTGGTCCGCAGCCATGCTTTCAACCCTTCTGATGGAGTAGTCTATGTCTCTCAACCGCCCCGTAACCGAATCAAGTTGCTGCACTGGGAACGCTGTGGTTTTGTCGTCTATCATAAACAGATGGCACAGGGTTGCCTGAGTTCTAAATCATACGGGCGAGTACCGGCTTCATGACCTTCGCTGGGACGAACTGGTACTCTATATTGAAGGTATAAATCCTAATTGCTACCGAAGAAAAAGATATAATAAATCTTAGTATGGTAATGTCAGATATTTTGTATCTTTACATCATATAAAGAACTGATAATATGATGGATACGTCTCGCTGCACAATGATAGTCTGACTACCATTCTCTAACTCGGGAAGCTGTTATTAAAACTTTGAGCAAAAAGGATGCTGAACTTAAGGATAAGGGATGCTGAACTTAAGGATAAGGATGCTGAACTTATGATAAGGATGCTGAACTTAAGGATAAGGATGCAGAACTTAAGGATAAGGATGCAGAACTTAAGGATAAGGATGCAGAACTGGAACGAAAGTCCCGTCGCATTCTTGAGCTTTGAGCGCATGGTGCATGGTAGGCGCAGCGAGAAACGCCTCACCTGAGAGTGCATGCGACTGGACAGGTACGCTTTTTGAGGAACAGTGGGCCAAGGAAGGCCTCTGGCTCAGGTGGAAGCCCTTCCCATCATCAAGGAGATAAAACAGCAGGCCGGACAACGCAGAGCATCACGCCGCACGAGCCGTCCTTCCAGAAAGGGAACGGCTACGCCTCCCTATGCTCCGAGAACATAGAGCGACAGGTGACGGAGATATATCCGGAGGGTTGCGACGCTGAGCGCATGGTTATCATCGGACATGACAGAAGTGAGCATCTGTGCCTGCGTCCCCTCATCCTTTATGTCAGGGTAGAAGATCGCGTCATCTGCCGCCTGAAGGAAGCTCCGACCAACGGATGCGAAGGTCGACATCCTAGCAGCCCCTTGAAAAAGCAGGCGGTGGATTGTTTTGCCGACGCTTCCTTGCTCGCCGAAATCATCACCGCCAAGTTTGCCTATCACCAGCCCGAGTACAGACAATGTGCCCGGTGGAAGGAACTGGGCGTGAACATCCCCACCTCAACCGTCAACAGCTGGGTTCACGATGCCGCCGATGCACTTTATCCGCTTTACAAGATCCAGACGAAGCAGATTCTGCAAAGTCCTTACCTTCAGGTTGACGAGACCAGCGTACAGGTTGCCGACCGCAAGGGAAAGACGCGCAAAGGGATACCTGTGGGCGTGCGTGACGCCATGCACTCCCAGGGCGTGTTCTTCCATTGAAGGACGGTTCGCGCTCAGCGCCAGGCAGATGAGTTGTTCAAGGGCTACCAAGGTGCCATACAGTCTGACGGGTATGAGGCCTACAGCAGGTTTGAGAACGTTCAGGGCATAGTGCTACTGGGATGCATGGCACATGTGAGACGCAAGTTCGAACATCTGGCGGATGACGACAGAAATGCAGCTCACATCATCGAAACGATAGCCACGCTGTATGAGTTGGAGGAAAACCTCAGACACAGGAAAGCGCCACCCGAAGAAGTGGAGGCTGAGCGGAAGGCTCAAGGCCTCACCCCATACTGAGGTATCTCGAGACCTATATGCTGGATGTACACAAACAGTACACCCCAGGCGAAGCTATGGAGAAGGCACTGCGTTATGCCTTCGCCGTATGGATACGCATTGGCAGGTATGTGCAGGACGGACGCTTCAACATAGACAACAATCTCATGGAGCAGGCCATCAGACCCATCACGCTTGGAAGAAAGAACTATCTGTTCTGCGGCAACAATGAGGGAGCGGAGAACAATGCCATCTTCTATACCTTCATGGCGTGTTGCAGGGAAGCAGACATAGACCCATATGAATGGATGAAGGAAACTTTCAAAACCGTTGCTCGACATGACAGAGGAGGAACTCACGAAAATACTACTTCAACTGTAATAACAAACAACCCTTATTTGCTGCCAGACATATAGGGTTGTTTGTTAGTGGGAAAGACGGCTAATATTGATGCTTACTTTTCATCTTCAACAGATGTGTTGATGCTTAGCACATGTTGTAGTTGTTGGTTAGCACTCAATGGTGCTAAGGGCTAATCATATTGCAATTTGCTATCAAAGTAGATTCATTTTCTTATTAGAAGCGGCTTATTTTACACAATTCCGACTCATCCCTATTGACTAAGAAGGCTTGTCGTTCCGAAACAAATACGCTATTGTTATTAAAAACCCTCAATCAGTCATTAGACCATAAAATGTATAGTTCTTCTCACATTAGTATTGTTTCATAACATCTTTTTATTTTTCTTTAAGATTCCTCCCATTAATTTTTGTCAACTTTTTACATATCTGTATCCATTCTTTCGAAAAATCATTTCTCACTATCACCCATCCATATACCTATTCAGCCCTTTTCATAGACAGAAACCCACCAATATTTATAATTATAGTGTTTTTATGTACTTTTATTTAAAAATAGAAAGAAATAAGACTAATTATGAATTAGAATATAAATTTAATCATAAAAAGATTGTTTCTTTTATAAATAATATTTATATTTGCAGCAGAAATATAATAGAACGGATAACCTGTAAGAGTATTTACTCATCAATTCCTCTGAAAAATATCTTTCTGCCATACGCAGACTACTATAGAAAAAGTAGTTACATCCAATATTTGATCTATCTCATAAATATGTATATATGAAGCAAGTTTACTATTTTCTTTTCTAATCATACTGGCGTTCTCGTCAGTAAAACGTAAAGGCTGACACAACCGTAAAGATTAATGTGGATGATGTCAACAGAGTTTCAGTAAAAGTCAATTACATGCCCGTTGTCAATCTTACCAACGGCGTAAATGAAGTGACTGTGCCTCAATATGGTGCTTTAACCATTGAGGCGAAACAGGGTTATTACTTAAAGAGCGTTCGCAAGACGATTGATGCAGAGAACTCTGTACCACAGACTATAAATAATCTAACCAGTTGCAAACATCTACGTTTCGGATGCAGACAAGAATAAGCTCTCACTGTTAAAAGTGCTGGACTCTAGTTGCAGCGCGCACAGGTTCATGTACTGTAAACGTTGATAATGCCTCAAAAGTGAGGGTATCACGCAATGAATCACGCACGTCAGTAGAGTTACAAAATGGTGAAAACACGGTTAAATGGATTCCTAATACCGAGAAAACGCTTGTAATTACCAATGCTAATTATGGTGATGCCCCCTATATATAAGGTGACACTGATGGTAAAGACGTTACCCTTCAAGCGGTCAATACTTTGTTACACTGACTACTGGTTGTGTTGTTGACATTAAAGCCGATTATCCAGACGCATCTTATCCTGTAAAATTCAACTTTACTGACGAGAAATGCAAAAGGGTGTTATCTCAAAGGTAATGGCTGATGGTGTGGAAGTTAAGAACTACAACGATGCTGACTTTAAGCTCAAAGCAGGCACCAAGCTATCATTGAAATTCGACCAAAGTAACTATGCTTTAGATGCTTTCAAGGTCAATGGGGCTGCTGTTTCGATATATGGTACCTACGATCATACGTGAAAGACAATCTTGTCTTTTGACATTCACAGCACATAAATATGCTACTGTAAAGGCTGTGTTGACTATTGACAACGCAGCAAATATCACTTGCTTATGAGGGACAAAGCTATAATAATAAGGTGATAACGCTAAAGGATGGCAGCAATAATATTGAGTTAGGCGAGAAGAATAACCTCATCCAAATAAAGCCTAATAGCGGTTGTAAGGTTGAGTCAATCATGTAAAATGGAAGTCCTGTAACTGCCAATTATGAAGGTCATACGAGATAAGACTCAACCGAAGGTATGACTATCGAGGTTAAAACATCAGCTATTGTCCGCGACCAAAAAGCAACGGTTGTCATTGACGACATCAGCCTTGCTAACTATGGCTTTCAACTTCTACCGCTCTGACCATTCAACGATTAAGATGCAGACAGGTGAAAACACAGTAATGTTCTCTGCTGACGATCATCATTTCATGCTTGGTGCATACGGTAATGACCTGAGTAAGATGGTGGTTAAACCTAATGGGACGAAACTTGATCCATCTTATCCTGGCGGTACAAGCTTTGAATTTGATTTGAAGGATGGGGGACCGTCTGGAGGTCTTACTCAAAGGTGGAACAAATGGTATTGAAGCCATAGAGTCAGCAAGGCAAGGCTGTTGTCTCATCGTCTTGATGGAACGCGCATAGAAGGCACACAACTGCCTAATGGAGTATATATTATTAACGGTAAAAAGTTATAGTTAATAGTCGATGAGAAAAATTCTACCACAGTATTTTGTCTATGTTCGAGGATTAGCTATGGTCAGTCGAAGCTGACCTACAAAGTCAGTTGAACTGTTCAAACTCCGTAACACTTCCATTCCTACCTACAACAGTCGTACACGTTCGTTTGAGCGATCTAAGAGTGTACCAGAGAACACAATGGCAATGGTCGAAATGAAGGATCAGAACGACCGTGCAGACTTAGAGGCACAAGGCGTCAAAAAGGTGTGCGTACGTGGTAATATTGCCATTGTCGTGGCTCCAATAAAAGACATTGGAGCGTATTGCAGGCTTAAAGTGTCGTCGTAGTGGAACTCCCACGTCGTAGTTTATCAGAAGATGGACGTCGTACGTAAGGAGATTGGCGTAGATAAGATCCACCAAGGCATCGACCTCCGCACAGGCTTACACTGGTGAAAGGAGTGGTAACGGGTATTGTTGATGGTGGTATTGACCCCTAACCATATCAACTTCCTCAGCCAGACGGAAGCACGCGATCTGGTTATATCAGTAAGATTACAGCCAGTCAGTCAACATATGGATGGTTATCAATTGATAACTACACCTCGTGTCGTGCTTGATACCTTAACAAAACCGTGATAATGCATACGCTATTGAGGAATTTACGACTGATCTCCACACTACGTTCCATGGTACTCACACTATAGTGAATCATGGCGGGTGGATACAAAGGCGATATCACCTATGCTAAGCGACCAACGATAACGACAGATCTTATAAAGTGACAGGTCCTAATCCTTTTCTATGGTTGTGCAACAGAGTCTCGAGCTTGTGGTCATGTGGTGATTTGCGCGATCAGTATATTGCACTTAGTATTGATGATGCTGTGCAGTATGCGAAACTATCAGGAAAGAAGCCCAAGCCATGTGTTATCAACCTTTCATTAGGTAGTAACTATTGGTGTCACACGACTCTACAAGTGTGATGAATCGCTTTCCTGCAGAGGAAGGAAAGCATGCCATTATCTGTGTCGTTGCAGGTACTGAAGCTAATATGGCTATCGCATTGAAGAAGGATTTTGTTGTTGCTGGTGAGACGGTTAAAACCTTCCTCACGCCAATGCAGCCAGATAGTTTAAGTTCTGGAGGTAAGACCTACTATAATCTTCGTAACGTGACAGATAGCAGCTTACGGTAATGACTCTACTGAATCTCGAGTTACAGAGAAGAGTTACCACATACGGGACGACGTATCGTGCTATATCAGAATACCTCTTCCAAAGAATACAAATGGTCAACCTATTACCTATGCATCAGGTGGTGACTATTCAATGACAGGTGCTGTGATTAATCAAACTTTGCGAATGCCTTTGATGGATACGTTACCGCTGCTTCTGCAATAGACTCTGAACGGGCCGTTACTACGCACATGGCGCAGATTACGACCAGTGATAACCAAAAACTAACAAAAACGGCAACTATAAACTGGCGTTGGAAATAAAGAGCAAGAAGCCTGACAGCGTGTTGAAGTTTACACTGATGCACAGTTTATCTACTTCGATAGCAATAAGCAGGATGGTTTCGCAAAAGCGGAACACGTAATGGTTCTATCAGCGATATGGCATGTGCAGCAAACATCGTTACCGTTGGTAGCTACAATGTACGCAATCACTGGTCTTCTCTCGATGGCTATGTTTATGGTTACAACAAGCGAGGTGATGAAGATGATTTTCCGAAGGCGAGGCTTCACGCTTCTTCTTCGGTACATTAGCCGATGGTAGAAACCTCCCACACGTATGTGCCCGGGTGCATCTATCATCTCTCTGTCAACTCATACGCTGTGGAGAATCCGGACTTAGGCTATACTGACATGCGCATTACAGGGTAAGTTGGAGAAAGGTGGTAAGAAATACCACTGGCATCAATCACTGAGTACATCATATGGCTACGCCTGTTGTAGCTGGGAAAGCTATTGCGCCTGGCTTCGAAGCCAAACCCAAGTTTGACAGCGTTAAGGACGTAATATGTATCATCCAGCAGACGGCTCGTAAAGATAACTATGTTACTAATACGGGCGACCCAGCACAGTGGGGTGCAGGTTTGACGCTTACGCTGGCTACAGCAGGTACTAAAAAGAGAAGAGCACCAATGGTATTAATGGCGTGAGATACGCTGAGAGTCAAGAAGCAATTCGTCATAATAATGACTGGCGAACGCTCTTTCTCAGCCTTTCCTTGCTGGTGCAAAGCAGATGAACCTACGTGCGTACTCACTTAGCGGACAGTTGGTTCACTCACTCTCTGCACAAGGTGACGAACCTATCGTTAATGCCTCTTCATGGAACAAGGGCGTTTACCTGATTCAAGCTAAAATGGCAGTAAGGCACAACGTATCGTTATCTATTAAGGCTTGATATGTATCGAATAATATCCCAAAGGATAGGAATAACACTCCTAATCCTTGGGAATACGATAAGTAAACATAAGCTATAAAATCAGAACACAATAATATTTATATTTATATGACAGCACAAATTTACTTTTCTACCATCATTCCTCCTCTTAGTGATGGCTATGTGCAGGGAGTTCGCTTGCAGCCCATGGCAAGACGAAGTTATGATCTGATCCCACACCAATGTACCTGAAAAGGCAAAGAATACTGTGCCAGCACAGGTTTCTTTTGTGTTGGGTCTCTAAACTGACAATGCCAACGTTTCTATCGACTATGGGGCAGGTGAAATCGACGTTGAGATTAAGAAAGCTGTTGTTGAGAATGATAATGGCGAACAAAACCATTAAGGGTACTCTGTACAGATATTGTCTCAGATGATGGCTGGGTAACGATTAAAAGGTGACCCAGACGACTCTATTTCTTCAATGCTTCTGGCAACGAGATCGACCAGATCCAGTTTAATGACAACTTGAAACCCAAGTCTTGAACTTAGAGCATAACAACTTAAAGTCACCAACATCGATCGTTTACAGAGTCTGAATATTATCTATTTGCAGGATAATCTTTCTCTGTTACACTCCATTGATGACTGGTCGGATGCCAAATCTCAGGTGTTGGAGGTTCCACAGATTGGACATATCTCTCCAGACTTCACGCTTAAGAACTTCCTAATCTCGTTCGTTTGATGCTTACCACTATTAGTCTCAAGACAGCAGATCCAACAGGCCGTCTATTCAGCGTTTGAGTCTCTGACATGACAAGTGTTGAAAGTGTAGACCTTCTCAAAGAATCTATTACTGCAAATACTCAACGTGGGCGACTCGTGTCAAGACTCTTGACCTTAGTCATAACTCCTGAGATTACGCAGCCTCATCTCTCACTCTTCTGAGCTGTCAATCACCGACGTGAAGCTCGAGACCATTGATGTGTCTCACTGTCCGAAGCTCTACTATTTCTATTGTGGTGGTAACAACTTGAAAGAGCTTGACTTAAGAAAACAATCCAGAGCTCTTCACACTCTTTGCGACCGTAACCTCCTACGGAACCTTGACGTTAGTCAGAACTCAAAACTATATAGTGTCAACGTGCGTTATAACTACATGGACTTTGCCACACTACCTGAGCCAGGCAACTGGTTTGAGTATTACCACGAGCAGAATCCTATGGAGTTGAACGATACATATAAGGTAGGTGACGTCATCGACCTCAGCAAGCGTGTGTTTCGGTCCGAAGACAACGACCCAAGCAAGATCTTCCGTGTTCCAAAGGCTGACCAACAAAACCAGTAGAGTTAGACGACAGTTATTACTCACGAAAATGGTAAGGTTACATTGAAAGCACTTGACGATGAGGTCTTTGTTCAGTTCAACAGTCGCCTCAAAGACTATCCTATCCGCACTGAAAACTTCCGTGTGAAGACTATGTTGAGTTTGGTAAGGATGTGAAAGCTATTCAGCCTCAAGTCTTGGTGATGCAGGTTCTCCTATCAACATGTCTGTGGGTATCCTTGGTGTTACAGCAGCCAACCCAGTAACAGTAAAAGTTGACTTAGGCGATGGTAATACTACCCCATTCCAAATCAAGGATGGCGTCCAAACACACCTAACATCACTACCACACGTACTGGCTCAGGAGATATTATCGTATATGTTCCACAAGACAAGTACTGTAACAAGTCTTGAGTCTGATGGTCAGTACATTGACAACATCGACCTCTCTGCACCTCACAGAGCTCCTACGCTTACATTGAAGAGAGCAGGTCTTACTATTATCGACCTCTCTTATAACAATAAGCTTGAAAAGCTTGACCTCTCTGGTAACGAACTTGCGTTGACCTCCGTGGCCTCATCATCTTATTTCAATAAGTAAGTTGACTGATATCAACGTAAGCTACAATCAGATTGACTCATTGCTCTTCATACCATCTATGGTGTAACCAAGCTCAATGTAAGTCACAACAATCTTAATAAGCTGGATCTTATGATCGCCGACAACTTGCGTATGCTTTGATATCTCGTCAACAATAAGTTCACTCGTCTCTCCTCAACCACAGCGAACTTATAGAGGATGTAAACGTTTCAAACAATGAGCTGACAGAGGTGAAGATCCCACCTGTAGCACCAGTTAAGAAGTTGAATGTTAGTGGTAACTACTTTACATTGGCAACATGCTCAACGACTTTAGCTTGACTCGTGGTAACTTTATCTATGCACCACAGCATGTATTGCAGATTTCAACCCTTCACCAGGTATTGATCTCTGAACAGAACATTACAAAGGATGGTGCAACAACTAACTTTTGTATGGAAGAAGAAAGATGGTTCACCATTACAGTTGGGCAAGGACTACACCATCACCAATGGTTCAGCTAAATTCACCAACCTCGCACTCGACTCTATCTATTGCGAGATGACGCATCCTGTTTATCCTGATTTCGAAGGACAGAACGTCTTCAAGACTACTAATGTTCATCCTATCGCCTTCCCTAAATACGAGTTGGCTTTGTTTACCACTGTTAACCAGACTGATAGCGTAGCATTGTCTCTTGCAAGCTATACTCCTCGGTAAGTCTGTTTACTCGAGTGGGTGGCAATGGAAAATGTTAGACAGTATACACTTGAGAAACCTGTAAGATTTTCCAAGCTAAGTCAAAGCCAAATACAAAGGTACTGTACTGTTGCTGAGGCTGATGATAAGGTGAAAGTTCTAGTGTTGCAAAACGTTAAGATGACTGATGTAGATCTCACTGGTTTGAAGGGAGCAAAGCTCATTGCGGTAACTCCATGCTGGATTGACATCAATTAAGCTCCCAGCAGCACCAAATCTTACCGACTTGAATCTGATAGTACATGAGTTGACAGACCTTGATTTGTCTCCATTCCTGCAAGTCTTACATCAGTTTCCCTGATTGGCACAAGATTAAGACATTCGACACATCAGGCACCAAATCTTGGTATCGCACACCTCAAGCAACAAGATGAAGGAAATCAAACTTGATAACCCTAAAGCTTTGGAACCTTGACTTGAGTGATAACGACCTTGAAAGCGTGTCACTTGACAAGCTTCCTGCTGGAGCAGTTGTGGTTGAATGCCAACAAGTTGACAAAGGTTGACGGTATCTAAGAATACCAACCTTACAGTTCTCACGTCGTTGGTAACCGTCTAAAGTTCTCTACAATGCCATTGCCAAGCAAACAACGGTAAACCATTTTAATAGATACTCTTACACCTCCAGGCACCAACTCGGACGTTAAGTGCAGTCATGGTAAGGTAGACCTCAGCTCTGAGGCTGTCGTAGGAGGTGAGATGACAACCTATCTACTGGTTCATATCGGTAATGTAACATACAAAGATGGCGAGTTGCAAGGGTGAGAAGTTAGAACTGAATGATGAGTACACACTTGAGAATGGTGTGACCACATTGAAGCTCGACAAGACATTCACCAACCTTGTTTGTGTGATGTCAAACGATAACTTCCCTAATGCTCTTATCTATACAAACTACATCACATTCACACCTGCAACAGGTATTGATGCAGTGACCTAAGATAAGGATGTTAAGATCAGTTCTCGACGGTGCTATTGCAGCGTTCTTGGTGCACAGAATAGCACAGTTGCTATCTCACTCAATCGATGGCAAGCTCATTTACCAGGGTAAGGTTGCTGATGATAGCAGCCGCATCCTCTCGGTCGTGGTACTTACATTGTACGTGTAGGAAACAAGAGCAAAGGTAAGCGTTAAATAAGTAAGGAAACAAAACAATAATATTTCTCGTTTGTTGTAGAACAAATATTCATCAACAAACAGGAAATATTTTATACAACCTCATAAAAACAATACCAGAACGCTAAATATAAGGAAGACGCATATTATTAACAAAAAAAACTGACATTGTAATTTACACAGTAATCCTACTATTGGTAATAATCTCACAAAATGTTTTTCAGTAGGTAACAAAAAGTAACGTACACAAAAACCGATGTTTTGGTTAAAATTCGTCATAAAAGATTAGCTAATATGCCTTTTAATCCTTATCTTTGCACAGAATAAATAATACTTATGGACTGGTTAATTGATATTTTTTCGGCAGAGAAGCAGGATACGGTAGCTCATATCATGCTATTGTATTCTATTGTCATCGCCTTGGGTATCTACCTTTTGGCAAAATTAAGATTGGAGGTATTTCGTTTATGTTACCTTTGTGTTGTTTGTGGGCATTCTTGCTGGTCACGTTAAATTTACAGGACCTATCCCCTGTATTGACCTTTTGTACAAGACTTTGGATTGATTCCTTTCTGTCTTTATGATTGGTCTTCAGGTAGGACCGGCTTCTTCGAGAGCTTTGGTAAAGGTGGTCTCAAAACTGAACATCCTTTCGACGGTGGCAATTTGCTTTAACGTCCTTTGCAATGTTTGCTTGCTACTATATTTTCTTTGACACGAAGGACCCAACAACCCTTCCAATGATGGTGGGTACGCTCTATGGTGCCGTAATTCTAACACCCCTGGTCTTGGTGCTAGCTAATGAAGCTTCCACAGCGTTTACAAGAACGGCATGGACTTCTGACATCACCTCAGGTTACGCTTGTGCTTATCCTTTGGGTGTGTAGGTATCATCGTGCAACGATTGCTATCCGTTATATCTGTAAGGCAAACCTGCAAGGAGAATGACAAGCTGCAAGAGGAAGAGGCTGGAGAATCCTCAGGCAAAACCTCTATTCAATGTATTTGAAGGTACAGAATGCTTATATCGCGGACGTAAACCTCAAGTGAGATTTCAGAGTTCCTTAATCGTGACTTCGTGTGTATCACGTCTTATGACATGATGAACCTCAATCCCAACCTTGGATACAGTCTTCGAGTTGGGCGACGAGATTCTTGTTGTCAGCGCAGAGGGTGATGCTGCGGCTATACGCGCATTCATCGGTCCTGAGATTGAAGCGTAGACTGGCACGAGGAAGACCAGCCACAGCAGCTGGTTAGCCGTCGATCGTTATCACCAACAGCAAGATTAATGGTAAGACATTGGGCAGCATCTCACTTCCGCACAGTATATGGCGTGAACGTAACACGTATCTAGCTGCCGTCAGGTATGGACCTCTTTGCTGGTCGCAACCACCGCTTTATCGTGGGTGATCGTATCATGGTTGTTGGTCCAGAGGAGAACGTAAACCGTGTTGCTGCAATCATGGGTAACTCTGAGAAGGTTCTTTATCGCACTCAAACATTGCTACCATCTCGTTGGTATCATTGTTGGTATTATCTTCGGTATGCTGCCAATCGCAATACCTCACATGCCTGTACCGATGCGAAGCTCGGTCTCGCAGGTGGTCCGTTGGTCATTGCAATTTTATCGGTCGTTTCGGTTATCGTATGACTTGATGACCCATACAACAACGTCAGCTAACATGATGCTTCGTGAGATAGGTTTAGCACCTTCCTTGCCCTCGGTAGGTACTAAGGCAGGTGCAAACCTTCTGGGACACCGTAGTTCAGGGTGATGGTTTGAAATATGATACACTGGTTTCACTCATTACGATTATTCCGATCTCTATCGTCGGCACCATTGCACGTCTAGAAGTATAGTTTAATTACTTCACTATCATGGGCATGCTTGCCGGAACCTATACCGACCCACCAGCATTGGCTTACGCGCTAACCTCAATCTGTGTAGGTGAGGCTCCAGCCGTAGGTTACCAACAGTTTATCCGCTCAGTATGTTCCTTAGAATTTTCTTAGCGCAGGTAATTGTACTCTTCTTCTGCCAGATTTAGGAAAGAACAAGATAAGAAAGAGAACGAATTTGGGTGTATCATGATTTTGACACCCAAACTCATTTACAACCTCCATTGAAATAGGAATGTCATTTACACATAAATATACGTAAGTTGCGATAAGAAAAGGCTTTAAAAAGTTGGTAATCTCGTCAAAAATTCGTATTTTCATAGGTGATAGTCAATAGATTACTACTGCTTACTAAAACATCCCTTGTATATCTATACTTGTATCTTGCCACAAATAAAATGATAGTTACAAAGTTTACTAGCCCTATTCTAACCTTCTTGTTGATGCTCCCACATGTGGTGTGGAGGCTTAGCACCGTTTGTGCTGAGGGTGTATTACCTGTATAATATATATAGCTTAGGTAAAAATGATTTAGCCTTTAAAAACATTGGAGATAAAACGTATAACCTATTAGATACAATTATCCCCTCTACAAAACCTTTCATACGGTCATTGCCATTGGTTCTGAGAGGGGATAGTATATTTCTTTGAGTCCGTCAAACATTCTCCATTAACTCTCCGTAACAGTAAATTTGGAGAAATCTGTCATACGAAGCAGTTCCTCGTAAGTAGTCTTAGGATTTTTCTTCATATAGTTGTCTCACGGCCTCCCTCATACCAACTGTGATAGGTTCGCTTTGTCATTATCTCGATTAACAATCCATTGTATCTGCTCTATCTGTAAATCACGCTCTAACTGCGGACGTGATCTGAAAGTCGCTGTAAAGGATAGATACTCATCAAATAGAATGTCATACAATCTGGAAGAATGTATTCACGTGACATCTGCTTACGCTGTGTTGGCGAATAGAACTTCGCATACAAAGGATAATTAGGACCGAGATACTTATCAAGCGAGATACCGATAGTACCATTACCCTACAACAACACTTTGGTCTAAAGCCGAAATCTGCGCATAGACTCTTGGAATTGTTATGTTTGGCAAAGCCTGCTTCAGTCGTGTAAAAGCAGCACTAAACTGATGATCAAGATCCTCTGTATTAGCATACCAGACTCTATAGCAGCACTAATAGACTGCAAGGCTGTGTCTGATAGAACTTCAAGAACTTTGTATTGATGTCTGGATCGGTTATCTCACCAATATTTACGACATCTTCTATCAGTGTACGAGTTTCAATCGGATACTCTGTGTTCATCTGCTGGAGCGCAGAGAAATCACCTGTTGTCAAGTAACGATATTGCAAACGGTCATAGCGATCTATCTCTAATAACAGCGAATTTTCATTCACGTCATCAGATGAAAGTTTGAACTGACAGCCTGCACAGACAAACAGAACAACTAATAATATAGAATAGAGATATCTCACTGGTTACTTCCTCTGTTACTTTACAATATTTGAACATTATTCTGCAAAATTACTAAAATATATTTTTAAAAACACAAGTGTTCTCGTTAAAAATATTAAAATAATATGCAAATATATCCTATTTTCATTCAGATAAACCACTAAACACCTTACGCCCTTTCACGTAGTATTGCTGCAGAAGGCGGTATTTCTACGTCCATCATTTGTCACATGAAGGGAGGTTTTCTCGATGTTTTACCACCCATCAAGACGAATCGGCAGGCGTTCAAACTCGTTTCGCCACTGTTTAAAGGCAATGACGTGCTGAGGCAAAAATCGCCTTAAATTCACCCCAATTATGATCCAGAATCAGCGCTGAAATGCAGCCAAATAGTCTAAGAACCATCTTATGCGCATGACATGCTTTAACTCATCTTCTGGCAAGTTCTTCCACAACATAGTCAAGGTTATTACGAAAGTTCAGGAAGGTTTTACGGGTTTGACTTAGGCAACGCACCGCCTCCAACGTGATAAAACATAGCTCTGGGAAACAGAAGATGCGCTTTACCCATCTGATGTAGACGCCACAGAGGTCTATTTCTTCATTATGGGCAAAGAATCTCGCCGTCCAATCCACCTGCTGCCCAATAGTCCTGGCACGTATCATCAAGCAAGCTCCTGTTGCCCAAAGGACTTCCCATGCATCATCACTACTGTCCATTATCCTCCTCTACGGTGTCGAAGATGCGCCCACGACAGAACGGGTAGCCATAACGATCAATGAAACCTCCTGATGCACCAGCATACTCAAAAGCATCACGATTACAACAGAGAGCAATTTCTTTGGCTGGACAAGTTGTTATATCCTCATGGGCATCCATCCCTCGATGAGGGGTGTAAGCTCAGCGATGCGTCACCTCAACATCACTGTTTAACAACACGTAATACTCAAGGTCTACTTGCTCAAGCGCACAATTATAGCCTCTCTGCAAAGCCAGTACGTTGCTGAATTCTATCACGCGAACATGTGGATAAGTTGCTTTCAACCATGCAACAGACCCATCTTGTTGAAGCATTATCGGCTATAATAACCTCTGGTTTTCACCTCGTGAGAAATTCAGCACGGAAGGAGATATTGCTCCATCATGCTTTCGTCCATTCCAGTTCAATATGACTATTGCAACTTTCATAAGAGTTCTGCTTTTAATGAACTTTGATCGAAATTAAACTCTCCCAATCGTACACGGAGAATCTCGATTGTCATATTCTTCCTTTGCCTGATCGGGCGATAGTTCCACACGAATATAGTTAGCTGTAAAGCCGTGCATAGCTCACCCTCGTGCCGCTTTCTCAAAGAGGACGTCTGCCTCCTGACCTATATGCTCTGCATAGAAAGCACGTGTCTCTCGTCGAGAGCGTCAAGAGCTTTATGCGCATCGATGTTTCTTCTCACGATCATCCACAACGTAAGTGATTGACAATGCTGTTCCAGGACGTTCTGAATAAGGGAAGATATGGAGTGTGGGACAGGTAGGGAGTCAAGAAAGTTATAACATCCTCAAACAAATACTCTGACGGCTGTCACCGCGAGAACCTACCATCACATCCACACCGATAAAATGCCTCGCATCTTTTTCCTTAATAAGCTTTATCTACGAGCAAAGAGTGCTGTGTCATAACGACGGGTGCATCAACTCTAACATCCTCATCAGACCCACCTGAAGTGGATGGGAAGGTGTGATAGGAACGCACGTGACCGGCACAATACGCTATCAACTCATCATCTATTAAGTCAGGTTCAAAACGAACTAATACGAAAACGCTGTATTCTACCTTTATCTAATGCCTTAACGAGGTCTAAAAACTTCCCACCTGTGGTCTTACTCGAAGTCACCCATATTAAATTCCCGTCAATCACAACTCTCCTTCCACCCTCTCGTGCGGCCTCTGGTTTGCGCAACAAGCGACTGAATAGTCGGGTTACGTGAGTAATCCACGCGCCAAGCGACCGTAGGCTAACAAGTGCAGAAGCAATTACATCCATCCTGCACTTTTGTAGGAAATAGCGTGTACGATCACCACGCGAGCAACTTGCTTGGAAACTCTTAATATCCTTTCGTCTTACAGAGTGATACTTCCCTCTGACGTTTCCTTTATCTTTATCTGTATCTACCTTATTCCACGCATCTCTAAGATACTGTACGAGGTCGGCCTTCTCATTGCTACCCAACACAAGGTCGTAACACCTTCTATCTTCGCTACCGTCATTGCACCTCCGGGCCGAGCATAGCAACCTGTCACCATTAGCGAAAGCACCTGGGTTCTGGGCGCACCATACGATGGATGATCTGACGGCACCTTGTGGTCAGCAAACTCAGTAACCGAACAAGCATTAATCAGACAAATGCTCCGCTTTGCTCTGTCTCTCGCTTCACGCAACGCCCATATTATATAAGGTACGCGAAGGCACTTGTTCCTGAAAAGTTGGAGTTTACAACCCAACGTATAGAACTTGGCTGTCTTGCCTTGAAATGTACATGTATCTATCATGATAACTGCAAAGTTACAGCTAAAATGAAGACAAAACCAAAGAAATATGCCCGTTTACACATGTGAATAGGTAAGAAAGGCTAAGAAAAATATGATTTTATACGCTCAAACAGAGCCTTTAATGTCAAATACAAAGAATTGTAGATTGTACCCTATAACATTTATTTAACATCCATATAACACTGACTATCAATGCTTTTATAAATTTGACAAAAGAAGAAGAAAAACAAAGTCTATATTATTGCCGTATAAAAATATTACCTTTGCATCGTTTTAACAAACAAATGATTGTTTTCACAGATTTAAAAAGCAAAGAAAATGAAGAAATTAGTTTTAATGTTCGTAGCTATCGCAGCTATCTCTTTCTGCATCTTGTGTAACAACTCTAAGCCATACTAACGCTGACTGATGAAGCAGACTCTGCTGTTGATCCAACTGCTGGACTCTACTGATCTGAATCAACTCACGTTGATTCAGCCGCACAGACAGCTACTCCAGACTCTGTTGTTAAGAAGTAATCAGAGCACGAACAGAAAAGAGAGAATTGACCGCAGGCACAATGTCCTGCGGTTTTCTGTTTATAGAAGTAAGGTCATTCAGAACTGTGATTACCACAATTAAGGGTAGACAAGATAACTAAACTGTTTTAAGGCAAAGTAATATTAAGACAGGGTAACAAAAAGAACAAAGACAGGATAAAATAAAGACAAAGTAACAGAGAAACAAAAAGAAGTGAATAGATAGACAAAGCAACAAAAGAACAAAGGCTGAATGTCTGAAAAGACAAGGTAACAGAAGAACGTTACACTTTTGTACACTTCTACCTTTATCTCTGAGAAGTTTTTGTGAGAACAAGAATTATTGTAAAGAAAAATCAAATCTTTTGGAAAACAAAAAGAGTGTAAATTAGCTTGCAATTAACGCCCACCATTGACTCTGCAAAAGATGCCCTTTTACTCAACTACTCTTTTGAACCCTTACTAAGCACCTTTTGAAACACAACTTGCAACTCACTGATTCTATGCAACTTACAAAGGCATCCTTTAGCTCGATTTTTGCCTTTGTGAAAGCCTAAAAGCTCACTTGCTTTGTAACAAAAATTCAAACACTATGGGAGTGTTTTTACATCTTTTTATCAGTTCTATTTCTCATATACTGTATTTTTCGCAAGATGTTTTAGGTTATAGAGTTAATGAAAGTTTACTGTCATCGAATGGTTGCTATGTAATGAAAAAGCAGGCAGTATCTCTTTATGCGGCAAAAGAGATAGGTAGTCTCTAAAATCTTCCTATTCTTTTACTACAACCCCTTTATCCAAGTTTATTGTAAGCATCTTACGTTCCTTCCCAAGTTCCTTTAGATACTTAAATGTTACCTTATAGTTTTCGCAACAATACATGCAACCCCCTTTTGATAGACAATTTGTAATTGAAAACAATATGACATCAACCATCAAAATGCCACCTTCTTATAACCCAAGTATTGTTGAAAATAGAATCAAAAGGCAGATAATCACCTTTTGATGTTTATTTATATACTTCCTCACAATGGTTTTAGTAAGTTCAAACTCTTGTCATTCAACTGTTTCGGACTTCTTTTCTTATCTTACCAAATAACGAGTCTCCATTAGCTCGTTACTGCCTTCGGAAATAACATTGTATATTTTTTGCCTCGTCTCATCCTTGCATAGATTTATTACTAGTGTCATATTGAGAACGAACAGCTGTTGCGTTTTCGCGTCTCTGTTGTACAACAGAGCAGAAAGGGACAAGAAAAAGATAAGTAGTATAGGCTTCATACGCTTCGATTAATTGTAAAAGGAATATCCCCACAACATATCCATACCGACCGAGCTCTTCCATACTCCCTTTCATCATGGAGAAAGATACTGTCACCATTCTCTCAAAAGCTATGGGATACTTTTTATTCATAAACCAAATGGCATCCTTCGTGCGATAAAGCTTCATCTTGATGTAAGGTTTATCCGAAACATAATAGCCACCATCTTTCTCAAATCCTCATAGTTGGGGAAGTCCTGGCACCAATATCCTCTGTCAGTCCCTCACTTGTTATGGTATGAGAAAGGACATCATCGGTGTAAAACCCATCCACGCAATAGCGTAAAGAACTTATTTTCCGATACCTATTGGGGCGGTATTGAAGTCATAATCTACACATTCCATGATGACTATGTCTTCCTTGAACTCCTTTAAATTTCCTCTGGTCAGGAATACGACCTACCGCATCACGCCCGATCCTTTTTCGCTCATTAGCCGTCTTTGTCTTGCAAGAGGTCAGTAGAAAGGAGAGAAAGAGCAGTGTTAAGATGCTTATTATTCTCATACGCATCATTGTTTGTTCGTTCGTAATGTTTGAAATAGGTATACAAGCTGCACCAAAAGATAGTAAATGTTTCCCAAACGACAATGTATTTCTACTGATTATCTGTCACAAAGTACAAAAATCCTCTTCACCCGAAAGAATGAAGAGGACGCACTTTTTATATTGTTTTGACTTACAACGCGGTGAAAGCTGCTACAAAACCAAAGATAATGCCTGGTGTGTTAGCAATTGCTAATGGCCAATCACGCTTCTCCTTAAACAATCCGTAAGCAACCCATAAGGTAGCAGCTTTTACACCTGCCATAAATGGCTGAATAAAAAGTACCCTTTGTTGCTCATGGAGGTTATTTTTCATCTGTGGTATGTAGAAAACATACATTAAAAATAGATGTCACCATACCAATCCATCCCATTGCAGTGAAAACTTTTCTTTTGTCATATTATTCTGATTTTATTAGTCTATGAATACAAGAAAGATTTTAGTTTACATCTTTTCCTTAGCTATCCAAAAATCCATTCTAACACCACTAAAGGTATAATTTATTTCCTAAAAAGAAATAATAGATAAAATTTATCGTTCCATCCGTTTCTTTTTATTTTATATCAGTTGTTTGATATAGCTCAACCCTAATTAAAAATACTTTTGAATGTCTATCCATTAGGGGTGTCAATTCACGGTTGAAAACCCTTCCATGGCGATCGACCATTTGTAGGGCATAGGCGATGAACAGTCGACGTTTAAACGCGACATGGCAACATGGAATTTACGAGCATCTTCCTCGTCTTGTTGCTTGGTCTTGTTATAGGCGTTCGGAGCGACCATCGGCTGCATCAAAGATGATAACATTATCAAACCCAACCCCTTAGCCTTATGAACAGTCACGTCACATAAATACGTTCAAGAATACTTATTGCAGAAATCGGCTTCCTTCCAGCGTACTAATATCCACACTGTACTGTGAGAGCTGTGGTAAGCATGGCATTAGCAACCGTTTCGTCTGTCAGCATGTTCATACGGGAGATAACGGAGGATATAGTCTAATCGGGGGATGTCGTCGATTAAGCCATCTGAACGAAAGGCATGATAAGCAGTAGAGAGTTCGTTGACAAGGGTCTGGTTCATGGTTGGTTGACAATATATAAAAACCGCTTAACAGCCGCCTGATAAAGTTCGCCGTAATTGCTACGAAGCACGTTAGCAAAGGGTTTCACCTTCGGATGACGAATAAATGCCGCTTGCTGCGCTTGCTTTTCACGTGCTTTCTCAGCACAGAGGCGTACAGACTGATAGTTGCTTTCACATCATCAATCGCTTGATGACTGTTGACACCAGTCAGTTGGAAGGTTTCAAGAAGGCTGCAACGCGGTAAAGAACGAAGACCCGGAGCCACTAGTCGTATCAGTTTTAGCGAGTCGAAGCAACGAATAGGATGTGCCTGCATCGTGTCATTGCAATAACGTTGCAGATTGTCGTCCAATATGTTATAATCATAGTTAGCGTTATGACCGAGAATAGGACTTGTACCCACGAATGTTAGGAAACGTCTGTAGGGCATCAACAGGAGAGAGTAATTCGCCAGTAGACATCTTCTCATGATAGATAGCATACATCGGATCTCCTTATCACCGAGCATTGGCAGAATCGGCTTTATCGGTTTCACATAGAGATCAAGCGGCTCACTAAACTTCCCCACCCTGATTCGGATGGCAGCTATTCTCATGATATCATCTTGAAAGATATTCAAGCCCGTTGCCTCAGTATCGAAGACAACAATTTCTTCGTCGTCGTAGGCACGAAGAAACGCTGTCATAACAGCCAGGATAGAGAAGCGAAGTCGGATGGCGATAGTGCCATCTGTTTTAATTCCCAATTAAATCGGCGAGCAAGAGCATGAGAAGGAAAGGCACGCACCCTTTCATTATACGTGTCCACGCAATAGAGTTATGTTCGTTGAAAGAACACCAAATGTGCCAATAACAACTTGACATCGGGTGTGTCGAAAAGGTCACGACCAGACACCCTTAAATGAGTCAGTCCTGTTTCGTCATAGCTTCACTGATACGATCGGCATCCGAATTAGCACCGACGATAACGGCTGTACGTCCTCCTTATTTTGCTCATAAAGGCGGAGAGCTCAGTAGTAATATCCTTGTGTTTCTATTTCAATCGTACCACTATGTATGATCTCAAATCACCCGACGTAGCCTTAGTGTCATTATCGGAAAGAGGGAGTAGTTCGCGGTCTCATCTCAGTTGCTTTTCTGCATAGTCATTGAAGACATCGAGCAAGTATTTGGGTGAACGGTGGTTACGTTGCAGATGATGTATATTACCCTTACAGCGCATCTTCAAGAGGGTTAGTGTCTCCACTTTCGCCCCCATAAAAGAGAGAGATCGTTTGCTGTTCGTCGCCTCAAGTACATCACCATCGGATTATCCTCTCGCCGTCAACAAGTCGATGATAGCGAGCTGCCACACGTCAAGGTCCTGCACCTCATCCACTTGTATCCACGGATAACGCTTACAAGTAGGATCAGAACGATAAATATCGTATGTATAGAGAAGCAAATCCTCGAAGTCGAAGAGGTGATTCTCCTCCTTATATCGGGCGTAACCATTAGCTGTAATACATCTTCCAGAGCAGTACACGAATCCCTATCAGCCGTCTAGCATCAAGGCCTGGCGCATTCGCCTCATCCATATTCCTGTGCATGATGGTAGATATTTACTACCGCCTGTTTCATCATATTCTATCTTTTAGAGGCATTAGAGATATTTTACAGCTTCTCTATCGTCATCTGTAAAACCTCTGGATGAAGGTAATACTTCCAAGGATGGCGGTGTTCCATCTGATAGATGAAATGCTGAAAGAAGATAATCGTCTGATAGCTTTGTATCGATTGAAATCTCCTGTCACCCTTCTTCGTCTTCATTACGATAATCCGCAACATACTCACCGCCTTTCGTCGTAATAATGGCAGAGTCAGCTGGGTATCCCACCTGTTCAAAGAGAAACTTAGAGCTAAAACGATGCACACTACCACCATCAGTTCGGAGAACTTTCCATAACCTTTTGAATACGGTTGATCATCTCTCTGCTGTACGGATTCGTGAACGTCAGGACAGAGCATATCCCTCATACTTCACACCCTTTTCTCGTGCGTATCTTATCCTCTCGCAAGGATATGTGTCTTACCACATCCCTGGCGATGCCAGTACAAGATGATGTCCTGACTGGCTTCTACAACAGGAATCTCGGTATTTATCTAAACTTGGTGTGTAATTATTTGCCTCATAGAAAGTATATATAGCTAGATGCTTCTTCTGCAAAAGTAAGAAAAAAGATTGGAAACTAACTCTATCAACTTAAAAGAATAGAAATAATGTTGTAATCTTTGCAGTCGGACTTGGTGTGCAGGTGTGTACCCAGTCCCATTTTTGTGGTTTAACAATTTAGCGTTTGCTATTTATTCAATAACGTTCAGGAAACTTATGGTAGAATGAACAACAAGAATGGATGAATAGTGAACGTCCACGATAGCGTGGGCGTTTCTCATCTCTTTGTTAGTCGCGCAGCACTCTGAACGTGGAGCGAATGCGTCCACGCTTTCTCATGTAGGTACTTGGCTGATAACTTCGTAATTTGAGAGTATAAAGCATCGCATTAAAACGTTTTAATGCAATGACAAAAGAACAGACAACCATTTTTAAAAAGGTGTAGCTATCCTAATGATGTTATTCCTTCATTTATTTAATGGTCTCTAACCTGACTGAAGTTTTCAGAGCCTTTGCTTTTCATTGGCAACACCCCTTTGTTCATATTATCAGCAAAGCTACAACCCCATGGGCTATATTCTAATGCTGAGAGGTTACGGACTTAGTACACCCTTACTATCGAGGCAAATTATCTATCAATGGACAAGAGCGTAGACTTTTAAAACTATACATCCTATTGGATTATTTTGTTGATTTTTGTTAGTATAGGTTCGTTTGTAAGACCAGAAAAATATCCCGGAAGTTTTTCGAATATAATATTGAATTTTACGAGTATAAGTAATAGCTATAACTCTGAAAACTTGGTTCTTATTTCTATGCATTACTTTTCGCTCACATCTGTATGGATTTTCAGGTGTATAGACAAATTAGGCGTGTAAAGGCATTATTATTACGTGGGTTTTATATATGGTGTTGCTAGGCATAACCAGTAGGTATATCGCCGTAAACAAGTCATATACAGAATGGTATGCCTACGTAATTACTACTTTAACGTATTATTTTCTGTTATCGGAGCAGTATTCCATCGACAAGCTTGAAAGTTAGGAAAAGGCTATATTTCATTCTTCTTACACACAAGATAGTTACTTTTGCTATTTTAATCTACTTTAGTAGTAATAAACTGTTTCTATTTCATGCAGCTACTGCGCATATACTTTGAATTTTCTATCAGCATATGCCGTATTAAACGCTCTCTTTATAGCAATGTTATGGTGTGGTTAAACCATCTTCTTCTGTTATCATATTTCACGATTTTTATTTATGGTTTCAAATATCCGTTAGTCATTTATATTGTTCTGATAGTCATTAGTTACGTTGTTTCACTCCATCAGCTATCTTTCTAAGACAGTTATCCAGCGTTGCCTTTTGAAGTAACGTTTGAATTAATCAGGAAAGCATTTTAAGTCAAACTTTATATGTTGAAAAGTTATATCTTGCACATAAGAACTTATATACTTATAATTACTTAATATGGTAAGAGTCTTATTATGACTAAATTGAAACTGAAGAAGCTATCATTTATCATTACTGCCAAAGGAAGATGTAATAAGACTTGTGCTGGATTTATATGAATCGCAAACAAGGAAGCGAAGATGTACTGAAATGTATCTTACACCTGATTATAGCGCAGCATTGAAAAAGTACAAAAGGTTATTCGCGACGAATTTTTCCTTGTTTCGGGGCTTTTTCCGATAAGCCGTCATTTGCAACTTGTCGGAAGGCAATCTCTGATTTCAAGAAGTTGAAGGCTGACGCTCATCAGTCTTGGCGATTTGTATGCTTTACTATATAGAGTTGGGATGTGAGTACGTCAATGACTCGGTGATATAGGGAATCATTACACCACATTAGAAACGAATTTTGAGAAAGCTCTGAAGCTATTTCCGACCATAACCTGAGGAACATTTCAGACAGAGAATTGAAAGTATGCTTAAATCAACACAATGTGGTTGGGGCTTTTCCGATACCTTATGGGATATGTACTATGACTATTATGGTTATCAAGAATGAACAAAAAGACTTTGTCTGAAACAAACATAGAGTCTCATCGAGGATCTAAGATGGCAAAACGACTAATAAATTTATAAAGAAACTATGCAGGATTTTGCAGCGATTGACTTTGAGACAGCTAACTTTGAACGATGTAGTGTGATGCTCGGTGGGGTGGTGATAGTAAGAGGAGGAGAGTTGTTGACAGTTTCTACCGCTATACAGCCCGAACCGAATTACTATCATTGGCGATGTACGCAGGTGCATGGGCTTACGGTGCAGACACTGACGGCGCACCCGTATTCGTAGAGGTATGGAAGCAGATAGAACCAATGATGAGGGCTTACCACTTGTAGCCCATAACGCATCTTTTTCGACAAATTCTGTCTAAAGGCGTACCTTTCTATACTTACCAAATGGATTACCCTGATTAGCGAGTTCCTTTGACACGTTGAAGGCCGCACGTCGCACTTCCTCACCTCCCCGACCATCAGTTACATACGGTTTCTTCTGCCTGCGGTTATGAACTGACTCGATCACCATCACGCCCTCGCTGATGCGGGAAGCTTGTGCGTGGATAGCACGTGAGATTTTATAGAAAATCATATAAACCATATTATATAACCTATAAATAAATGAAAAGAAAACAAAATTACAACTAAGTCCGTATCTGAACTTCTTAATATGAAGTTCTTATTCGATTACACAACGTGGTTATCGATGGACGACACTAACAAGTTAAAGAGTTACTGGAAGATATTAATGAATTCGCTCAGTAAAAAGAGGAAAGGACCAGGAGAATTTACTGTTTCGCGCAGCTCCTTGGTCGTCTCGTGCTAAGTGACCACTGGAGGAGAAAAATAAAATATAACCTTGATCCTAATGAAAGTTGGAACGAAGTTATTGATGGGCAAACAACGTTTCTCACCATGCTATTTTTAATATTAAAATCATTAAAAGAAATTATAGAAGTAGCTGGTAAACCACTGAAGTTTATGAGATAAAATACGAGCGGATGCAAAACAAGAAGGCTGGATTTCTTAATTCTATTGAGACGACTCGGTGATAAAGAAGACTATACCACAGTTGATTATTATCACATGACCACAGCTTTTCTTTTATATCAAGAAATGGTTTGAAGAGAATAGAGAGTGCAAATTAAGATCTCTGCGAAACATTGCTATCTTATGAAATTGACGATGAGGACAATTCAAGTAAACAAACGAAGGATGTTGCTAACAACGTACGTTTTATTTGGAGGCGAATTCGTAAAACGAAAACTGACAGGTTTTTACTGTCTCAAACATTGGTAAAATTAGCCTGACTAATGCAGAACTTATCAAGGCACTGATGCTGGAAACCGAGAAAAATTTAAGAATGTTGATGACTTTGCAAGAAGACCCGCCAACAAGAGATTGCGTCCGAATGGGACAATATAGAATACACTTTACATGAAAGATGATTTCTGGCTTTTTCCTTCATGAAAAGGATTATCTACATCCTACTGTATAGACTTCATCTTCGGATATTCTTTTGTAACCAGAACCATCTTGTTTTACCTCAAAAGAGTTTGGAGCAAATTGGTAACGATGAGCACAAAACATTCCGTTACTTTACAGAATATTTTAAACAAAAAGATTCTAATGTAGACAACTGCTGGTCAGCCGTTAAATCTTATTTCACATACTATGGAATGGTATGATGATTTACAACTCTATCATTATGTGGGATTTTCTCAAGAGACAAGCAATTATCATAATGTGAAAGTGCTCCTTTTATAAATGGAGTGAGGAAAAGAACAAGAACACTTTTGTTAGCTACTTGAAGAGTGAAATAAAGAAAATCATTGACAAATGTTTAAAGACTGAGGATCCTAATGGTGATGATAAAAAGGAAAGTATAAACCAGTCCTACTTTTTCCACACACATTCATGACAATTATCAACCAGAACGAAAGCAAAATAAACAATGACGTACAAATTAGGAACTTTCTATAAATTCCCATTTCATCTTTACAAATTAGAGAACTGGGATGTGAGCATATAAATTGCGTTTACTTTATAACGAAGAAAATGATATGGAGACACAGAAGGAATGGCTGACTAATGTTTTTTGGGTGTTTCAGAATTCGTCCAAAAACCGTATCAGGGAATACTTTGAAGTAAAGTCCGACCTGAAAGGGAAGATATTTTTAATGAGATTAAGGCTAATGTCCCACAGCCAGACAGTTGGGAACTGGAAGAAAAGAATAAACTGTGGAATTACACACTACTCGATGCTTCAAACCAATCGTGCAGTTATGGAAATGCAATATTCTTCATAAACGTCGTATCATTATTAGCAAAGATAGAGAATTTTAATTCCAATACCTAAGCTTTCAAAGGACCAAAAACATTTAATTTAGGAAAAGAAGAGAAGACAACATCCTCTTTTGTACCACCATGCACGAAGTACGTTTATCATGAAATATTATTCTCCGATGACTGAGACAATAATTATTGGACAAAGAATCCTGATGCAGAAGCTATTATCAAGATATTATGAACTGTATTACTTGAGGAATAAATTTATGACAACAAATAAAACTTTGGAACTTTATTTCTAAAATAATATAGAGATCTCCAATTATACAACGTGACTATGCACAAGGTAGAGATGGTAAAGAGTACCTACGTCGTAACTTTTCTTACAGAGCTCAAGGAGTTTTAGATAATGAATTAGAGGATGGTGAATTCACCTTAAACTTGATTTTGTCTATGGGACAATTGAGAATCGACAAGCTGCAACCACTTGATGGACAGCAACGCAACGCTAACAACGCTGTGGCTAATACACTGGTACATAGCTACGTGCTGGGAAATCTACTGAAGCCGCAGAACAACCAAAAAGTTTAGCTATGAAACAAGAATATCTTCACGTGAGTTTTTAATTGCTTGTGTGTTCCAGAGCATTTTACTGATTTCAAAGCAGACACAGTATTGTTGACTTCATCACTACCCGTACATGGTTTTATTCTGCTTGGAAGCAAGACCCAACCATCCAGTCTCATGTTAAGGATGTTAAGTGGAACTATTATTAATGACAAGTTTGGCGAGGATATTATTGATGGTATTGAAGAGCTATTTGGCAATGTTGAAAACAACAACTTTCGTATCCTATTGGGAAAAATTAACTTCGATGATCCCTCAATTGCTATCTCTATCACCCATCTATGAAAGAATTTAAACTTTCAGATGATTTGTATATAAAAATGAATGCTCGTGGAAAGCAACTGACAAACTTTGAGAACTTCAAAGCAGACTTGATTGGTTATATCTGCAGATCGTAGCTACTGATGGGGACAAAGAGTGGATGGAACTCTTAGATGCAGAAAAGGCATTCATCCTATTAGATACAGAATGGATGGATATCTTTTGGAAAACACAGATCAAAAAACAATCGTGTAGATGAAATCTATTATGCCTTTATGAACCGATTCTTTTGGAACGAACTCTTCACTGCTAATGATAATGAGAAAAAGTTACTTCCAGTTGGGAAAGGTAAACCTTACTAACGACGAGGAAACGAACATGATAGAGAATGAAACCACTCATACCTTTTATCTTAATAAAGAAGCGTATGATGCTTATGGAGTTTTACCCTTTATCTTTATGACCATGGACGTATTCCACAGAAGTTCTTGAAGACTTACAGGAAATAGTTGATATAATTTTATCTCAGTCATCAAACAGAACTTCCTAAGATTGGGAAATGGTTAGAAAGCTTTAAGTTTATTCCTAATTATGAAGAAGATAAACAAACTATTGCAGATATCCCTATATCCAAACTTTCCCAACTACAACGTGTTGTCTTCTTTGCTGTTTGTAAATACTTTAGAGAGGGTCCTTGTTGAAGAAACTTCCCCAAAAACGGTGGATGCGTATTGCTCGCAACATTGTATCAGGACAGGTGAAAATGGTGAAGATCAAATCAGAAGCACACCTAGTTATACGTACAGCGATAGAGTATATTCGACAGATTAGATAGTCATAACGTGTATTTTTCTTATTGACAACCAAGAGGTTAACCCTTCTATAAGACATTGCTAAACGATGGAACGAAGAAGTTGAGAAAGCCCATCAAATTATGGATGGTGATAAAGTCCGTAATATCTTGGTACTTGTAGAAGATAGTAACTCTTATCAAACATGGAGGAAATCATCAATGATGCTGGAGACTGGAGTTTTTTCAAAGGTTCTATTCGCTTTGTTTCACAATGCAAAGGGAGAAGTTGATTGAATGACTTTGACAAGAAATGCAAAATACAAAAGAAACCTTTTTAAGAAGGAAAGTAATGAAAAGCATTCGCCCCTCAATAAAAGATAGTTCAGAACTTCAAAATATTATTCAGTAGGTTTACTTGGAGAACTTTGAACAAAAATTGTGGTGGAAAACATAGGGTTTTTAACAACCTTCCCCGTGCATGGCTTTACTTCCTTTTAAGCAATTCGTTATCAGCTCCTGTCCATTCTGTTGCTTATGGGAGAAGAATTATCCCCTTTAAGTCCCTGACAGTATGATAAGCCAAATATTTTATATCAACTATGCTGTACAGGTTTACTTTGATTACATAATACTAAGCAAAAATGCACCTGGTATTGGATAAGATGGTATCATGAACATCTTGCAATTTATCCAAGTGGTTGTGAATATTCTAAAATGCAAAAGATAGAGATAATTTCTTACTATACGAAGAAGTAACAGTTAAACAAGATGTGATAGTTGGCAACAAATGAATTCCTTTTCGGTTCTGATATTAGGTTTGAATATAAGGAAAATACATATTGTTGGGAGCGTAATGACTATATCTTTCTTATGTCTCAAGATAAAAATAGTAATCGCGCTGTAAGAGACGATGCTATGACGGAACTTGAAGATAAGTATTATTGCTTCAAATATAAAAGGGGAAATACCACTGCACAACTGACAGACTTCTTGATGAATATAAAAGAATCCCTCATAAGGCTCTTTTCACCTTTATTAAACTTTTTATTGGTAATTCACTCTATAGGGTGGATTACTAAATCGAAAAATTATTGCAAGGCTTGCAATAATTTTGTTATCATTTACTTTATGTATATATTTGCACTCGAATGAGTAAATAAAAGTTAAGTCTTATGACAGAAGAATATCCCTACTGATTTCGATATCCCAGAGACAAGACACAGCGTCTTATTAAGGTGATTGGCGTTGGTGGTGGCGGTTGTAACGCTGTTAAAAATATGTATAATGAAGGAGTAGCAGCGTTTCCTTTGCTATCTGTAATACTGATAGTCAGTCGCTGGTCCACTCTAACGTACCTGTCAAGATCTCTGTTAGGTACAGGACTGGGAGCCGGAGGTGTACCTGAAAAAGGGAAAGTCGGAGGCAGAGCAGAACATTGAAGATATTAAACGACTATTGAGCGACGGTACGAAAATGGTCTTTGTAACAGCTGGTATGGGTGGCGTGAACAGGAACTGTGTGGACCGTAGTGGCTGGTGTGGCTAAATCGATGGGTATTCTTACCATTGGTATAGTGACTATTCCATTCTACTCGAGAAAAACGTAAGATTATCAAAGCTATCAAGGGTGTTGAACAGATGCGTAAGAACGTGGACGCTTTGCTCATTATAAATAATGAAACGGCTCTGCGATGTCAAAGATAGTGATTCGCCTCTTCCTATTAAGGAAGCCTTTAAGCGTGCTGATAACATCCTACTCAATGCGACAAAGAGTATCTCAGAACTGATTACAGTGGAAGGAGATCATCAACCTGACTTTTCGTGATGTAGAAAACACTTTACGCAGTGGTGGTAGTGCTATCATGGCTGAGTGGACGCAAAGGGGAACATCGGTAGAGAATGCTATCGTGAGTGCACTGGACTCTCCCCTACTCTATGGTAGTGACATCACGTCAGGCTAAGCATGTATCCTATTCAACATCTATACAAGAATGATAAACCTTATTTGTAGAGGAGATGAACGAGATAGATGCGTTCATGGACACACTCGATGTGCATATATGATGTTATTTGGGGCACCAGTACTGACGATAGGTTTGAGGTGAGGATGCTAAGGTGACGATTCTGCTACTGGTCTTGACAAGAGTAACTTACATGAAGCCGACGAGCAGACTGAGGAATTAAGCGAACACTATGATGAAATTATCAGTCGACTGTAGCAAAACCTGTGAGACGTAAATCTTCTACTTTTGAAGAAACCATAGAACCTCCAACGACAAAGGAGACACCAGCCGAGCCAAAAGAAACTGAACCAGAATTCATTGTAGAACCAACGTGGTTATACCTGGAACCTGCGGTAAAGGTGGTCCTACCTGAACAGGAACCAGCAGAGCCAGAACTCAGCGGGGCGTCCTTCATTCTTGGACAGATTAAAGGCTCGTATGCGGCAGTTGACATCTGAAATGCTTGAAGGAGGGAGGAATGGACCATGCCCTGACCCTACAATGCAAACCCAGGAACAAATAGCTGACATTGTACAGCGTGCAAAGTCAACGGCTGATTGGCTTAGGTCGCTATGACCTTCTCTGAAAAGTCTGGGTGGCTCAGCGGTTATCGAAGAGCTACGCACAGAATTAGCAAAGAGTCGACTTTCGCCACTTGTCATCACTTCCGACTCATCGATCCCTTGTTACCTGAGAGGAAAGAGGTGGAGTTGACTCCAGCACATAAGGCTGTGTATCTTTTCTCCTGCTATCACCCTGGAGGAATTGAGCTAAAACGACTGTCAGAACATAGACAAGAGCTATTAGAACTCTATTGTAAAACAACTCGACTCTCTGACAATGAGAAGATTGAAGAGAGTATCGAGCACCTCATCAACCACCTGATAATGCCATCAATGAGAAGTGTTCACGCATCAAAAAGCCTTTTGTGATGTTATGGACGAGTATCTCTGCAAGCTACTATATCGTCTGTAGCCATCGGAAAACGGCAGTTTCTAATTCTAATCGCATCTGTATCAGCGCTGAAGATTATTACACTCCCCACGAGAGTTAGTTGTTTGGAAAAAGCTGAAGTAGTATTAGATGGTGGGTAATAAATATAAAAAGACATTGTCAATACGAACGCTATATAACATTAGACATAGGCTACACTCTGTAAGTGGAGGACATCTAACTGCTTAACTATGTCCATTATCTGTAATCGCTCTACACTGTGACATATAGAAAAAGAAAATGGATGTTGATGAATAGCAAAAACATCATCAACACCCATTACCTATTATCAAAACTCTATATAGTCTTTACTTTACAGCGTTATAATTCAAAAGATGTCAAGTATAGAAAAGGGCAAAACAATCAACACTCCATCATCAAACACCCAACACCTAAGTGCCCATCAACACCTAACACTTAACACTCATCACCCAACACTACGCTCCCTCAAACTCGCGAAGGAAGCGAGTATCGCTCCTCCGGAGAAGAGCGGAGGTCGCCACTGATACTTGAGGTTAGCGATACGCTCAACGCCCATACCGAAGGCATAACCTGTATATACGCTTGAATCAATACCACAAGCTTCAAGATCGTGGGTCAACCATACCACAACCTAAGCATCTCACCCAACCAGTGTGATACAGAAACCGCAGCCCTCACCGCCACAGAGATGTTACAGCTAATGTCCATCTCTGCACTTGGCTCAGTAAATGGGAAGTAGCTTGGACGATACGAATCTGTATCTGCACCAAACATCTCACGAGCAAAGGTGAGAAGCAATTTGCTTCAAGTCGGTAAAACTTTACGTTCTATCAAGATACAGGCCCTCAACCTGAGGAAACAGCGTGCACGTGCTGGAGATAGCCTCGTTACGATATACACCGTCCTTAGCAAAGTACACGAATTGGAGGTTCGTGTGACATATAATGTGCCTCATCATTAGAAGTATGTACTGGCATGAGCACGTTCTTCGTAACGCGTCCATCGTATTGTTACGCTCAAATGAAGAAGGTATCTTATTCATCACGTGCTGGATGATCAGCAGCAAAAGTTCAACATCGCAAAACACGTGCTCGTCGTCATCAATCTCGGACCCTGATAGAGCGTGAAACCCATACGAGCAAAGATATCAATAATCTCGTTCCTTTACAAGCGTCAATGGATGACGTGTACCGAGGTTGATTGATAAGCAGTACGCGCCAAATCGATATCATCACTCTGTGTCTTCGCTTGTCTCAAGCTGGTCTTTGTTGGTTGATTTTGTCCTGTGTACACTGTTTAAGTTCGTTAATCTTCATACCGACAAAGTTTTTCTGGTCGGCAGCTACATTACGGAACCCACCCATCAACGCATTGATTTCGCCCCTTTACTGAGGTATTTCAGACGAAGTTGTCAATCACCCGGCACTCTGCCGTGGAGTGTGCTTACTCGTGGAGTTCTTCATCTTGTCTAATAACATAGTTTCTTGATTATTTTCCCGCAAAGGCAACTATAATCATAACGGAGAAATTTTCATCCTAATATAAATTTATAAAAACCTATCTTATTAGAAATAAATATTGTACATTTGCAGGAAATTTGAGATGAATAAAAAGAGAGTATGAAAAAGCTTTTTACTTATTGTGATGTTTGTGTGACTATGATAGCTGTTACTACTGGCTGCACAAGCAAAAAGTTGATGGCGATGACAGTACAACTACTGATCTCACGTGCAGCAGAAGACACTGACATCTGTAGATAGCGTTGACTCTGCCACGGAGGTGATTGTTGCAACTCCAATGCCAAAGGCAGCAGACCAATTGTTTGAGCTGACTTCTTTCAACCTTTATAGCAAAACCGAAGATTGCAGATGAAGCGTATCAAGTTCCCATTGCCCGTAGTAAATAGCACAAAGACTACTGAGCTGACTCGCAAGAACTGAAGATGGATTTCTTCCGAAAAGCAGGGTTATTATACTAACTTTATCTTGATAATGAGAAGCAGATGAAGTTCTCAAGTCTACCGACTGGATAGTGTTATCGTCGAGAAGATACATTTAAAGAGAGGCACTGATAGAGCAGTATTGGTTTGATCATCAGGATGGTAGCTGGAAGTTGAATCAGATTCGTAACATCACATTTAAGGATAGTTATAACGCATCCTTCTACACTTTCCTTTCGCGTTTCTTTGCAAATGGCGGCAAGGGATTTGTAAAACCCATTAGCTCATACTGGTCCAGACCCCACTGGTGAGGAGACCGCAAGCTGTAAACATCATCTATTCCTGCCAGCGAATGGTCATCATTCCTGCCAGAGCTACCAAGCGATATGATTTATAACATCCTTTATGGCCAGAAGTATTCAGCGTCAAATCGTAGAATTATTACTCCCGTGGTTATCTACATGGCAGAAACACAACTCGTCTTTAAGCAGAACGGTAAGGACTAGGCGCTTTAGAGAAGGTTGTGGCTATATTAACGAACAGACTCCCTCGCTCTACCCTTGGTAGGCGGGTCTTTCTTTATTAAGAAACACTTGCCATTCATGTTATTATTATGGATTATCTGATCTCATAAAAGAGTAACAGCATTCTATAAACAGAAACAAGGGAAAACGCAAAAACGATATCAGTTAACATGAAAAATAGAATATAACGAGTAGTCTCGACAAGTCATACATATTTTCGGCATTGACGCTAAATGTCAGCGTTTTTGTCGAATACGAGTCAGTAGAGGAAGCACAGGAACTTAGGTGCTCCTTTGAAAGATGAAGACTATCCACTACTGATTCTGGTGGGGTAGTAACTCTCTACTTTACTGGTGATTTCAAGGAACCGTACTCCACTCTGGCATCTCCTTTATCGAGCAAATCGACGAAGAACGTGTACGCTGTGGCCTGCGTATTACGATGATGACTTTGTAGGTCTATTGTGTTTCTCACGACCCTACGGTGCAGAAAACCTTCTCATCATACCGGGTGAGTGCGAGTGAGTGCCGTACAAAATATCGGAGCGTATGGTGTGGAATCAAAGACTTGATTGATGAGGGTTGAAGCAGTGGAGATTGCTACTGGTGAAGTGCACGCTTCAAGAATACTGATTGCGAATACAGCTATCGCCAGAGCAAGTTTGCACGAATGGCGCACATAAGTATCTTATCACATCAGTGACCTATCGCCTTTCTAAGACTTATCAGCCTGAAGCTCGATTATGGTAATATTCGTGCGGCATTGGCCGAGCAGGGCATTGAAAATCCCACTGCAGCAGAACATCGTCAGACGATTACGACATCCGTAATGCGAAAACTTCCTGACCCTAAGATCATCGGTAATGCGGGCAGTTTCTTCATGAATCCTATCGTTTCTAAGGCGAAATACGAGGAGTTAGCAGCGCAATATGAGCGTATGCCCCACTCACACCATTGATGCAGACCATAGAGAAGATCCCGAGCTGGTTGGATGATTGAACAATGCGGATGGAAGGGTAGGCACTTTGGTCCCAGGTGCTTACGACAAGCAGGCTTTGGTCTTGCAAACCTTGGTGAGGTAACAGGTGCTGACGTCGTCAAACTCTATCAGACGATCTCAGCATGATGTGAAGGAGAAGTTGGGATTGAGATACATCCAGAGGTGAATACCTCACCCACTAGTAGCCGAAGCTCTCCCCCAGCCTCCGAAGGGAGGGAGGCTCCATTTGCTTAGCACTCCTCCCTTCGGAGGGTCGGGGAGGTTTAGACACTCGTTATAAGCGCTTCCTAATTAAGTACATACTTTATAACGTATCAAACCAACTGTTAAGAACATTTCGTTGAAGCAAGAAGAACATATAGCAACGAACTGTACCATAGAGCCCTCCCTTCCAGAGGGGTCGGGGAGGCTTTACTTCTTGGTACTGGCAATACTAATGCATGTCTCCCGTGCTTGGTTGTAGCTGCGATGTTTGTAAGAGTAAGGACCCACACGACAACCGACGTACGCACTCCGCTTTATTGGAAACAGCAAAGACACGTATTGTCATTGACAGCGGTCCTGACTTTTCGCCAACAGATGTTGCCACAACCTTTCCGTAAGATTGATGGTTTATTGATTACACATATCCACTATGACCATGTAGGGAGGGATTGACGACGCCCTTATTGTATGTTGGGGGATATTGAGTATGCAACGAAAAACACTTGTGACGGCTTTACGTCATAATTTCTTATTGTTTCACAGACAATCCCCTATCCGGAGTTCCCAAACCGAATCTTTCAAAGTAGCATTCAACCACATGTAAAGTTTAGGATTGGCGACATCGAAGTGATGTCATTCTGCTGTGATGCATGGCGAATCACCCATCCTCGGTTATCGCTTTGGAAAAACTTGGTTACATAACGACATGAAAACGATTAAAGATGAGAACTCCTCATCTTGAAGGTGTTGGAGACATTAAAACGCTTTATGTTGGGAACGTGAGCACCACTCATCAGTTATCAGAAGCTGAGGATTTGAAACGAAAAGATAGGAGCAAAAACGCACTATTTAACTCATCTCACCCATAAGATTAGATATGAAGAGCACAAAAACTTTCCTTCCAGATGGTGTTTTTGCCTATGATGGTTGAAAATTGAGATTTAATTATCCTACTTAACGCAAGAAAAACTCATAAAATCAACTTGCCTAAAAAGTTGCCATCAAGAACTAAATAAAAAGGGTAAGAAACAAAGGGATAATAAGTATATATCAATCGGAAAACTTGTAAACTATTATGTAATCCAAAACCAAAACATGCTCTGAAAAGATGCCCAATTGACTTGCAAAAGATGCCCTAGTCTAACTACGCTTTTGAAGTCTAACTACATCTATTCTACGAAACTTTATAACCAACTGACGGTATGCTGTTTACAAACTTACTCCCACGTATTTTTCTATCATTATTTAGGCATTATACTAAATTTTTGTAATGATTTTTCAAAAGTCTTATCAATGAAATTACGAACGTTAAAATGATAAAAGTTTCTGCACATGAAGATGAATACAGAGTCCGTCAAGACTGTCTTAATCTATGTCTTTGTTTAATCAATACTCACTTCTTCCGCTAAAACTATACGAAAGTGTCCACGCATTTAACAGAAGAAACCATAAAAACAAAGTTTTTCATTAGCATCATCAGATTTTATGATTAACTACTATGTGAGCATGCTCACCGAACGGTAGGGAAGTACCCTTTTCAACATCACAAGCAATAATAGAAATTACTGAATGAAAGAATTATTATTCTGACGTCAAGGCGGAAACTAGCCATCCTGTTGGTCTTATCACCATGACCAAGACGAGGCTAAGACGATAGAATATCTTGAGAATTAGAGCCCCTGCCGATACGGCAGGTGCTGTCACCGTGGAAGGATTTACGCAGAGGTGACAGGTCCGCGCAGTGACGCAGTCGGCGCGGGTAAACTTGAAGAGACAAGAGATTACACTGAGGATGGAGGATGAGGACGATCGTGTGCATGGTCATCTTCGACGACGAGTTGTCGGCAAAACAGATGCGCAATATCGAACAGGAACTCGGTGTGGAAGATATTAGACCGCACCTCCCTTATCCCTCGATCATGCAATGCGCTCAGACAGCCAATGCCAAGACACAGGTAGAGTTGGCACAGCACGCATATGCTTCCACGTTTGCAACGTCTCTGGACTCATGGAGCGTCAGGCGGTGTCAGGCGAGGCGGTAAGGGTCCGTAGGTCTGCGTGGCGTCAGTTGAGATGGACTGCCGTATCATCTACAGCGTATGACACTCTTGAAGCAAAGACTTGCTGAGATTGATAAAGCTGCAACATAACGTAAGAACTGTGGCCGCATGATCTGTGTTGCCTTTGGTAAGCTGGCACGAGGTGGTAAGTCAACCACCATGAACCTCGGCTAAAAGAGCGAGGTGTTTGCAGAGAATCAAACCTTCGCAACACTCGACACAACTGTGCGCAAGGTCGTTGTTGACAATCTTCCTTTCCTATTAGCTGACACCGTTGATTTTATCCGTAAGTTACCAACCGACTTAGTTGATCTGCTTTAAGTCAACACCGATGAGGTGCGCGAAGCGACCTACCTTGCACGTTGTGACATTCCCACACCAGACTTTGAGGAACAGAGCACAGGGTCAACCAGACTACTGTCCTGAACTTTGCAGAGTTGATAAGCCTCGATGACATTTCAACAAGATTGATAACTATTGGCAGAGAAAGAGGAGGACGACCCTACACCTGCAAACCAAGAGAATATCGCTTGGACGAACTAAAAAGACATGGATGCTATGAGCATGACAACCGTCTATTCATTTCAGCCAAAGAAAAGAGAATATCGACGAGTTCAGAGAAGTGCTTTACAGAAAAGTACGCAACCCACGTGCAGAAGCATCCTTATAACTGATTTCCTTTTATAATATCGGAAGAAGAATAAAGATTATTGAGTTATTAGGACTATTAGCCCATCAAGGCCAATAAGTCTACATAACAACTAAAAGAAAAGATTATGCAAATATCGTTCCTCTACCTTGAAAGAGATTGAGACACTGGAAAACAACAGCGTTAGCAAGATTGCCGAGTAGAGGTTGCAGAGGACGGATTTCAGGCGAAATTCCATCGTGCATTCTATGGCGACGTGCACAGTTGGGAAGCGTCCAGAAGTTGAGATAACCAAAGGCTCGTCTGCTATCCTGGTATCAATGATGCTGACCTTCGTAAATGACGTTGACCAAACGACCGCCTGATTGAGAAGGGGTAAATTATATTAATAACTATACATCGGTGACGACTGCCTCATCTCTAACATCTCTGCCAGCGGAGACTACGGAGGGTGCTACACATGGAGAAGGTAATCCATCTCGGTGTTGAATGAGGTGGGCGTGATACAGTGATTTTCTTCCACGACCTCTACAGCTGTCTTTGCAGCCTTTTATGGTGAAGCATTTCAACGACGAAAGACCCAAGAATGCTATCCGAAAGATTAGTGAAAAGAGGAGATTGCTCGTACCAATCCTGAACGTGGAACGATTGGCAACAATGTGAAGATGTCGTACGAGAGAGATTAACAACACCGTTATTCAGGATGATTAGTTTGATTTCTGGTCATGTCGTTTGAGGATTGTACCATTCTCAGCTCTGAATATGCCAGTGTTTACATCGGTACAGGTGTCATCTGCGAGAACTCTATCATATCAGATGGTTCAAGCATCGTAAACAGTGTAAGATGCAAGACTGTTTCGTGGGTGAAGCCTGTCAGATAAGCAATGGTCACAGCCCTCACAGAGCGTCTTCCTTCTTTATGTCAAACGGTGAGGCCTGCGCGCCTTCTGTGGTCCGTTCTGGTGTCACACCATAAGAGTTCGTTGCTTATCGGGTGGTATGTTCTCTTCTATAATGCTGGTTCGGGAACCAATTTCTCAACCATGCGTACAAAATGGGACCCTAGCAGTGGGGGTATCTTAGAGCGTGGAACGAAGACGGCAAGCGGTAGTTATCTGTTCGCGCCAGCAACGATTGGTACGTTCTCCATGGTTTCGGTGTTGATGCACCACCCTAACACGATGCGTCGTACCTTCTTATCTCATTGCAGAGGCTGATAAGATGTATCTCGTACCGTCGCAACATCACAACGGTTGGTCTTTATCGCATATAGCACAAAGCGTGATACTGCGTCCAGCAGATCAGGAGTATTGTTAATTCTGATTGGCCACGCCTACTGTATAGATTCTGCAAGGAAGATACTTTATACGCAAGCAAGTGGCGACAATGTTTTTATAACTATCACGAATACGTTATCAATGCTACCAGGCAAATCATTAACAGATGGTCGCACTGCGCATTTACATGGGGAGCAGTACATGAAACGTGCGCATACAGGGAGTTTCTTCAAGCCGCAGACAGAAGTTGACTTGACGATGGGAAGATCTCTGGTCTTCGTTTCCACTGCAGAGAGCGACGCTCATTGAGGATATCAAGAGTGGTAGCCTTGAAAACAATAGGAAGAAGCAGTCAACCGCTTCCGGAGAGATTAACGAGAACTATCGTATCTATCAGTGGGCATGGACCTATCGTACATTCTGAATATCTAGGTATCAACGAGATTGGTCCTGAGGATGATGCGCGCATCAAACGAGATTATATCGAGGCGCCGTGCATGGATTGCAGAGATTAAAAAGGATGCTGAGAAGGAGTATGAAAATGGGCGATGTAGAGCAGAGAAGTCTTGACCGTTCAAGTGGGCGTTACTAGCCTCTGATCCATGAGGTTGACTTTGAGAATTAAAGAATACAAAACATAGTAATACATACAACTGATTATATGAAAAACATTTCTTTAACAGTTCTTTATTAGGACTAAGCTAGACTATTGCTGCCTATTTGCATCAGTGACGGCTTATGCGCAGTTACAGCTATGAGAGCATACCGAACGACTCCAATGCAGACACGTATCTCACATCGCCGAAAACGGTCTGAAAATCTATCTTCTGTCAACAAGGAGAAACCACGTGTACAGACATATCGTCTGTGCGCACAGGTTCTCGCAAATGATCCAAAGGAGACAACAGGACTCGCTCACTCACTTAGAGCACCTATGTTTAAGGGTACCATTCTCACTTTGGTTCTTCTAATGTAGAGGCAGAACGCCCCTATTCTCGACTCTATGCTGAGGCAGCGTTTCGAGCAGTATCGTCACATCACCGACCCAGTTGCTCGCGGGGCAGTGGTACCACCAGATTGACTTATCTCACAGCCTCGCAGCTCGTTACAACATTCCAAAACGAGTACGATAAGATGATGACAGCCATTGTAGTGAGGGTACAAACGTCATACTCTAATGACGTAACATGCTATGTAGAGAATATTCCATCTAACGAGTTGGACACTTGGGCAAGAGTACAGGGTGATCGTTTCCAGAATATGAGTTATCCGTAGGCTTCCACACAGAGTTAGCGGATAGCGAGGAGTATAACATCGGTCTTACCAGCGACTGGCGCAAGATGTAGTGCAGCACTCTTTGCAAAGCTCTTCCCACCCATCCATACGGTACACAGACCACTATCGGCCTTGGTGAGCACTTGAAGAACCCTTCAATCACCAATATCAAGAACTATTTTTAACAAGTATTATGTACCTCAACAACATCGCTATCTGTCTTTCAGGCGACCCTCGACCCAGACAAGACGGTAGCTTCGATTGAAAAAGTATTTTGGTGACTGGATGCCAGTTCACATATTGACGTGCCACAGTTCCCAGTCACAACCAGCCCTCACAGCACCAGTCGACACGACTATTATTGGTAAGGAAGCTCCCTATGCTCTTCATGGGTTGGCGCTGAACCAAGCAATTCTCAACAGATCGATACATTAGAGATTGTAGCACAACTCTTGCTCTAATGGACAGGCAGGACTCTCTCGATCTCGACCTCAGTCAGAAGATGAAAGTACAGGAGATAGAGGTTGAGTGACCGATATGAACGACTACTCTGTCTTTTGCGTCTATGGACAGCTCTAAGAGCGGACAGACTTTACAGGAGGTACGTAGCCTTGCTTTGGATGAAATAGAGAAACTTAAGAAGGGAAACTTCTCTGATGATCTGTTGCCATCTATCGTTAACAACTACAAGCGCTACTACTATAAGCAGTTAGATAACAATCAGTTCCGTGCGAAACAGTATGTGGATGCTTTCATCAACCACAAAGACTGGAAGCAGGAGGTCGATAAGCTCAATCGCATCTCAAAGTTGACAAAGGCCGAGATAGTAAAGTTTGCTAATCAATTCTTCCGTAACGACTTCGCTTGTGTCTACAAGGAACAGGGCAACGACACCACTATCAAGAAGGTTGAGAAGCCTACTATCACACCTATCCCTACCAATAACGACAAGCAGAGTGACTTCCTTAAGGAGATTGTAAACACCAAGACAACGCCTATTCAGCCACAGTTTGTTGACTTCAAGCGTGACCTTACGAAGGCAACAACCAAGAAAGGCTTGCCTGTTCTCTATAAGCAGAACACAAGCAACGACCTCTTTACAATGTGCTTCGTAATTCCTTTCGGTTCTGAGCACTCTCCAATGCTCAGCTATGCAGGTGGTTATCTTGATTACTTAGGTACTAACAAGCTTAATAACGAGCAGGTAAGACAGCAATTCTATAAGCTTGCTTGCGATTATAGCATCAGTGAGAGCTATGACCGTTCATATATCACACTGAGCGGATTGAACGCTAACTTGCCACAAGCACTTGCCCTGTTGAACAACTTACTCAACAATGCTAAGGTCGACAAAGAGGCTTACGAGCTTTATGTTGACCAAGTTGTCAAGGCTCGCAAAGACAATAAAGCAAACCAGAAGGCTAACTTCTCTGCACTAAGAAACTATGCGTCTTTCGGTGAGTATAACCCAACACGTAACATCATCAGCGAACAGAAGCTGAAAGCAATGAACCCACAAGAGTTCCTTAATGTGTTGAAGAGTTTAAAGAACTACAAGCAGACCGTACTCTACTATGGTCCTTCAAGTCTGAAAGAGGTCGACCTTCTTGTCAGCAAGACTATTCAGTCGCCTAAGAAATTCGCTGAGGTGCCTGCTGCAAAACGCTATACAGAGCAGACAACTCCTAAGAACGAGGTTATCATTGCACCTTACGATGCGAAGAACATATACATGGTTCAACTCCATAACCAGAACCAGCAGTGGTCTGCCGACCGTGCTCCTATCATCGCACTCTTCAATGAGTACTTCGGAGGAGGTATGAATGCCATCGTCTTCCAAGAGTTACGTGAGGCACGCGGATTGGCTTATTCTGCTTATGCACAGTATGATTCGCCAACCCGTTTGGGCGATAGTGAGAGCTTCTACACCTATATCATCACACAAAACGATAAGATGATGGACTGCGTAGGCGAGTTCAATAAGCTCCCTCAATAACGTCCCTGTACGTCAGAGTGGTTTCGACCTGCAAAAGCAGAGCTTGATGAAGAACCTTGCTTCACAGCGTACAACAAAGTACTCTGTACTGACCGCTTATCTTGCTCTACAGCGTTTAGGCCTCGATTGCTCATTGAGTGAAAAGATCTACAAGGCCCTTCCAAGTCTGCAACTGCAGGATGTTATCAACTTTGAGAAGGAGTATATTGCCAACAAGACTTTCAAGTATATCATCCTTGGTAACGAGAAAGAGCTTGATCCGCAAGGCTTTGGAGAAGATTGCACCTATCAAGAGAGTGACAACAGAAGAAATCTTCGGCTATTAATAAACAGTAAGAAAAGAATACAAAACATATTATAAACAACAGAACCCCTGTCTGCCCTCACCGATAAAGGGCAGACAGGTAAACAAAAACATATGGCAGAATTCAAGTATGCACCAATGTTCCAATTAGAGATGACACCGAGTATCGTCTGGTATCAAAGGAAGGTATCAGCGTTGGTGAGTCTGAAGGTAAAGAGATTCTGAAGGCAAGCAAAGAAGCACTTCCCATTTATTAGCACAGGAGGCTTTCCACGATTGTGAGTTCATGTCTGTCGCGTCACACACAATGAGCAAAGGTTGCAAAGATCTCTGACCGACCCAGAGGCACCAGAAAACGACAAGCACGTGGCACCCAGTTCCTCCGCAATGCTGAGACAGTTGTGAAGGGTGTACTGCCTTCTGTCAGGACACGCACTATATCATTCACGGTGAGAAGGGTCAGGAGGTATGGACTGGTTTCGAGGACGAGGAGGTACCTCTCGTGGTGTGTTCAACACCACGAGGAGTATCTCCTCTATCACAGAACGCTCCGCTCAATATCGCCATGAGGTGAATACAGTGCAAAACCTCCTGCACAGATTGACATCGAGGCTGCTGAGGGCGCAGAATATCGTTTCACAATGGTAGCAAAGGGTGGTAGCTCTGTTAATAAGACCTACTTCTACCCAATGACCAGCTACTATATACAGAATGAGGGTACGTCATCTTTCCTCGTTGAGAAAAATGAAGAGTTCGGTACTGGTTGTTTTGTCCTCCCCTATCTACATCTGTTTCGTGATTGGTGTACTGCAGAAAAAGAACCCCTCACCGTTAAGCTTTGGAAGTATCAGTATTACGACAACCTCCTACTGGCGACGAGACAGGACGTGTTTCCCGTGACATCGACCCGAGAAGAAGATTCTCAAAGAGGCTTACAAGATTGGTCCTCGGTGCACAGTCGGTGGTAAGCATCTCGTCTCACGACAATCCGTATCATCCGTCTGCCACGTCATCGCAAGCCGCCCCTATCGGTATGGGTGTAAGCTGTTCCTGCTGGACCGTAACATCAAAGCGAAGATCAATGAGTGACGGTATTTGGTTGAGAAGATGGACACCAAACCCAAGCGAGTTGATCCCAGAGGAATATCGCGCCAGTGAGAAGGTGCGGAAGGGCATAGAAATCGACCTCGACAGCAGGGACGCCGTTCGTGCCGAACTGACTAAGTATCCTGCTTTCAACACGTGTCAACCCTCAAGGGTACATCATCGTTGCTCGTGACATTGCTCACGCTAAGCCCAAGGCGCGCTTGGCATGCAGGCGAGGATGCCAGATTACATCAAGAACTCACCCCTGTCCCTTTACGCAGGACCAGCTAAGACCCAGAGGGCTACCCATGTGGCTCAATGGGTCCTACCACAGCCAACCGTATGGACCCATACGTAGATGAGTTCCAGGAACATGGCGGTTCACTCGTGATGATTGCTAAGGGTAATCGTACACAGGCTGTGACAGACGCTTGCCAGCATACGGTGGTTTCTACCTCGGTACTATTGGTGGTGTGGCTGCTGCTCTCACACAGAGCAGCATCAAGAGCATCGAGTGCGTAGAATATCCAGAATTGGGTATGGAAGCGTCTGAAGATTACCGTTGAGGACCTCCCCAGCCTTCATCCTCGTTGACGATAAGGGTCATGACTTCTTCAAAGAGTTGAAGCCTTGGACGGGTTGCAGCTGCGAGAAGTAATCCCTACTGCACATAAATCAGCTATACCAACGATACTATCAATCGTAAATCGCAGTGAAAGGATTCCTTTTCCTAATAAAAACATGGTATAGCTCGTCTTTAGCGGCATAAGACGAACTTTTGCGACGTCATTATACCGCTTTTTCGCTTCTTTTCTAAAAACAAAGCCTCGTTGATTGCGAAAAATATTGACACAAAATCGTTAAAAATCTATCTAAAAAAGTTCAAAAATCATCCTTTTTCCACTCACCTTTATAACCCACAGAGAATCAAATCACTTGCAAAAACACAAAAGCAAAAGACGCTTACTTGGACTTCAAAAAGGACGTTAATAAGAGGCTTAAAGGGCATCTTTTGTACGTTAAAAAGGGCGTTAATTGAAAGTCAATTAACGCCCTTTTATTTTCAAGACTTGAAGTTTCTTTACAAAACGGAGCAATATTGATAAGAGAAAACTTTACTCTACCCTTAATTGATTAGTACGCACGACAACCAACAACTACACATTAAATTTGGGTTTCTTTACTTTCCGAACCCTTTATCTTAGAAGCAATGGCGTTTGAGGAAAACTCATACACTGATTGGTGATAGCCATTGAAGACGTTGATAGTCGACGTCGCCACGGGATGCCACGCACCTTACCATCAGGACTCTAACCGCCAGTGTCAACTTTGAAGTTGGGTTTATATTCGCCATAACGGGCTATCCACACATGATAGTTATCGCCCAACTCAGGAGCCAAAGGCATGGTATTGGCAAACATCTGACTGATATAAAGGATTGACGCTTACCCGTTTGCTTTTTCGCACACGGCTCATCCACACACGAATATGATGGAACATCACAGCCGCTCCACCCATCGTAGCAATCTGCGCATCGGTTGGTTCAACATTCAATACTGGTGGGAGGTCGCTCCTTGTTAAACTTACTACATTTCAGGAAATACTCCGCTTTAGTGTTGTTCTTGCTGATGTAGTCGAAAAAGAAATGATACGTACCTGTTCGAATCACTATGCGCACGTGCCGCCTTATAATCAGCTTCACAATAAGCGTTCAGCACTGTACATCCCTCCGTAGACTTCTACGCATGCGAAGGAAACCGATAGTCCACCTTCCTTTGATAGTCTTTTGTACTGCAGCTCGAGGTCAGTGATGCGCAGTTTATCCCAATAGATGCGATACACCTTATTATTCCTCCTGTGCTGATGACGTGAGAGGTCGATGCCATAGATGCGGTCGGCTGTGTAGGTAAGGCGTTCACCTTTGAATACATCCGCCTTCCATTCGCCCACTTGAAGATACTCGTGAGGTGCGACATAGATACCAAATCCGTCGCGTTTGCCGTCTTTCCAGTGTCCGTCATAGAAGCTACCGTTATCGCCATAGAGCTTACCATAACCATTCGGAACGTTCTTCTGGCTCTCACCCTCGTATCGTCCGCCAGCAATACGAATACCCATTGCAAGGCTGCCGATAGTTGCCACGTGCGTCTTATAGTATGCGTTCAATGCGTCTATTGCCCCACTTTTCTGCAAACGAGTAATCAAGCGGATAGGAGTTCTTTTGCTTTCGGTTTGCAAGAGTACACAATCATTCTTCTTATCTATTTCCAATCGGTTGCAAACAATAGGTTTCCTTTTCTTAGGGGAAGTCTGAATAGTATAGCGATCTCGCTGTCGGATACGCAGCTGGGCAGAAGAGGTCGACATCGAATCCAACACCTTTTATCATCCGACGAAGCGAATCCATCTGATGTACCACCTCGGTATGATATTCCGCAATCTTATTATATCCGTAATCTTGAACGCTGTGTACACGGAGATAATAACCCATCTCGTTGCGCTTCGTTTGCAGTCCATCCAACTCCGAATCCATCTGGGCACCGTCTGACGAACAACGTTTTGCACGCCTTTACCCCTAGATTGACGATTGTAGACGGTTTTATAATTCCATCGAATAAGAATACGTCCATGACAAGAGAGCTATCGCAGGCAGCTGGTTCACCCAATAACCGCGCTGCATGATACTACGTGTGGATTGAATCCTTATTGATAGAGCCACCCACAAAGGCTGAGTCGGCACAATCGGCAAAGTATGCAAAAGGCTTACCATCAGCTTCTAAGGTGTAATACGCTTCCTGACGGATGGTAACAGCACTCTTATCGACCTCCTTGTGAAGGGCAGACAACGAAAGATAATATATAAGAGTAGGAGCGCAAGCAAAATGTCCCCTCCTACATACTGAATTCGCCTTTGAAGGGCGGTAGTTAAACATTAAAATAAAATTAAAATCTTTTGCAAAGTTACTAATAATTATCTAACTTGTGTGCCAAGTTTATGAGAAAACGACAGACATATTACTATCCCTTCTATTGTCAACGATGATAGTATGGATTGGTTCGGGCATCATGACAGTGGTGTGCGCACATACCGGCAATGTGTCTGTTGCTAAAATGGAAGATATAGGGTCATTGCAAATGATAACGATGTAAAAATTGTATGAAGATTGAGGTAAAAACACCTTTTGTCGCCGACAGACATGGCGCACAATGACTTTACCACTTCAACCAATACAGCTTTGCTCTCCCACAATTCATACAAGTCAATTGTCATTGCCTTTTGCCCGTTCTAACAAAGGCTCCGGAGAGGATATTGTCGTTACTCTGGGCATAGTCCGGCCACGCCAATATCTCCAATTACCTCACGACACTTATCATTTGATTTTTGGTTGCTTTTCTGTTCCTCATGAAATGGGAAACAGAAGGTTTATCGTACCCTGTTACACAAGTGCGTTCAGGCAGAAAAAGCATATCAGTATGTTCCATTCTGATATCGCATGGGCTTTAGGAACTTTTTAGAAACAACTGAATATCAAAACGAAATGAATAAAATCATATATTTAGCAGGATTGACCTTAATGTCTGTCCCTACCAGCTGCCGCAGAGCAAAATGCAGTCGACTCGACCGCAACTCTAAAAGACCAGACTTTGATAACGTGACCGTTAGCAACGCGAAGAGCCCTCTGTGCGCTCATTAGCAGGTGCCATCAACGGTAAAGACATCCCTACGTGACGAACTCTTCAAGGTTTGCTGTAACCCTTTGTGAGAGCTTTGTCAACAATGCTTCGGTAGATGTAAACTACTTCCGGATGCAACCACTGGTGCCAAACAAACTCAAAACCTCCTTGGTCTTAGTGGTACGTATGTTCAGATGCTGACTGGAGAACCTTCCTAACTCCGTGGTGCTGCTCTCCCTCATGGTTTGGGCTATGTACCAGGCAGCTGGATGAAGAGTATGCAGGCTCAGTAAGGGTAATACATCGGTCAAGAATGGCTACGAAGCGATGACAGGTCAGATTAACGTGGAATACGTTAAACCAGAGGATCCAACGGGAAGAGCGTCAACCCTCTGCAGCAGTACTGATGGGTAAATTTGAGGCAAATGCGGATGGTAAACTATCGTCATCAATGGCAACAAGAACCTCTAGTACGGAAATCCTTGCCCACTACGAGAACAATCTGGAGACATCATGATGGCAATGGAGACGGATCCCAAGATGCCCCAAAAGTGAGAGACAATACAACCTGGCAGAACCGTGCTGGTTTTGGAAGCAAGGAGATTATATCCTTCATGCTGGTCTGTCGCTATTAAAGGAAGACCGCATGAGTGGTCAGACCCCTCTACGTTATGCAACAAATCCTTACCGCATTGACACGGCACCGACCGCCGAAGCTTACATGAAGCACTGCTTTTTGTTCTCAATCAGGAACACGGCACAAACATCGCCTTTGATGGGTAATGTTTTCATGCACAAAGCAGCAGCAATCATGGTATTAAGCAGTATGATGTCAACGAGAAGAATGCTTACGCATCGCTTATCTTTGAGACAAACTTTCTGACGAGCACAATCTATCGGCTGGTTTGAGCTCAACCACGATTACTTGCGGATCAGAGTCTCGACACCGCCAGCAACGGCCATGGTGCGGCTGATTATGGTCAGGGTCATTCACCACCACACGTGGCATTGAGCGTGAGACACCGGCGGATACGTTCAGTACACTGTATAACCCGCACAGTCGATCTCATCGCTATGGCAGGATTGCGCGTCGACCATAGCAACGTCTATGGCACCTTTCTTCACCCACGCTTCCACTTGAAGTGGTTCCGCAGACTTTGGCGACCATCCGCCTCTGCAGGTAAGGGCCATCGCAGTCCACACGCACTGGCAGAGAACAACTACCTAATGGCTTGGCCGCCGACTCATCATCGACAAACCTGATCAAGAGGCTGCATGGAACTATGGTGCAAGTCTTAATTTCAACATTCCAATAGGAAGTAAGTTGCTGTGAAAATCAATACTGATTACTATTACACGCACTTTCACAGATGCTGATTGATCTATGACAGTAAATCCAGAGGAACCGCATATCACCAATCAATGGTAAGAGTTTCTGCATACCTTCCAAATCGATGCTTCCTACCCTCTAAGGGCTTTGAACTGACGGCAGCCTACCGATACAACCTCGTGGAAGGCTACTACATAGTGGTCAGCTCAGATGGAAACCATTGCAGAGTCGTTACAAAGCGACTCTTAACGCTCAGTTATAAAAACGCCTTTAGGACTCTGGCAGTTTGATGCGACTGCAGCCTTGAATGGAGGTGGCAGATGCTCCGAGCTAGGCACCACCATCGGGCGAACGCCTGCGCAGGCAGCTATAAGGCTTACGGACAGCTTAGCAGGGCAGTGACACGCTACTTCCGCCACTTCTCTTTACATTGGTGGCGAAAACCTCACCACCATTAGCTAGAAGAACCCTATCATCGGCTATCAAAATCCATGGGCTAACGGCTTCGAACCAACAATGGTCTATGGTCTCGTTGAGGGTGCAATGGCATACGTTGGTATCCGTCTGAATCCGGTAAAAAGACAGTAAACATACATTTTCACCATAGAATATAAACGATAACAGAGGGACGTCTAAACATAAACTTTCAGACATCTCCTGGCAAACAAAGAACAATTATGAAAAAGCTTATTTTTCACTAATGCTGATGCTCATGGTAGCCATGATTGCAACAGCCAAAGACATTAAAAACAGTTATCTTCACTACTACTCCACAGATGCACTGTGCTAACTGTGAGAGCGAAAGTAAAGAACAACCTCTGTTTTGCAAAAAGGGTGGAAGGAGATTAAGACAAGTGTTGAAGAACAGAAAGTTTATGTAACCTACGATGCTCAGAAGACCAATGAGGAGTAAGCTTTCAAAAAGGCTTTGAGAAGTTTGTTATAAGGCAGAAAAACTACAAAGGAGGGGCAAAAATCCCCTGTTGCAGAGAACGAGGAGGCGAGAATATGGTAGTCGCTAACTGTAAAGTCTATAGGTAATCGACCATTATATGCGCTCTTTGTAGCCCATGTGATGGTCGATTCTGCTTTAACCCATATCCTTTACAAAATAAAGAAATGTATCTAAAATGATACGGGAGGCTCAGCACATTTTGGTGCTAAGCGTTCGCACATTTGGTGTTAAACCCAGCACGCCTGTAAAAGAGGGTAAGTGATGTGAGAGGATAGGACATTATCGTCCCCTTATCCTATGCGCTCATTTTATCATGACATCTTTTTATAGGAAGCTACTTATTTTCCTCCTTTGACAGTCCTTCCCATTAACTGTAACAACGAAGGAACAAAGATACATCAGTGAAAAGAACAAGCCACCATACATCATGCGGTCGTTGCCATGGGACAAAGTCGATGAGTTTTCCGTCGTTCATCTGTGGCATGAGGTTGAACATAAGATAAGCCACCGTATTGTTCACTCAATGAAAATCACGAAGCCAGGCAGAATCACCACCCTGTTTCGAACAGAGCCAACCCAATAGCAGACCTACCAAAAAAGCGTGTAAACCCTGTGCTAAATTGAAATGGATAATACCGAAGATGAGGGCTGAAACGACAATGGCTATCCATCGTTTGCGCTCGCCTAACACGTTTTGTAGTACGCGTTGAATAGCTCCACGGAAGACTATCTCTCACAGCGATGGGCACCATGATCCTAAGACGACATAGCCCCAAGACACCTTCATGATACTTTTTAAACATCTCTTCTGTCCCTCTGGCATCGTTAGATTAATCTTCTCGGCAAGGAAACTTTGCATAGGGAGTATTGATCCTAACGCCAAGAGGGCCGACCAGAAGAATACGTCCCAAGGACGCGTCTTCAAATAGTTTCCAGATACAGGTGCCCACTTTGTACTGACGAAGAGGATAAAGGTTGCAAGACTACTGATGACTGCTGATACATTGAAAGAATCTCACCATTTTTCGTCAGATAGTCCCCATCAGCAACCTCTACCCTCCAAGCAGACTTACAAGATGCTTATCTCCTCGAAAGAAAGACTTTTGTATCAAGATGAAAAGTGAAACAAATAAGATGATATAGAGCGTTGCGTCTCAAAGCGTTTTTACTGTTCATTTCTGCGAATCTTAGGGTGTATTAATAATATTGTCTTGTATGTTATAAGTCTCATCAAACAAGCGGTTGATGTTGTCCTTATCATGCTTCAGCTGTTGCGCTAAGGCTTCTAAAGAGTCGAACTTATGCTCGTCTCTTATCTTACTAATGAAACTTACAAGGAGTTCCCTGTCCACAGAGATCGCCTGTGAAATTAAAGAGATTCACTTCCATGGAGGTCGTTGATGCCATTGAAGGTAGGACGACGCCCAATGTTCATCATCCCTCGCTTCCATCCAACAGAGTCCTTCAAGCGCGCCAAAACCGCATAGAAACACCAGATGCAGGGAGCAGCTGCTGACAGCTGTTCACATCGAGATTAGCGGTTGGGAAACCCATCTTGCGCCCATTCTGATAACCACTCACAATCCGACTCTCTATTGTATAGTCATAACCTAAAAGCCGATTGGCTGCCTCAATATTGCCCTCACGAAGGTGATTTCTGATGATTGAAGGAACGAACCTTCTCATCATTTGGCAAGAAGGCATCGTACACGAATGACCTCAATCCCCATCTCCTTACCATACAGAACATAGTCCCCAAAAAGTCTCAGAGCGGTTGTGTCCCGAAAGCGATTGTCGTAACCAATGATGAGTTTCTTTACGTTCAGCTGTCCCTTGCACAACACCTCTTGCATGAAGTCATGGGCAGAGAGAGGCCAATGAAGCATCGAAATGCAAACACGAAACTATTGTCAATGCGGTCTTTGAGAGCAGCAACAGCTTTCTCATCGAGCGTCGACAGCAGTTGTGGCTGGTAGTCAGTCTGCAACACCTGACGCGGATGTCGATCGAAGAGTGATGACCGCTGATGCCATTCCTGCCCGTTCAGCCTCATCAATGACACTGATCTAATCAGGAACTGATGTCCACGATGCACCCCATCAAAAACCTATGGTTGCAAACCTAGTTCTACTAATTCATGCGTCCTCCTGTTTTGATATATATATGTATCAATCCTCTTGTCTTATAGTTCGTTTACTTCCTTGTAAAGGTAATTTCATTCCTTGCAAACGATGTCACCTCCCTCAAAGATACCTCCACCCGTTACAAAGCCATGTTTACGTTTCTTGCAAAGATACACCAAATCGGTCATAAACCGACCTCGACTCACTCAAAATGTGTTAAAACATTAAATTTCTTTATCATCTATTCTCCTTTTTCCATTTAATTGATTACCTTTGCAGCCGAATTCACGAAATTCAGGACTTGTAGCTCAGTTGGTTAGAGCAACAGACTCATAATCTGGAGGTCCCTGGTTCAAGCCCAGGCTGGTCCACAAATAGGTTTCAAAAGGATGTCAAACAACACGTCATTTTAGCCTTCAAAACAAGGATAATCGCTGTAAAATCAAGGTTTTACAGCGATTTTTTGTTTTTTTATCCATATCCGTTTGACTGCCAAACTATACCTTTTGATAGTCATCATTCGGTCATTTTCTGCTACAGAAATTGCTACACAAAAGCAGGCTCTCAAAAAAATGTAGCAATGAATGGAAAATGACTATTAAATTGACGGCATGCAAAACTTTCGTTTTCAAGAACTTATGTCGAACTTTGTAGCCAAAAAGCTACACTAAAATGATGCGTTATGAAAACGACTTTCAAGGTATCCTACTACCTACGTTCCAACTATGAGAACAAAGAAGGAAAATCACCTGTAATGCTCCGAATATATCTCGGTGGCGAAAAGGCAAATCTTGGATCCACTAAAATTTCTGTGGATAAATCCAAGTGGAGTAACAAAACCAGCAGAATGATTGGCAGAACAGCAGAAGCACTCTCCATTAATGCTTCTATAGATGCACTGACAACAACACTGATGCAGATTTACAGGAAATATGAAACATCAGAGGAACTTTCCATAGACCTTATCAGGTCAGTATTCCTTGGTACAGACAAAGAATATACAACTTTTCTGCCAGTCTTTGATAAGTACATAGACTCCATCACACAACAAGTTGGCAAGACATTAACTAAGTGTACTTTTTATAAGTATAAGGTGGTGAGGCAGAACTTTCAGGATTTCCTACAAGCAAAGTATCATCGCAAGGATATTGGACTGACAGAACTGACAAGTGCCGTTGTTCAGGACTTCGAATTATACCTTACATCTGTTGTAGGTGGTGTGCATAACACAACCACCAAGAAATTGAGAAACCTGAAAACGGTCGTGAACTATGCGAGGAACAGAGGACTTATCATGCATGATCCATTTGCGAATCACAAGCTGCGCTATGAATTGGTAGATCGTGGCTACCTCACAGAAGAAGAGGTACTCCGTATTATGAAGAAGCACTTTGACATAGAACGGCTGGAGTTAGTAAAGAATATTTTTATTTTTTCCTGCTTCACGGGATTAGCCTACATTGACGTATATAATCTTACCTACGATAAAATTGTTACCGTAGAAGACAGACAATGGCTTATCACCAAGAGATACAAAACAAGCGTAGATGAAAACGTCATGTTACTGGACATTCCACTTGCCATTATAAGAAAAGTACTGTAAGCATCCAATATTAGCTGTCTTTTTCCCACTAACAAACAACCCTTATATGTCTGGCAGCAAATAAGGGTTGTTTGTTATTTTGCAGTTTGAAGGTAGTATTTTCGTGAGTTCTTCCTCTGTCATGTCGAGCAACGGTTTTGAAAGGATTTCCTTCATCCATTCATATGGGTCTATGTCTGCTTTCCCCTGCAACACGCCATGAAAGTATAGAAGATGGCATTGTTCTCCGCTCCTTCATTGTTGCCGCAGAACAGATAGTTCTTTCTTCCAAGCGTGATGGGTCTGATGGCCTGTCCATGAGATTGTTGTCTCATGTTGAAAGCGTCCGTCCTGCACATACCTGCCAATGCGTATCCATACGGCGAAGGCATAACGCAGTGCCTTCTCCATAGCTTCGCCTGGGGTGTACTGTTTGTGTACATCCAGCATATAGGTCTCAAAGATACTTCAGTATGGGGTAGAGCCTTGGCCTTCCGCTCAGCCTCCACTTCTTCGGGTGGCGCTTTCCTGTGTCTGAGGTTTTTCCTCCAACTCATACAGCGTGGCTATCGTCTCGACGATATGAGCGGCATTTCTGTCGTCAGCCGCCAGATGTTCGAACTTGCGTCTCACATGTGCCATGCATCCCAGTAGCACTATGCCCTGAACGTTCTCAAACCTGCTGTAGGCCTCATACCCGTCAGACTGTATGGCACCTTGGTAGCCCTTGAACAACTCATCTGCCACAGCGCCCGAGCGCGAACCGTCCTTCCAATGGAAGAACACGCCCTGGGAGTGCATGGCGTCACGCACGCCCCACAGGTATCCCTTGCGCGTCTTTCCCTTGCGGTCGGCAACCTGTACGCTGGTTTCGTCAACCTGAAGGTAAGGACTTTGCAGAATCTGCTTCGTCTGGATCTTGTAAAGCGGATAAAGTGCATCGGCGGCATCGTGAACCCAGCTGTTGACGGTTGAGGTGGGGATGTTCACGCCCAGTTCCTTCCACCGGGCACATTGTCTGTACTCGGGCTGGTGATAGGCAAACTTGGCGGTGATGATTTCAGCGAGCAGGGAAGCGTCGGCAAAACAATCCACCGCCTGCTTTTTCAAGGGGGCTTCTAGGATGTCGACCTTCGCATCCGTTGGTCGGGCTTCCTTCAGGCGGCAGATGACGCGATCTTCTACCCTGACATAAAAGGATGAGGGACGCAGGCACAGATGCTCACTTCTGTCATGTCCGATGATAACCATGCGCTCAGCGTCATAACCCTCCGGATATATCTCCGTCACCTGTCGCTCTATGTTCTCGGGAACATAGGAGGCGTAGGCCGTTCCCTTTCCGGAAGGACGGCTCGTGCGGCGTGATGCTCTGCGTTGTCCGGCCTGCTGTTTTATCTCCTTGATGATGGGAAGGGCTTCCACCTGAGCCAGGGAGCCTTCCTTGGCCCACTGTTCCTCAAAAAGCGTACCTGTCCAGTCGCATGCACTCTCAGGTAGGCGTTTCGCTGCGCCTACCATACACCATGCGCTCAAGCTCAAGAATGCGACGGGACTTTCGTTCCAGTTCTGCATCCTTATCCTTAAGTTCAGCATCCTTTTGCTCAAGAAGTTTAATAACAGCTTCCCGAGTTAGAGAATGGTAGTCAGATATCATTGTGCAGCGAGACGTATCCATCATATTATCAGTTCTTTATATGATGTAAAAGATACAAAAATATCTGACATTACCATACTAAGATTTATTATATCTTTTTCTTCGGTAGCAATTAGGATTTATACCTTCAATATAGAGTACCAGTTCGTCCCAGCGAAGGTCATAGAAGCCCGGTACTCGCCCGTATGATTTTTAGAACTCAGGCAACCCTGTGCCATCTGTTTATGATAGACGACAAAACCACAGCGTTCCCAGTGCAGCAACTTGATTCGGTTACGGGAGCGGTTGTAGAAGACATAGACTACTCCATCAGAAGGGTTGAAATCATGGCTGCGGACCACTTGGGACAGGCGAAGGAGGCCCTGACGCATGTCCACAGGAGTGACAACAAACCCGAAAAACATTTGTTTCGTTGAGTACAAACATAAGTTTTTCGGGCAAAGGTAGTAAAGCTGGAAGACCACGCAAAAACGGCTATTGATGCTTATCCAATATTAGCTGTCTTTCCCACTAACAAACAACCCTTATATGTCTGGCAGCAAATAAGGGTTGTTTGTTATTTGCAGTTTGAAGGTAGTATTTTCGTGAGTTCCTCCTCTGTCATGTCGAGCAACGGTTTTGAAAGGATTTCCTTCATCCATTCATATGGGTCTATGTCTGCTTCCCTGCAACACGCCATGAAGGTATAGAAGATGGCATTGTTCTCCGCTCCCTCATTGTTGCCGCAGAACAGATAGTTCTTTCTTCCAAGCGTGATGGGTCTGATGGCCTGCTCCATGAGATTGTTGTCTATGTTGAAGCGTCCGTCCTGCACATACCTGCCAATGCGTATCCATACGGCGAAGGCATAACGCAGTGCCTTCTCCATAGCTTCGCCTGGGGTGTACTGTTTGTGTACATCCAGCATATAGGTCTCAAGATACTTCAGTATGGGGTAGGCCTTGGCCTTCCGCTCGGCCTCCACTTCTTCGGGTGGCGCTTTCCTGTGTCTGAGGTTTTCCTCCAACTCATACAGCGTGGCTATCGTTTCGATGATGTGAGCGGCATTTCTGTCGTCATCCGCCAGATGTTCGAACTTGCGTCTCACATGTGCCATGCATCCCAGTAGCACTATGCCCTGAACGTTCTCAAACCTGCTGTAGGCCTCATACCCGTCAGACTGTATGGCACCCTGGTAGCCCTTGAACAACTCATCTGCCACAGCGCCCGAGCGCGAACCGTCCTTCCAATGGAAGAACACGCCCTGGGAGTGCATGGCGTCACGCACGCCCCACAGGTATCCCTTTGCGCGTCTTTTCCCTTGCGGTCGGCAACCCTGTACGCTGGTCTCGTCAACCTGAAGGTAAGGACTTTGCAGAATCTGCTTCGTCTGGATCTTGTAAAGCGGATAAAGTGCATCGGCGGCATCGTGAACCCAGCTGTTGACGGTTGAGGTGGGGATGTTCACGCCCAGTTCCTTCCACCGGGCACATTGTCTGTACTCGGGCTGGTGATAGGCAAACTTGGCGGTGATGATTTCAGCGAGCAGGGAAGCGTCGGCAAAACAATCCACCGCCTGCTTTTTCAAGGGGGCTTCTAGGATGTCGACCTTCGCATCCGTTGGTCGGGCTTCCTTCCAGGCGGCAGATGACGCGATCTTCTACCCTGACATAAAAGGATGAGGGACGCAGGCACAGATGCTCACTTCTGTCATGTCCGATGATAACCATGCGCTCAGCGTCATAACCCTCCGGATATATCTCCGTCACCTGTCGCTCTATGTTCTCGGGAACATAGGAGGCGTAGGCCGTTCCCTTTCTGGAAGGACGGCTCGTGCGGCGTGATGCTCTGCGTTGTCCGGCCTGTTGTTTTATCTCCTTGATGATGGGAAGGGCTTCCACCTGAGCCAGGGAGCCTCCTTGGCCCACTGTTCCTCAAAAAAAGCGTACCTGTCCAGTCGCATGCACTCTCAGGTAGGCGTTTCTCGCTGCGCCTACCATACACCATGCGCTCAAGCTCAAGAATGCGACGGGACTTTCGTTCCAGTTCAGCATCCTTATCCTCAAGTTCTGCATCCTTATCCTTAAGTTCAGCATCCTTATCCTTAAGTTCTGCATCCTTATCCTTAAGTTCTGCATCCTTTTGCTCAAGAAGTTTAATAACAGCTTCCCTGAGTTAGAGAATGGTAGTCAGATATCATTGTGCAGCGAGACGTATCCATCATATTATCAGTTCTTTATATGATGTAAAGATACAAAAAAATATCTGACATTACCAAAAAAATACTAAGATTTATTATATCTTTTTTTCTTCGGTAGCAATTAGGATTTATACCTTCAATATAGAGTACCAGTTCGTCCCAGCGAAGGTCATAGAAGCCCGGTACTCGCCCGTATGATTTTAGAACTCAGGCAACCCCTGTGCCATCTGTTTATGATAGACGACAAAACCACAGCGTTCCCAGTGCAGCAACTTGATCTGGTTACGGGAGCGGTTGTAGAAGACATAGACTACTCCATCAGAAGGGTTGAAAGCATGGCTGCGGACCACTTGGGACAGGCGAAGGATGCCCTGACGCATGTCCACAGGAGTGAATCAAAACCCGAAAAAAACATTTGTTTCGTTGAGTACAAACATAAGTTTTTTTCGGGCAAAGGTAGTAAAGCTGGAAGACCACGCAAAGGCGGCTAATATTGGATGCTTACGATGCTTACAATGAAAGCCTAGTCAGCCTATCCCCATCATTGCTGAGTTCAGGGTCGAAGATGGCTCCGATAATCTCAAAAAGATCATCGAAGCCAACTATAAGTGTGTGAAGCAGGACATCCTAACCCTTATCCTCAAGCGAGATTGAAAGGATTAAGGCAGACCCATCTGCTCGGTCATCTAGTTAGGACCAGTAGTTGAATATTTTTACCTCCTCAGCGTATCAATTGATTTCATTTCTGATTAAGAAGGTCAAGAAAATCTTTGTAGGAAGACGTTCTTTTCCTTCCTTGAACCTTATTCTTATAACGATAATAAATTGAGGAAAGGTCTTTTCCCTTTCCTTTCAGCGAGAGGTTGATGATGATCTCTAGATGTATCGCTGCATCATCGTATACCAATTGGTATGTGGAAAAATTATCCTGATGCGACATTAATATCACGACTATTTGCATAATCATGCATCAACTTTGATATTCTCCATGCCTTTTTCCAGTCATTGGCAAATGGTAAATCAGGGAAAGATATAATATCAACTTCCTTCAAGATGTAGTCATCTGATTGTTGAGACCAAGTAACAATGAACAAGCGTGTCAGATTGAACTCGAAGAATTTCTTGGGACTGCCAGCGACGAATATCATTATCGTACTTTTGGATAGCCCCCATTCATTATAACGGACAAGCTTTCCCAAGAAGAACTCATTGTTACAATGCTTTAGGACTTCGGTGTTCTAGTATTCTGAAACCCAAGATGCCAATAGGAATGAAGTCTTTGTCGGAGATAAAGCAGTCAATATTTGTTGGCCATGCATATCCAGCCCTACGCAGAGCTTTATCAAAATAAGGTAGATCTTCACGCTCATGGAACGGTTTAGTAGACTTCACCCTTTGATTGACTGAATCCATTCTGAAAAACTCTTCTAGAAGCTATTGTAAGAGGCTGTATGAATCAATTTTCGCCAGAGATTTGATTGCGTAAAGACAGAAACTGCTTTCTCTCTCATCGCAATATAGTACATAGGTCAAAGGCAGCTGAAAGGTTTTTGGCAGTTGATTTTTCTTTGAAGTACATCTTGCCTCTGCAAGATTGATAATTGCATCTAAGACTTTTGCTGTGTCCAAACGCTTGCTAGCACTGTCCACCTGCACGTTCCATCATATGAGTAGCAACATTAGCGTTATTCTCATTGCAACTTTCAATGGAGTCAAAGAAGAGCCCTGTCTTTTCAGCCAGAATCTTTTTGCCCAGTTGGAGGCATCACTTTCTCTGATGTTTCTTTCGATAGTTAACAAATGTCATAATGCTTAATCTAATATAGGTATGATATTGAAGTGATTCAAAACCATCTATGTCATGATATCCTCACATTCTCTGTAGAAATCTCGTTAAATAATTTTTGCACATCGAATTTTAGACTTCTCAATAGGACTGGAGTTCTAATGACTCCATAGTTCCCTTTGGTTTCTGCAATGAAGAAGATGTGCTTAACAGAGTCTTTTTGAAAGCAATTGCTCCAGTCGGGAGAATAGTTTCGAGCAGGTGTAGGGATATGAAACCTTTGGCAGCTTTGGCATAGACCTCCACTCTTGTGCTGTTTCAAGGCTCTCACAAAATCTCTTTCAACACAGTCTTCAGCAGTACCATCAGTAAAGACATAGTCTGTGATATGTCGTTTCGCTAAAACAGCCTTATCAAATGACGTATGCTTCTCAGCTGTAAAGATTGAACTATCATATTCTCCCTCAATTTGATTATAGGAGATATGATCAACAATCATTGTAGCCTTTGCTGCCTTGATCAAATTAATGACTTTTTGTAATGAACCCTCTGGATTTACAGCAAACATCATTTTTCTTTTCAGTAGGTAAGGCTACTCAAAATGCGACTTGTGGTCAAGCGAGTCAAAATTGCGCCTTTGGCTATATCACCAACCAAACTCATAAGGAGTAGTACAAGCATGAACGTTTTCTAAGGTTCTGAGTTGGACTCTAGTGTTTCAAACGAAGAACCATTCTCCATTTGTGATTGAGAAATTTCGTCGTTCTGTTGACCAGATGTTATGCTGTATCTAACCTGAGCAACATGTAAGTCTGAATTGATAGACTCTGCGGCTTTTGGCTATTAATTCTTCACTATCAAAATCAACAGAATAAGCATATTTATGGTTTATTTTCTTCCATAGGGTTTGGAACTCATGCTTGTAGAAATTATCATTAAGAGAATTTCTTCTGCAATAGTGGTTTTTATTGCCATCCTCGAACATTCCATCAAGAGCATGCTCATCAAAAGATAGATTGGATAAAGCTTTATGAATAGGTTCTACATATCTCGTAGTTTCTAGGCAATTGTTCCAAGTTTTCAAACTTAAGATCTTTGTAGTATGCCTCAGTAATACTTCCCTTTCCGTCAATATAGTCATTGTCAGCTAAAGTAAGAAATGATACTAGCAGCTTGTTGGTCGTCAAAGTAATATAACAGTATCGCCCACTTTGATAGACTTACCCTTGAAGTACTCGGTAGTAGCCTTTGTAGGACGGTCATATAAAACCCTCTTGTTTCACGCTGAAGGTCTGAGACAAAAATTAGCATAGCTTTCACTTGCAACGATAGTAAGCTTGTTGATTTTGTGAACAAGCTCTTCTCCTATGGTTTGAGCATCCATACGAGTACCAGAGCTATTGACAGCCAATCTGGAGACCTACGACCAACTTCTTGACGCTTTGCAGTTGCACTATCAGAATGTTTCAGAGTACAAATCTGGAACACATTAGGATTATCCCATCCTTCCGAAGCGTTGAGTGAGAAAAGATAAACTCGTGTAGGTTCATCAAAGTTAAGCAAACGTTCTTGTTCTTTTAAGATAAGATCGTATGTTGAGATATCATCGGAAAACATCAGTGCCAGATTTAGTTTCGCTATCAACGCTCGTGCCTTCTTTATCTATACTAGCAACCTCTATGGATTTTTAGGTGTTTCAAATTTACGCAGATATCTGAACATACTTATCATTCTCTCACATTTTGACCCTTTTTGCGTTGAAAAGAGACAAGCTGCTCATTCAATATTTGGTTGTATTCTTGCTCGAAAAATCTTGCCATATTCACTAAGCTGTTCTTTTCCCATCTGCATCATACCGACTGACAACAAAGGACCTGATCATCAAAGAAAAGTGACAAAGTTTTAATATCCTGATGAAAACAGCTCTTCTTCCTTCTCAAAGTGTGATTGAATGGTCTCACGATCTGAATACGTCGAATGTCCTTTCTGGGACAAATCACCAACAACACCACCAACCTTCATAATTTCACCATTGACAAATTCAATTGTATTCATCTCAGGATCATTATGGTTAATCGTGTAACCCTCTTTATATTGTTGAAGTTCGTTCGATGCCGAATACAGACTATCGCTCACCCAAAATTTTTGGTCTTGCGAACAATACCATTTGACTGACGAACTCGATTTCCAATCTTTGCCATAGGTTCTTTCTGCCCCTCGATACGACAATCTTCTCAAAGAAGATGTATCGGTCTGTACCACGCAAGTTATGGATTTCAAAGCCCTTAACTTGTATCTTCTTGACAAGCTTTCATATTGTAAGCATCAAGTGCATCAAGAACATAAACCTCATTGTGATGATTTTTATGGGTTGCAGAAAAGTTAATCGAAAACAATGGATTAAAGTTTTTGATACCAGTCTGAGTAGCCGTCACTCGCCCATCTTTTTGAGGTTCATCCAGACTATGATAGGACGATTGACCTTAATAACATCAATAGGACGACGGCCATTGAATCGTCTCGTTCAGAATAAATGATCGACCTTCTTTTGTTCTTTGCTCCCTTCTTCATTGAAGCAGCAAAAGCCTGAGTATTGATAATCATCACATTGATACCTGCATCACAGGAGAAGTTATCAAGTCTCGTTCAAGTTGTTACTATTATAGATGAAGAAGCTGAGCTTTTCTTGCCATAGATGCTCCATAAAATGTCTCAACAGTCATGCTTCCATAGACTTCTTCTCTCACCTACGAACGATGCGATGTATAATACAACAATGAACTTGCTCCACCATACTGCTTGATGAAAGTTCAAACATTGACTTAACATAGACATACGTTTACCAGTACCAGTCTCCATTTCCACATCCAACGAGACTCGACCCAAACCAGGGAACAACTTTGTTGACTTTTGAATATTCTGTTGTGCTCGAACACTGTTTATATTATCCAATAGTTGCTGATCAGATAAAACTATGTCAGCATTACGATAACCAGCTTCGCTAATTTGATCTTCGCATCATTTTCTTCAATATCATCTCACATCTGAGAAATGCATTCGTAATGATTTCACTTTTCTTTAGAAGCGTTCTTGGACTTCTTGCCAAGGTCGCGAATGTGACAGAACGTCATCGCTATCTTCATTATACTTTGGCTGACCTGCAAAAACACCTACGATGCTATCAACTGCATTTGATTGATAAGACTGTATCTTAAAACTGAATTTCATTTCTTTCTGTTTTACCATGGCTTAGTAAACTTTGAGAATAGTATCAGGACTATAAGACATAAACAGCTGCGCAAAATTAACAGCAACACTATCGCTTGCCATAGAGTTATCACGCATCACGAAATAGTGAGGTTTCTTCTGGGCTATTTCAGAGATGACGTCATCAGTCACACCCTTTTCGAAACATGCCATCAAATAACCATCTGAAACAGAAAATACCGACTTACCATTAACGTCCAATATTTCAATCTTACTTGAAAGAGTACAATCAAGTTCGAGCATAACCTGAAACAATAAGTCCTCAGGCCTGCTGGGAAGACTTCACGTTCTCAACAGTATCTTTGAACAAATCTTGTTCTACATATTCAGCAGGAGTGTACCAAACCTGTTCCATATTTGACGAGTCAAGTTTCAACACACGAAAACCATCATCGAATTTTGCACCATGATGATGTTGACTTAATAAGTTCAGAGGCCTTGCGTATTCTTTTCTTTACCAATTTCACAGATATTCTTGAAGCTCTGGCTTTTTGCAGCTTCACTTTTTAGCATCTGCTATGGCTCTGGGAGCTGAACCATGATGAACTTCTTGTGAGTGCCGCTCTTTGCATTTATCTCCATAACGGCATGAGCTGTGTAGCAGAACCTGAGAAGAAACTCCATGATAATGCACCGTCACCCTGAGCAGCAAAAACCTATGATACGACTTAGAAGCAGGACTGATTTGGGGTTATCAAAGATTTTCCTCTCCAAGAAGCCGTTCGTTGCTTGGTAGAAGCTACGACCATCTTCATAATAGATGCTCTTGAACTGCTCTTCACAGTTTCACATACGTTTTCAACATGTGGCTGAGCTCGTTTCGTCTTTTCCCCCATTCAATATCGCCAACCTTTTCATAGTTCCAGAAGGTTTGCTCTGTCCATCGCCAACCAAAGGCAGGCTTAGCACATGGAAGTCCAGTACTAGGATGAATGATATCAAATGTATAGCCACCTGGTTTAGTGTTTGAAGAGTTTGTTGAATTACTGTAAAACCCCTTTCATCAACATGCTTATAATGAGCAACACCCTTTAGGTCTGCCTCATTAGCCTTAATCCACTTGCGCAGTTCTTTTTGTTGTTCAGCAATACCATTAGTCTTATTTTTATGATATTGTACTGAGTGATAATCTTCTGAGCCTTATTAGATCTCAATCAGCCAAGGAGTAGACAATTCACATCCCTTGCAAAGCAAAGAATGTATTCATGTTCAGTCGAAATTTGGCGAGGATTGTTGTCAGTTGCAGATTGCCAAATAATCTCGCCTCACGAAGTTAGATGCACCAAATATTTCATTGCAGATCTTTTTCAGGTTCTCAACTTCATTCTGATCGATGCTGATAAAGATGACACCATCTTTCTTTAAGAAGGTTGCGTGCAATCTTCAGCGAGAGTACATCATATTGAGCCAATCGGAGTGAAAGCGCTATTAGTCTCAGTATTTGCTGCAATCTTATTCCCTTGCTCGTCAGGTTGACCAGAGCGCTTCATATACTCGGTAATAGATTGTGCAAATTTGTCAGGATATACGAATTCCTTTTCCTGTGTTGTATGGAGGATCAATGTAAATCATCTTGACCTTACCAAGATAATTCTCTTGCAGAAGTTTGAGCACTTCCAGGTTGTCTCCTTCGATGTAAAGGTTTTCCGTTGTATCAAAGCTTACACTCTCTTCACGGCATGGGCGAAGAGTATTTGTTGTAGGGGCATTGGCAGCGAGAATGGCTTCACGTTTACCCGGCCATGAACTGATAACGCCTCGTCTCGCCCATCAACGACTTTCAGCAGAAACTCTTGAAGAAGATATCCTGTCGATGGCACGAACAATCTCGCCATTTTCATCAATTGTTTCTGTAACAACATTAGGGAACAGTTCCACTAACTTTCGGAAGTTCTCGTCAGCCATGTTTCTGGACTGCATATTTAGCCTCTCCATCTGTCTGATATACTAAAAATATAATTGTTCAATATCTCAGCAAATCTAACTCATTCTTAAAAATTTCGTTTTGCTGAAACAAACCAAATTGTCTACGCTACTGAATTTCTTTTGGCAGATCTTACGAAAATCTGGAAGCTGCAATGGATGGTGAGGATGGTGAGTAAACTCAGTTGTATGTATGTTGTCAAGCAGTATCATAACTTTTTCATTTTGTAGAAACTAACAATTCTTTCATGTCAATATCTAGTATTAGCAATCTCTACGAGGTTTTCCAACTATGGTTGCCCCTTATTAGAGCACCATTTAGAAAATCGTGTTTTCTGATTTTCCTATGTGCTCTATAGCCATTTTCTGGTCAATTGCTTTTCAGCCAATACAGACTTCTATCTATTTATCACAGCCATAAGGTGATTTTCTTTTTTGTATTTACTTTCTACAAAAGATAAGGATAACAAATGAGCCTAACGAATAAATTTCTAACTATTTTCATTTTCCTCTTATCCCTATTGTTTCCTATTTATCATCGCTGGTTGAATGGGCTCTTTCGTCCTTATTTTTGCTATTTAGGGCCTATATGACAAAAAATGTGCTTAAAATCCTTGTAACTATCTAATAATCATTATCTTTGTTTTATTTATATTTTTATGGCAAAAATCTGCTTTTTATTGTGGCTCAAAATCGACTATAAAACGTGGTCATCTTTAATGGTAGTCAACGCTGGTATTGTAAGTGCTGTAAGAGGAGCTTTGTTGACATAATCGCCTTACCAATACCATTGTCAATAATCGTTATTCCAAGGGTAATCTAACAGTCAAAGATCTATCAGAGAGTACGGAGTTTCAACCAGGACACTATAGAAAACTCACAAAATCTTTATAAAGAAGAACTTCCCCAACCTTCTTGTTCGCCTCGTAGTGGTTTTAATGGATGCCAACGGCATTGGGGACGTAAATTTTGGTGTCGTTATCATGAAGGATCTCATTGTCTGTGATGTACTTTGTTTAAGTTTATCAATAGGCATGAACGTCTTGAAGACTATAAGGAGGGCATAAGCCACTTTGGAGTCACTTGTATACCTATTCAAGGGCTTGTATGGCGATGGTTTTTAAGTGGACTTAGCAAGCTTTTTCCCAATTATAAATTCCACTATGCCAGTTCCATCAGGTAATGACTATAAAGACAAAACTAACTTCAAGACCCAAGTTTGAGGTTTCAAAAAGAACTGTTTGAATTATCCAAGATGTTATGTCATACGGACAAGGAGTCCTTTATTGGGGCTTTAAAGAATGGTACACCATGGGAGATTTTTCATGAACGGACAACAACAGAAGATGGAAAATCACATTATACCCATAAAGCTCTACGTAGTGCTTGAGCCTTAAAAGGAATATGTCGTCATTGTGGACATACTATGATTACCCTGAGTTGAAGATGCCAACATACAAACAATGCTATTGAATCACTCAATGCAGACGAAAACAAAATTGAACCTCACACAAGGATCAGGAAAGAAGAAAGATCTTCATCCAAGATTTCTAGTAAAGTCCCATTCTCCTAAGAAATAAAAGGGAATGGGAGATTTTAAGCACATTTTGTCACATAAGAGAAAACGACGCTAAAATAAGCACACTCTTTTGTCATATAGTTCCATTTAGAATACTATATATCAGATCAATAGCATCAATATGGACAACAATCACATGGATAATCTATGTGCTGGTCTTGGAAGACCGCACGGAAGTGAAGAACGAGAAAGAAACAGGAAAATTCCTGTAGTTTCAGGTAATGACGACAAAAGGAAAGCTTCCAAACAACGGAAGCCAAAGACGCATCAGGCAGCCTTTTAAAGTTCAACAACAAGGACGGTTTAAGAAGAACTTCATGACCAATTTCTAACAGTTTAACGAGCCGTCCTGTTTCGACTCTACAAAGTAGTAGCTAACAACGTAGAACAAGGTGTGGCATCGCTCCACACCATGCTTCCAGAACCGTGGAGAAGCCGGAGAATAAGCAGCAATTGGCAGACAGTCAGGTGCGTTTTTACGACTTCCTGCCCAAGCAGAAGAATGCCACCGCCATTGACGAGTCAAAGATTGATTGGAAACAGCTCGACAACCTCGGACTTACCCGTGAGCGATTGGAGCAGAGCGGAGAATTGGAAAAGATGCCCAATTGGCAGAAGAGCAATCTCATCACAATTCGTTCCATCGGCGTACACCACCATCTACACTGAAGCACGCCTTGCATTCCGTACGGACGATAACGGCAATATCGGTTTGGCAATCATCCTTGAGAAAAGAAACCACAGCTTGACTCTTCCTATATAAGTTACAAGTTCTTCCCGAAGAGAAAGAACAGCTCTCTACGGGTAATCTGGCAAAACCATTGAGGTAACCCCAAAGAACGGAGAAACGTTTGCCGCCTACGTCTCCATCGATCCGCAAACGAATGAAACTACAGCCTCTGCGTGCCGACCGTGTGAATATCCCTAAGGAGATTAAGGGCGTAACGCTCTCTGATGCCCAGCGTGAATTCACAAGCAAGTGCAAATTTTACTTAATTAGTTTGTAGCAGTCCTGTGGTGTTTTTAAAAATCTAATTTCTTTCTTGGCCCCATGTTAATTTTCTTTGAATACTCGTGATTTGTTGCTGGCTGATATGCTGCTAAAGGTGACGTATTGCCCAATTAGTCCGTTAGCATTTTCTAGAGCCCTTCTGCCATGAAGCGTATGGGTCAGCAAAATATATGGTAACACCAAGGCTTTTGGTTATCATTTCATGACAAGCGAATTCTGTACCATTGTCAGTTGTAATAGACTTGATATGGTCTTTGAAAGGAGATAGTAAGTGTATTACAGTTCGTGCCAGTTCTTTGGCATTTTTCCCCTTCTTAAGTTTTCTCATAAACAACATGTTTGTACTACGCTCTATCAGTGTTACGATGGCACCATGGTTTCCTCTTCCAACAATCGTGTCCATCTCGAAGTCCCCAAAGCGTTTGCCGTCAGCTCTGCAGGTCTCACTGATGCTTGTTCTGTTGGGTATGGATATGCGTTTGCCACCAACAGGCCTGGTGCGATGCTTATGCTTGTGACGACAGTGTTTATATAATGTTCCCCCTTCTGCCTTATCCTTACGTATCATACGATATATGGTCTCATGGCTAATATACTTGCCGTCCTTGGCCAATACACCAGATATTTGTTCTGGAGACCATTGCTCAGTAATAAGAAGGCACTTCGCCTCTTCCATGACATCCTTGTCGACTGAACGATTGCCTGGCTTTCTGCGCCTTGTTTGTACTGCATTTGCTTGGGCAGTTTCCCAATTATAGTGTCTTCTGACTCCACTATTACGTCTTATTTCACGAGACACGTGTACTTGCACTTACATTTATCGCCTTCGCAAATATCTTTTTGTTTCTGTTCATTTTGGAGTAGTACAGAAATTGTGTACCTTTGCTCCGAGGTTAATTAGTTTGTACATTGCAATGCAAAATTAATTAATCTTTGGGAGACAGAGGTCTCCCTTTCTTATTTTTATGCATTGCTTGTTGATTTTCTTCTCATGGGGGCTTCTCGCCCCCAAACCCCTCGGTGTTTTCAGGTATAGATTATTAAGCTACACCAGCACTTGGGATTGCAGTTCTATGTTGAACTTTGCGCAGTACAAAGAACTTGTGGAAGGCAAAGCCGTGAAGGTGGAAGGCATGACTACCAAGAGTGGTAAGCATTCAATCGCAACTCTTGCAGGTCAATGCCGAGCGAAAGGGCATTGAGTTTATCTTGGCGACAACAAGAGTTTAAGAGAACGACAGGAACACAAACAGGCTCAGCAGCAAGGCGTACCCCATAAGCTCTGCGGACTGAACTCATCAGAAAAAACAGCGTGAAGCATTGATAGCGGTCGTACACTATATCGAAGAATATGGTGGACAAACAGGGACAATCATTCAACGCCTATGTTCGCATGGACAAGGAACAGAACCGCCCGCGTTTCTACAAGTGGAATCCTGACAAGAAGCAGGAGACCGGCAAGGAAAAGTGGTAGTGGTAGCTGCAGCCGAAGAACACAAGACACAGATTGCCGTGAACAATCAAGGCAAGACCAACGAAGCCACCCAGAACTGAACGAGCCAGTTAAAGTCCGCAGACAGCCCACTGTCGACCAAAAGCAGAAGCAGGACGAAAAGAAACAGCAACGTTGCGGACGTAAGATGTAACCCTTAAACCCAAAACCCGACTATGATTACTTTGCATTATTGCCGAGAAGCCATCGGTAGCAAGAGACATTGCCCACATCGTTGAGCAAAACAACAGACAGGACGGATTTTTGAAGGAAAACGGTTACATGGTGACATGGGCGATGGGACACCTCATCACCCTTGCTATGCCCGAAACCTACGGTTTTTCCGCCTACAAAGTTGAAGACTCTACCCATCCGTCCCAATCCTTTTTCAGTTAGTGGTACGACAAGTACGTAAGTGACAAGGAGAATATATCAGACCCAGCATTGAAGCAACTCAAGGTGATACGTTCTTGCTTTTTGACAAGGCTGACCGCATCATCGTTGCTACCGATGCAGGGCGTGAGGGTGAACTCATCTTCCGCTGTATCTATCACCATTTGAACCGCTACAAGCCTTTTTGAAAGACTTTGATTTCTCGCTACTGGATCAAAGCCATCCGTGATGGGCTTGTTCATCTCAAAGCAGGAAGTGCGTATGATAACTCTAATCACCCGCTAAGGCGAGAAGCGAAGCCGACTGGCCTGTGGGCATCAATGCCAGCTGCGCCCTCGTCCATCGCTCGCAAAAGGCTGTTACTCTGGGACGAGTACAGACCTGACACTCGCTATGGTCTGCCGTCGGTACATAGAAAATCGTAATTTTTCTTCCGTTCCTTATTGGAAACTCTCCGAGTTGCAGAGAAAGAGGGCATATCACCGAAAGCCGTGAGCAGTGGTGCATCTGAGAGTGAAGCCGATGCACAATCCGCTTCGCTTTGCTTCTCATGAACAGAGCAGGTTTCAGGTAACATCGGCCGCAAGAAAGGTAACGCATACGTCGCCACCTCTTGTTCGACCTTACCACCCTGCAAAGGAAACCAACAAAAAGCACGGCTTTTCAGCAGATAAAACTCTCTCAACCTCCAAAGTCTCTATGAGAAGAAGATCACGACTCATCCCCGCACTGGCAGCCGATACATCAGTGAGGATGTCTTCGAGGAAAACACCTGCCCTGGTGCGCAAGATAGGCATGCCACTATCAAATACACTTAATCGCCATTCGGTGGACAATACAAAAGTAACCGACCACCATGCCATCATACCGACAGGTGAAACACCATCAGGATTGTCGACAGATGAAACAACTATCTCATCAAATGGTAGTTAATCACTTTGTCGAAGCTTCCTTTTCCCAATTCAGAGGAAGAGCGTATGCAGGTGTGGTTTACTGACGGCACCAATACCTTTTACTTTGGAAAGCATACCGACAAATCTTTTTAGGTTGGAAAGTCGTACAGAAAGGTAAAGAAGCGGAGGCAGATAAGAAAGAAGATGATGACGAACAGATTTTGTCTTCATTGCCGACCTTGACTGAAGGTGAGATCCTGCCACTTGTCGATGCAGAAGTCAATGAGCATAAGACCAAACCTAAACCTCTCTACACGGAAGCGACACTTGCTTTCTGCTAAGGGAGAACGCTGGAAAAGAGGTTGAAGATGCTGAAAGTAAGAAAGCAATGGCAGAGTGGTATCGGTCACACCAGCCACCCGTGCCAACATCATCGAGGACACTTATCCTCCGTGACTATATCCGAAGGGACAAGAAAGCCATCATTCCCACCGAAAAAGGCTTGCTAGTCTATGAGATCGTCAAGGACAAGAAGATTATTAATGCAGAAATGACAGGAAGTTGGGAATCCTGCCCCTTGCTGCCATCGAGGCGGGAAAATGCTCATGTGATAAGTTTTCACAGGGTATCAACTCTTATGTAAACGTACCATCTGTGAGGAACCTTTCACTCTACTCCCGAACAAAAGTCCTATCCTGTCTACTGCTGCCCAAAAATGCGGACAGCAGAGTGTCGGCATCTGTGCTAGCGTAGCCAATGCAGCATGAAACCTGTGGTTTCACGTGTTTTCGTGAAGTCTGCGCATACTTCTCTGAAGATAACATCCGTGACGTGATAAGTTCTGGTCGTACGCCTATCCTCTAAAGGACTGACCAGCAAGGCAGGAAAGAAATTCAATGCCCGACTGGTTCTAGTGAAGATTACACCATTTCTTTTGAGTTTGAGAACAAGAAAGGAAAACAAAGAGGGAGAGATAACCTTGACAGAAACAACGAGGAATGATATAGGCTCGAGAGATACCTAGTATTACCTTCCGACCTTATACTCCACCTTATTAAAAGAAAACACTATGGCATACAATAAGAAAGAAGTTCTGCAAGTCAACACGGAAGCTATCCGTGTGGTCTCTGCGCCCGGAGAAAAGAACGCTGAAGCCACCGAAGCTGAGAAAAGTATCTTACTAAAATATCAGGGCTTCGGTGGCTTGAAATGTGTACTCAACCGCACAGATAACCCTCGATGACATATGCTATTGGAGCAAGTCAGAGCAGAATCTTTGAACCCTACCCAACAGCTCAAACAGATGATTTATCGTGAATCCGTAGATGCCAATACCGCCAAACGGTACTGGGAGAGCATCAAGGCAAGCGTGCTAACCTCCTTCTATACCGATACGCGCATCGTCTCCGTTATCTCAGATGCACTTGCTCCATAAACCTGCAGAGAGACGATGTTTAGACCCTTCTATGGGCATGGATGCACACATTTGAAGTTAAAAAGAAAAAGGGTTACTCCAGCAATTAACTTTGCCCGAGCAACCATAGCACACACACAAGGTTTGTGATTCTTTCACACAACAACCGTTAAGCACCCTTTACGTTTCTGGGACAGGTTCAGGCTCTGGTCCCGGTTTCTTTTTCCCGCCGCTATTCTCTTCTTTCTTCTTAGTCTCCTTCTTTGTTACCTGCTCATAGGCAACATCGGTCAGCGTAAAAATATTTACTTGATGCCACCCAGTCGCACCACAGGCTTTTTCGATATGCACCTCGCGCACGGAAAGGTGTGCCCACTTCAACGGCTTTTACTTGAACGATGGTCTCCAGCGTACCGAGATCACCAAAGTCCACGATGTCGCCATTAGCCACGATGTCGCGAGCCGTTTCAGTAGCAAGATTAAGAACTGCCGCCACTTCCTGTGGATTGAAAGTAGTAGACTTAGACACACGTTCGCAGAAGTTGCGAAATCCACACGGTGTCGTCCCTGTAGGTTGGGCAATCTGTACGGTTTTCTCACCTGCCTTGCTCACATTGAGCTTTGGTGCGCTCAGTCAGAATAAATTGTAAAGGCTTGTTTGCCATAGTATATACAAAGTTGGTCTCGTTTTGTTAGCCTTGCGTGAGTTCGAGACCATAAGACCCACAAAGGTGGCTGTCATGGGCAACCAACAGCAAAGATAGTAATAAAATTTTATCAAACCAAGAACTCATCAGGAAAAAGCTCCCAAGCTTTTTAGAAAAAGGTTAGGAGCTTTTTGAAGAAAGCTTAAGAGCTTTTTGAATATTACTTAGTAGCTTTTTCTGAAACTCAACTAACACCTTCTCCAGATCGATTGCAAATAATTTCTTCTTGAATTAACAATTTATACCTCTATTCGCTTGATATTTCAATAAAAACTTAAATTTGCATCGTGTTTCTTCGAGACACAAGACATATTGAAAATAAGAAGCGTTATGTCTCATCTCGAAGTCGGGAACGTAGGAAATTCAAGACTTAATCCAGAGAGACAGCATAGTGGTTCTCACGCATAGGCGTGGGGCTACTATTCCATTCCTCTGGATAAGGTTTTTCCTACGACCTCCGACTTAGACGTGACTTTAGTCAGTTCCACGCTTCTCATAATCTAAACAACAAAAAGCCGAGAGGAACTGGGTAGGCAAATTGATGGTCTATATGAAAATCATTACTTGTAAAAGCAGATTTCAAATTCGCAAGCAGCAGGCAAGTGTTTTCTTACTCTTGTTACTTATGCCTGTACAGTACATCTCTGCCCAAAAGAGGTCCTTGGACACTCTCTATTATGACAAGGAGTGGAAAAGGTGTTTCTAACAAGGCTTTTTTGCTTCATTTTTATCGAGTGTTAGACTTATCTGACAAATCTACTTCCAAAAACATTTTTCGAGATTATTACATCATGGGAGAGTTACAATCGGAAGGAGGATATATCAGTATAGACAAATCCGACGACAAAAACTCTGTCTTTGATGGAGAATGGATAAACTATTATAAATCAGGAAAAGTAGAGCAAAAAGGATCCTGTAAGAATGGTATCGAACAAGGAGAATATACAGCCTATTACGAGAATGGGCTGGTAAAGACACATGTAACGATGCTTGATGGAAAAGCCAATGGGATTCTACCCAATTCAATGAGGATGGTGGCATGTGTACCCAAATAGAAATGTTAAATGGGGAACCTAAATACGATTACTATATTGTTTCAAAACAAAGACGGATATAGCAGCAAGATAAGCTATAAAGGACAATATCTGATTTGGGGAATCACCTGATTTAGAAGAAAAGAAGACGGAATATCGAGACGGAGAAGCATGGCCGTACTATACTAAGAATGGAATAATGGTTGCTATGACTAATAATCAAGTAAAAGACTATGGAAAAATGGTATCAGATTTTCGCTTATCATTTCCAATCATTCCATTGCCCCTATTGAATTTGGACCCTGAGAAAATTACATCAACTTTGGACAGATTTGAAAAGGAAAGGAAGTAGCTCTTTGAGTGTATTCCTCTGACCAATATATGCGTAAAGTTCGTAGAAGGCAAAATTTGAATATGATTTTGGCAGGCATTGGCGAGGGACTTGCTAGCTGCAGGAGCAGGATATTCTCAATCTACGACACAGACAAACTCAACTTATAATGGGTATTCAAATTCGTATGGAAATGCATACGCCTATGGAACTGGTGGTTATGCTTATGGCGGATATAGCGGGACGGGAAGTTATCATGGTAACTCAACAACAACTTCCACAACGGTAACTTATGATGCGGCAGCAGCTCATCAGGCACAAGTTATAGCAAAGTAATCGAATAGCAAACTATGAAAATGCACTACTTCCAGGATAGGGCGATAAAACAAGAAGGATATTTACGAAAGACTACTATATATCCAGGAGATGCAATACAAGGATATGTAAATATCAAGCGAATAAAAGGTGCTTCTATGACAGTTTTGTGACATAAATGGAGCGAAATATGAGTTTCCATGGAATGTGAGCAAATCAAAAATAAAGGAAGCCTAAATATAAGATTTTGCAACAAACAGAATATAATCGGATAGAAAGGGTGTTGATAAATCAGTATCAACACCCTTTTCTTGTATCAAGGTGCGTGATGGATACGCCATACAGATGGCAAATCACCAAGATTGAGGAAATCAGGCAGGGCTTTTGTTGATTGGCTCGGACGTACACCTGACACGTTCAAGCAACAACTCTCTGACCGTTATAATCGTCTTTTCAACTGTTTTTGTACGACCCAACTTTGACGGCACGCACCAGACGTTTCCCGACCTTGACCTCAGACGATTGGGTATTGCTGACCTCTACAAGAGTCAGAAAAGATGCCGTGTGGATGCTCAAAAACCAACGGTGGCGGCATCTGTGATCACGAAGTAGGAGCGGGTAAGACACTCATCATGTGTGACGGCTGCCTACGAGATGAAGCGATTGGGACTGGCAAACAAGCCGATGATTATCGGTCTGAAGGCAAACGTATTCGACATTGCTGATACCTTTTAGGAAAGCTTATCCTAATGCTAAAGTACTCTATTCAGGCAAGAATGATTTCAACAAGCAGAACAGACAGCGTATTTTTAACGACATCAAAAACAACGACTGGGACTGTATCATCCTCACGCACGAGCAGTTCGGCATGATACCGCAGGCCTTGGAGATACAGGAGGCGATTATGCAAAAGGAACTGGACTCCGTGGAAGAGAATCTCGAAGTGTTGCGACAACAAGGAAGAGACATCTCCCGTGGGATGCTCAAAGGATTGGAGAAGCGCAAGCAGACACTGGAAGCAAAGTTGCAGAATATACAGGACAGCATCGCCGAAAAGAAAGGACGATGCTGTAGACTTCAAGATGATGGGTATTGACCACCTCTTTGTAGATGAATCGCACCAATTCAAAAACCTACTGTTCAACACACGCCATGACAGGGTGTCGGGCTTGGGTAATCCTGATGGTTCACAGCGTGCCTTAAACATGCCTTTTGCCATTCGTACCATACAGGAGAGGTCCGGCAAGGACTTGGGAGCGACTTTCCTTTTCTGGAACGACTATTTCAAATAGTCTGACGGAGTTGTATCTTCTGTTCAAGTATCTTCGTCCGCAGGCATTAGAAAAGCAGGCATCAACAGCTTTGACGCATGGACAGCGGTCTTTGCCAAGAAATCGACAGACTATGAGTTCTCCATCACAAACGACATCATACAGAAAGAGCGGTTTAGGACGTTCATTAAGGTGCCAGAGCTGGTTGCTTATGCGGAGATATGCGATTTTCGCACAGCCAAAGACATCGGTATCGACAGACTGGAGAAGAATGAGATACTGCATAACATACCACCGACACCCGAGCAGGAAGTCTTTATCGGAAAGCTGATGGAGTTCGCCAAGAGCGGCGATGCCACAATCTTAGGACGTGCACCTCTGAGTGAGAGTGAGGAAAGGGCAAAAGATGCTTATCGCAACAGACTACGCTCCGCAAGATGAGCTTAGATTTACGCATGATAGATGAAAATGCTTACTCAGATCATATCGACAACAAGGCAAGTCACTGTGCCAAGATGCTCAATGACTATTACCAAAAGTACGATGCACAGAAAGGGACGCAGTTCGTTTTCTCTGATTTAGGTACTTATAAGCTCGGTGGAGACTTCAATGTCTATTCGGAAATCAAGCGTAAGCTGGTAGAAGACTATCATATCCCATCCTACGAGATACGCTTTATCCAGGAGTGTAAGAACGAGAAAGGCTAGCGATGGTAGATGCGATGAACCGTGGAGATATTCGTATTATTTTCGGCTCTACATCCATGTTGGGTACTGTGTGAATGCTCAGCAACGTGCCGTGGCGGTCCATCATTTGGACACGCCTTGGCGACCTTCGGACTTAGAGCAGCGCAACGGACGAGCTGTGCGCAAGGGAAACCTTATCGCCAAGGAATTTGCCAACAACAAAGTTGATGTGATTATCTACGCTGTAGAACGTTCTTTGGACAGTTATAAGTTCAATTTGCTGCATAACAAGCAGCTCTTCATCAATCAGCTAGAAGACAAACACGCTTGGCAGTCGCACCATCGATGAGGGTTCAATGGATGAGGACAGCGGCATGAACTTCTCCGAATACGTAGCGGTGCTTTCTGGCAATACCGACCTTTTGGAGAAAGCAAGATTGATAAGAAGATTACCACCTTGGAATCAGAACGCAAGAACTTCCTCCGTGAGCGTGATGCCGCAACGGGCAGTTGGCAGAGATTGACAGTTCCGTGTCCTTCCATACGGATAAAATCATGAGGCATAGTCTGATTTTAGCTCTCTTTGAGAAGCGTGTGAGCGTGATGATGAAGGTATACCCTATAAATAAACTGACAATCAAAGGTGTGGAAGACTGTACTGACATCAAGACTATTGCTGCACGTTTACAGGAAATAGACGAAAAAGGCTCGCACCAAAGGAGAGTACAACAAAATTGGCGAAATCTATGGTTTCTCCATCATGGTCAAGACAGAGAGTACTTCCAAGGACTTGTTCGACTGTTCGGTGAACCGCTTCTTTGTGAAAGGGCAGGAGAGTATCTACTATACCTATAATAACGGTAAGTTGGCAACTGACCCGAAACTTGCGTGTCAGAACTTCATTAATGCCTTGGAGCGTATTCCAAAGGTAATAGAGTCGCATGAGAAGGAAATGGCAAAAGGTTTTGTCCAACAAAGACGTTTACACTAACATTGCTAACAGTTCTTGGAAAAAGAGGACGAACTTCAGCGCTCAGTGGGAAGGCAGCAGAGCTGGACAGAAAAATAGCCTTAACACTTTTCACCTCAGGAAGAGGAACAAGATGCAAAAGGATGAAATGAAACAAGGAGAGGGTCTGTCCGGCAACAATCATTCTGTCGGGAAAGGGAATGATAACCTTTCTGTTCAGGATGCAAAAGAGGAGAAACATTCGCAGAGTTTCAAACCGAAATGGCGGCATTATCCTTAACGTTATTCCTTAGTTCTCTCTATTAGATTTTGGCAAATAACGCTTGTTATTGCCAAAATCTAATAGATTGCTTGTGTTGTTTACTATTTGCTTATCCTAAACCTTTCTTGAAGTTCGGATAGTGCAGCTAATAGTTCTTCAAATGAAGGTTTTTTCCCATAAATCATTGATTCCATCATTGCCTGATAGTCTGATTTCCATTCTTCAAGAATATCTTCTCGGGGGACAATCCGGAGACGTTTGCGTACATCGAGAGTATAATCCACATCTTTCACTGAAGTATAAATTTCTATGATGACGAATAGATTCCCATAATGCATCATCTTCAATGGCTTTCTGTGCAAAAATCTTTATTCATCATGGTGTAAAGGTCATAAAGATGTCGGCTCTTGCGCTCTGCTATCATTCCGTGTCCGGGAATGGAGAAGAGTTCGTGAAGCAAGAACGCCTTTTCAAGGAATGTCTTTGCGGGAATAGCAGTATAAATGGCACTGTCAGCCAACTGTATAATCGGAAGATGCTCTCCAATAATACTTTTTAATTTGTATTGATTCTGTCGGATCAAGCAATGAACGTGCACTCACTTCCAATACAATATCAGGGCGGAGATATGTAAGCTCCTTGTCAAAAACTGATTTGTAGTGAAGATAAATCTGACGTGGCTCGGGATAGGTGGCGTCACCTTCGCCATTGGGTTGGGCATTAACTGTGACAAACGACAGCAAGCCTTGTCTTTTTAGTTCTTCACACATCATAGGGGTTAGTTCCTCTAAAACAAAAAGCGATGATGCCTTGCGCAATTTCTTGATTTGTTTTTTCGTGAGATCTCCTTCAGGAGCACCAAGAAAAACAGGATTGACAGCAACATCTATATCTTCCGAGAATCGTTCTATAAGTTTCCAACCTTGCTCAGACTTCAGCCGCCTTTTGAAAAACAAGATGCTCTGCTATAGGAAGTGAAAAGATAGTTTTGCAAGATTGCAGTTACCCAAAAATCTTTCTCTATCACTTGTGCGGGTAACCCGACTTTATCTGCAATTGATTCATAGACGCTTTTCCGTTGTGAGTCGGATAATCCAAGAAACCTATTCATATAGACCAACTATAAATTCCCTTACCTTTGAAGGCATCAGTTTGAGGTCGGCAACTTGAAGGTGAGGATTTTCGTTTAACTTCATTTTAATGGTAGCAACCTGCTCATCAGTCAAGTTCTCTACTTTCCAGTCTTTAAGGGGCTGTTGTTAAGAGAAGGCCAACCGGCTACGGATGGAGAAATATCTGGGAGAGACGCGCTTGAATTTTTATGTTTTTCCCTTCGCCAAGATTTATAGTACGTGAGACGCCATCGGTTAAGTAAGCTATGTTCATCGGTATCTGTTGAGTCAGTCCTAACTGGTATTGGGCATAAAGTCCCGTTGGGACAATTCTTGCGCCATCCCTTTTTGCCATTGCTTTGGCAATATCCTCAAGCGATGGAGGAACCATACCCAGGCCATATACTTTTTCCATTTTGGGGTAGCAATAAATGCCACGTGCAACCCTAAGCATCTGTCCTTTTTTTCTACGAGACGTTCCAAAGCCTTATTAACGGCATCTCGATTGCCATACGAAATAAAATCCCCCACAAAAAAACAGAACCACGTCCGCACTTCTTTTGATTTTTATAAGTATTTTACTTTCAATGCTTTTCTGTCATAATTATAAATGTATTTTTGTCGCGAAAATAATGCATTATTCACGACAACAAAGGTACATATAAAATCTCATAATCAGCACAAAAACAGAGAAAAGTATTGAGCTTAACGAGACATGCTAGTATTAATGTAACGTATTATCAATTTTGTAACTGTTATTTTGTAATGTAAACTGCTTGCATTTACACAACAAAAATAATCTAATCAGGAAATCAATTACCAACCATCTCGCTTCCGTACCATTTCATCTATCTCTTCCCGAAGGAAAAGCAACCTGCCATTGGCTTTAAGATAGGGAATTTTTCCTGCCCAAACCCAATTATAGATGGTCTTTTGCTCCACTTTGAGAATCTTGGATACATCAATGATATCCAAGTATTCCGGTTTCAATGGTGGACGGACAGTCGTGTCAACAGATTGATCCTGCAGAACAAGCAGGCGGTCGAGTTTATCCTCGACGCTTATCAGCTTGTCGAACAGGCGTTTTTGCCAAGTGTCTTCAGTTTTATAATCTATGTACGGCATAGTTCTCCTTTTTGATAGTTACCATTGGTATCTTGTTCCAAGATACGTTGTTCTTTCATATAGGCGATGTATTTCTTTGCGGTCCTGTCCTTAATTTCCATTTCGCTCATCAGAACCTCACAAAGTTCTTGGTAAGTGAGCTTGAAAGAATTTCGGAAGGCTTCTTTGACAACGCCAATCAGTTCATCGGTCTTGCGCTTTTCCTTATCCTCTTTAGACTTCTCGCCACGATAGACGTGCATGTCCTCAGCCTTATCCCAGCCGAAAAGCATCATCGGTACGTCCAACGGACTTCCGTCACGGGCTTTCAATGCTTTTACGACCGAGTATTCGGGATTGTCGTCTTTCTCAATGGAGAGTATTCCTGCCGCCTTTCGTTGAAGTTCCGAACCGATGTGCCCACGGAGTTTGATTCCATTCGGTACGAAGTGCAGCACGCAAATGATACAAGTATTGTAAATACCTGCCAAGCGATAAAGCTCGTCCACAATGGCTATACTTTCCGTTTCATCGTTGGCAGAACGTATCAAGTCGGCTATTCCGTCAATTACCACGAGGTGGATACCTCCATGCCTGTGATGGAACAAGTCCATACTCTCACGGATAAGTTTCAGCCTGTCCCTACGGGACAGAGAGGCAAGGTACAGGGAATGGTAAAACTTCGGTACTGCCGACAATGAAGCCCTACGCAGTGTCTTACCCAAGTTCTTGTGCAACTGTGCCTCGGACTGTTCCGTGTCATAGTGTAGGACCGCCAAGCCTTTGGGATTGGGGGTAATCTCTAATCCCAAGGTCTTCTCTATCGGTAATCGTTTTTCTCCCAATGTCCCAGCAAGAATCGCACCCACATAGTTACTCTTACCCGTACCTTCGCCTCCAGTGATGCAGAACAGATTATCCTGCGTACCGAGTGGCACACCATTTACTGCCACCACCGACTTGGAAATGTCTGGTGGATTCTCGTAATCTATCTCACAGGAGCGAAGCATCATCATAGTTTGGCTGTATAGGTCTGTAAACATCTTGGCAAGCAGTTCTTTCAGTTCCTTTGCCCCGTTGCCCAAGGCAAAGAAATCTGAAATATCTTTTTCAGACTTCGTACCACTTAGCGGAAGTGAAAGGTTCAAGACCTTGTATTCCGCCAGATGTTCAGACTGTTTATGTGCTTCCCGTACACCTGTTTCATCCGCATCATACAAGAGTATGATATGCCTAAAACGAAGCTGAAGGCTCTCAATGATACTTGTCGGTATCTGTGCCGTTTCACTGTTGAAGCAGATTGCATTGAAGCCGTGTGCATACAATGAGAGTACATCCTTTTCTCCACCTGTAATGAAAAGCATATCTCCTTTGGCAGGAATCTGCTCCATTCCGAAGCAATACGTGGCAGGCATCCGTCCACCATAAAGAAAGCGGATTTTTGGACTGTGAGGTCGGTATATCTTTACATAGCCGTTTCCGATATAGGCAAACATAGGTTCCGTAGGTGAGCTATAAAGTTCAAACTTCTTGCCTTCAGCAGATACACTTTCATAGCGCTTAAGACTCCGTACACGAAAGCGACGGAGTGTATCCTCATGGATGCCATAATGTGCCCAATAGTTCAGCAGACCATCGTCAAATGGCTGTATCTCAAAACTATATGGACGTTCTTCCGTACACTTGGTTATATCAGCCTTAGGAGTGGGAACAATAGTTTTTTTATATGCTGACGTGATATGGCTGCTATGCTTTTCACCATTACATAAAGAATACAATCCAAGTTCTTGTACAATCGTTTCCAATACTTCGGGAAAACTTGTTTTCAGGTTCAAATTACGGAGGGTTGCCACAAACCAGAAGCAATCCCCAGAATAGGTGGTATCTCCATGATCATAGAATTTGTAAGAAGAAGTTTTCCTGTCGTAGTAGATATGGCAGGAAGCCCGCCTATCGTCATAGAAAGGGCTTCGGAAGTTGCGATGAAGGTTTACCTCAAAGCCAAGGAAATGTGAAAACACATTCAAACCTCCTTGTGTAAGTAAAAGAATCTGTTCCTTTTCTATCATAGTTGTCGGTTTTTAGGATTAATACATGAACTCATGATGAGATTGTCCTTGAAACGGTTGAGCCGTCCAAGAATCTCGTCGTTTCTCATACCTGATACGCGGAGCCGGTTACACTTCGTGGCTATCACGATAGACTTGAAGAAGTAGCGTACATCGCCACCCTCCGTGTAGCGATACCGTACCAACTGCTTCTTGCGCCAGCGATAAAGGGTGGACTCTGAAATATTCAGAGCCCCGATAAGGTCTTTGGTTGTCATCTCCAGCTCGTCATCTATATCTTGGATAAGATGAGAAGTGCGCTCAACATACTGCTCTATTCGGTTGAGCCTGTCTATCAGTTCCTGATAGGCTTGGCTTTCTACCGCGATTATTTCCATTAGCGTAATCGTTTGGTTTTAATTGTTACATGTTCTATTCCAAGTTCACTGACTAACTGTGGAAGTCTTCTGAATGCTTCCTCAGTAAAAACCTCCAGATGAATTTCTATAGTAGGTAAAAGGGGCCGGGTTGTCCATTACGTGCAAGAAAACTCAAATATTTTGGTAGACTGGATGCCCACCTTTGAAGGCAGCATCGAACTTTGTTCAAGGGTCATTGCAGTCTTTCCTCTTTCCACGCGAGGTCCGGCCGAACTAACTTTCAGAATAACAAACAGATACTCCTGCGAATAACCATTTTCACTCTTGCTGACTTCAGCATTTCCAATAACTTTTTCATACTTATAAAGTTACTAAAGCACCGTTACAAGAGCAACCCGCCACATGCAAATGTTTGCACACTATGCAATCCGTCTTACAGACGGCGCAAGTTTGTTTGTTAGTAGCGGAATACACAGTGTACCAACAAATATAACGAATCTAAATCTAAAACATTTTATCACTCTTATATCTTTTGTGTAATTATTGTGTGTGTGAGCTCCAGATGCAAGGTGCGAGTCGCTTTATATATAAGGGCTGCACCTTGCACTGGAAAAATGTAGCAGTAAAATCTCTAAATATTTATGGCACAAAGACTGGATATGTGAACAGATCTAACGTGAATAGGACGTATTGGCATACAGTGGTGTTAAGTGAAAGGGCCATCAAGGCGTTAAGCATTGGGATTATCATGAAAAAGGTAAGAAAATTATGATGCTACTCATTGTGAAAATATTCTTCATAAAAGGGATCGAAAATTCTCTGATTTTTATTTTGTATTTTTGTAATGCCAATCATACCGTTTCCCCGGATCTTTTAACCAATAATTAAAGTAAAGGTGGCTTTCACGATATGGCAAAATCCTCTTGATTAAACTCTGCGCTATTCATTGTCTGTTAAGGCACTACTGGGTCTCGATAAAAGCTCACTCATCTGAGAAGCTCCATGCGGCGAGGAAAATCAAATAGAACAAATAATGGCAATAATTTATCTACTTCTCGGTATCCTCATCGGTGCAGCATCATGCTACTCTGGATGAAAAACAAATCAGCACAGGAACAGAAGATTGCTGGTGAGCAATTAGCTGTCTCTCCGTAGTCAACTTGAAGCAGAACGAAAGAGTGACGAACGTATTGCGGTGGTGAAAGAATGCCCAGCAGCAACTGGAAGCAGAACAGCATGGCGAACAGCTACGCAACGAACTGCAAAAAGCTGGAGGCTGAGGCGAAGAACCGACTCCTGCAGAAAGAGGTGCGTAATATGGCTGTCAGATGGATGAGAGTCGGGAGAAGATGAATACTGCTGACAAAGACGTGCTTAGACGCCCTACTCGCCACTAAAGAACGCTTAGAAGCTTTTAATCGAGATGTTACAAACAACAGTAAGGAGAATACTGCCAATGAAAACGGAGATAAAAACAACCTTCGAGAGCGATGAAACGCCTTCATGCAGAGCAGGAAATGACCATCAAAGCAATGCGTGAGAACCAAGAACGGGCTGTAAAGGATTTGCGTGAACAAACGGAACGCATTGGTAATGATGCTGCTTCGCTCACACAAGCCTTAAAGGTGACTCTAAGATGCAAGGGCGATTGGGGTGAGATGATTCTCGATAAGACCTTGGAAGACTGTGGGCTCTATTCAGGTCAGCAGTATTTTCTGCAAGAGAACTACAAAGACAAGGGACGGTAATAACTTCCGACCTGATGCTGTGATTGTCTTCCCGAACGAAGAACGTGCGGTGATTGATGCCAAGGTTTCGCTGACAGCTTACCAGGCAGCAATCAGAGAAGAAGATGCTACGGAGCGCGAACGCTATATGAAGGAACATGTTTCCTCAATCAAGAACATGTCGACGAGTTGTCGCTAAAATTACGAGAAACTGTGCCGGGGTGTATCGGTTTGTACTGATGTTTGTTCCTACGAAAGTGGCTATTCTGCTGCCTTAAAGATGACCCTTCAATCCTGCAATACGCTTATCGTAAGCATATTATCATCGAGTCCAAGCAACACTGCCTGTGCTTTTACAACCGACACACACGATGTGGCAGAACTTCCATGAGCAAAGAATGTGAAGAAATCCTCTGTCAGTCTAACGAGACTCTCTCTGAATAAATTCGTCACCTTTGCAGAGACTTTCGTAGATTGCACACAAATATCGAACGCCTGCAACATAAGACTTCAACAAGGCAAAGGGCCAGCTAAACGGTAGGGTGGCAACATCGTTCTCGCCGCTTGGAAGTGGATTAAAAACATTAGGTATCAACCCTAAAAACAGATTCCAGAGAGTCTAGATAGTTGCCGAGCAATTCCTCTAAATAGAGCGGCTAAATGAAAGATACAAGTAATGCTTATAAAAACTGAAGACAGGGAATCCATGATAGAAATATTTCAGCCATGCTGTTGACTAAAAGGTAACTATTAAGCAAATGAATTAAGGAATTCAAATAAATAAAATAAGATCCTTTTAAGGAGGATTATGTATGTTCCAAGAATTTAAGAAAGACCTAAAATCAGTAGTTTTATCTGAATACAAACTTATGATTTGTATTTTGTAATACTAATTGTATTTTGAAGTTTATCAATAAGATTATACAGAAAGCATTGTATGTGTAACAAAAACGGTGACTGATGATAGTGCACTGTTGCTCTTTATCTTTTTCTTATGCCCAGCATTTATTGCATTTATAAGTTACTATGTTTGCAAAGGCTAACACACAGAGACAAGTCGGATGCCGCTCTTCGGAGGCTTCGCGCCTCCGGCCGCATGGCAAACCACCGCGGTGTTTTTCATAGTCTGCAAGGAAAATGTTGGTACGATAATAATTGGATTGTATATTTGTAGTGCAAACGACAAATGACAAACAATTAGAACCGTACCGATATGCAAAGAAACAAAATTTCCTTTAAAGGACAAAAGATTTACATCGGAATTGATGTGCACGCAAAAACTTGGGAGGTCTGTGTGCTGACCGAGTCAGGGTTACAAAGAGGCACCCGCAGCAAGCCTCCGCAAAGACGCTCTTTGACTTTTTGAAGAAGCATTTCCCTGATGGCGAGTACCATGCCGTGTATGAGTCAGGCTTCAGTGGTTTTTCCACATACTACGCTCTCAAGGAGTACGGCATCAACTGTGTCGTGACCCATGCCGCAGATGTTCCGACCACCCAGTACGAGGAGGTGATGAAGACCGATAAGGTAGATGCAGCCAAACTTGCGCGCTCCTTGCGCGCCGGTGACTATCCGTCCCATATACATCCGTGAGAAAGAGAATATCGATGACAGGTCAGTCATCCGCATAAGGAAGACCATACAGAAACAACTCTCTGGCTACAAGGCAAGGGTGAAGCACCTGCTGCACTGCAATGGCGTGGAGATACCCGAGCAGTTCGCAAGACCGGGGACGCACTGGTCAAGGGCTTTCATCAAATGGCTCAAGGAGGATGTCGTGCTGCTTTCCTCCTCAAGATTGTCGTTGGACTTGCTCGTCAAGCAGGTGGAGACGATACGCCAGACACTCTTGGATGCGACAAAATCCATACGAAGGCTTGCGCAGACCAACAGGTATAGGAACAATTACGAGCTTCTGATGTCGATACCTGGCATAGGTGTAAGTGTAGCCATGTGTATACTGACAGAAATCTACGATGTGAAGAGATTCCGTAACGAGAACCAGTTCGCCAGTTATCTCGGCCTAATACCGACCTGTCATAATAGTGGAGAGAAAACCGCAAGCGGAGAGAAGACCTTCCGTGGCAACAAGCATCTCGGACCGATGATCATAGAGGCTGCATGGATAGCCATCTACAGAGATTACGGACTGGGAATGGCCTATGCCAGATACAAGCAGTCCATGAAACCGCAGGAAGCCATAGTCAAAATAGCCAGAAAGATGTCCAACATCATTTTCTCGGTACTCAAGAATAGTAGGAAATATGAGCCATACAGATGGGATAAAGAATAACATACAGACTTTTGGACAACTTCATAAAACGACTCCTTTTCATAATTGATGGACCTTCGGGTGTCATCTCCGATAAGATTGTTGCGTTTTACCTATATTCTGAAGAAGTAAATTGTTGGGCGGATACGTCCGTGTCAACTCATAGAAGTTTGTCTGATAGGTCTGTTGTTCGTAGCCTTTCCATACCCGGTGTTCCCATGCCGGGCTGGTGGCTGTTGCTTCTTCTAAAAGTCATCGTACTAACAAACTTCACGCTAAGTGATTGATAATGAACAGTTAATAAATTACAAATATTTCCCAATTATTTGGAAAGCAACATAGAAAGATATGATTATCTGAAAAGAGAAACTCAAGAAAATCTCTCAACGACACTTATGGGAGTTTTTTCATGATTAATTATTTTCCTTGGGTTTTAAGTTTTTTGGGAAAATTTGACTTTACTCCTATTGTGAAATTAGTTATTTTACATATTTGTTTTTGGATTATTTTTACAGAATATATATTCTATAACCTTTATGAGAAAAGATTTTCAGGTACTTGCAAGTCCTTATAAAAGCCCACCCTTTTTATAGATACTCCCACTCACAACAGACAAGTATAGTAGGAGTATCCTACTTAAAACACTTTTGGATAAAATCCTTTCAACATTCGATAGTCATTATTTTGTAGAGAATCCAAACTCTTTTTACTATATTGCTTAGCGAACCTTTTGGCATAGGAGAAAACTTTCTTATGCCAAATGAAGAAAAGATTATTAGTAAGAAAGAATATCATTGTGAAATAATTTATGTAGAATTCAGACCTTGGCTTTGTGAGAAGCCTGAAACAATCATTACAGAATTTTTCTCTATTCTATATCAAGAGTTGGACAAACATTTCATTGTACCCAAAAGGAATGTTTTCTTCTTATCTATCCTTACTTGTTGAAGAAGCCCCAAATACATATTATTCTTTCATGCTAAAATCATTGTATAAGAAAAGATCCTTGGTTGAAGAACATGACCGAATAATGAAATTTCTAAAACAAATAGACCGACCTATTATTATATCTATTGATGATGTAGATAGGCTGCATGATGATGAGATAAAGCTGATACTGAATCTTATAAGAGATACCAGACTTTTCCGAACCTTTTCTATATAATTGTCTGCTGATAAAAAGGAACCTATGCCTATCTCTGGAACGTTTGGGTATAAAAAGCTCCAGAGATTTATCTGAAAAAGTTCATTAATTATGAATGTCTTTTTCCTGCAAATGACGCTGTACTTAAAAAGGTATTCCAAGAGAACTTGGATAGCATTTTAAGAGAATATAGTTGTACAGAACTAAGAGACTTATAATAAATAGTATCCTTGAGATAGACAATATAATAAATGTATTTGAGAATCCAAGAGATATTAGAGGTTTTTCAATGTTTTTGACTTTTGCGATGGATTGTATAGAAAGGAATGAGATATATGGCTGGAAATAAATATCATGATTTATTTGCTATATCAATTATACAACATTTGAACATAGAATTATATAGGACATTTAGAGACGATGATAGTTTGCTTTTGTCATACGATGACCTAACAAGATCGTTAAGAATATCATCATCATATAGCCCTGTATTCGAACATCCCACATTTGCACAAATAATCCAAAACACAAATTCTGAAGAACAACATATTAGCATATCGGACACAAATGATGTTATGCAGATGTGTCTGCCCAAAAACAGGCAGTATATCGGTATGTCATCTATTTTTGTTTGAGCAAGAAAGAAAAGATGTCAACGGCTATTCAATACGTTATGCGGATTCTTATTTTAGATATTTTGCTTTCTCACAAAGAAAACAGAGTCAAATTTTAGGTGCTAGTTCGAGACAATATTCTCTCCTCATGAAGTTCAGTGTGAACTGAAGATTAGGGAAATAATACAACGTGGTCAAGAAAGTTCTTTTTATACATAATATAGATAAATGGCATCATATATTTGAAGACTCTAAAATAGAGATCCTCAAGAAACTCTCCATGTTTGTTTCTTTGCTTTGCGAATTAAAGACAGAAGTTGTTGACCCTCATCAAATTCAGGTAAAAGCGCAAATCATAGATTCTTTTTATGGAGACCTATGGTATTCATATACTTTTTAAAGAATATATGCTCAATAAACCTAATCCTATTTCTTCTACTTTTACTCGGTCAGGAAGAACCTGAAAATAAATATGAAAAAGATAGAAATGATTTTGGTGAGTAGTATTAAGTCTCATGCAAATATGAAGTAAATTTCATCTCTTTAGTTCTTAATAAAATTAGGATTAACAAGAGTACTCATTACTCGGTGAAGACAATATTGAAAGAAAGTGGTCTAAAACAGATTATTGATAGTTTCATCATAGAATTGAAAAAGTATGATAAAAATATACTTTCTCCAGAAATACTCTATACAATAAGTCACGTTGCAGCATTAGACACTGAACATTGGATTATATCTTTTTAAAGATTATGTAAAAGACTCCATATTTTATGGATTGGATAGCAAGACGTTGCATCCTATAATAATAAAACTTTTTGAATGGAATGATTTGTTAAGAGAACAACTACATTTCCTATCTTTTGGAAACCGTGGAATTTGGATGCAAAATCGTTGCTAATAGCAAATATCATGAGAATCCAATTCTAAAGGATTTTGTGGAGATATTATATACAGACTTAGAATCACTGCAAAACTCTTTCGCATCCATATATTGATTATGTCAAGGAGTATTGGATTAAAAATGATTTGAATAAATAAGGTTCTTCCGAAATATGGAATGATAAAGTAAGTCTATTACATAAGGCACACGGATGGAACAAGCAATCACAACAGAGAATGCTAAAGGTTTTACAGAAGCGAGAGTTCCTTTTGTCTTCTGCCTTGAAATATTATTACAATATTATCAAGATGTATGCTAAGAAAGGGTTAAAAACAAGTGATTTTAGCATCCATCGTAAGTCTCTTATTTGTCAAATAGTTACAAGACTGCTTTTTCAAAAAGGTGCTTAGTAAGGCTTCCAAAAAGGGTGTTAGTAAGGGGCTTAAAGGGCATCTTTTTGACAGCTAAGGGCGTTAATTCAAACGCTATTAAGCCTAAACTAAAAATCGAAGGGAGGAAAAATGTTTACAAAATAGATTACAATTACTAATTCATTGACCTACTAAAAACACTAAAAAGTCTACTTCAACAGATACTGCTTTTCTCGACTCTATGATATCTTTCCATATTTTCGCTTGCCCCACGAAATCAGGTTATTGATAAGCGGTAAGAGGCTTTGCCCTTTCTGTGTAAGCGAGATATTCGACACGAGGCGGTATCTCAGGAAAGGCTTCACGAAGGATAAGTCTATCTCCCTGCAACGTCTTCAACGTTGCAGTGCATCTTTGAGAAATATCGGGGATGTTGCGCTGCAACTCCTTAAAGCGTTGGCTATTATTATTTTCTAATGAAAAGCACCAACATCGACCACTTATCCCTACTCTTGATAGTACATTACGTATATGACAATCTGGATAAAGGCATCTCTTACTTCACTTCTATTCATACTTATAAACTCTTTAAGTCATATTACTGCACAAAAGTAACTATTATAGCTAAGGCTCATATCTTTTAGTGTTAAACTATGTAAAACACATACCATTAAATGCTCTTTATTATCAGCATTACTTACTCAAAGTAACTGGCTGACATTTGCGTCCTACTTGTAGAACAAATTGAAAATCAATACCTTTGCATCATCAAAACAAACACAATAAAACAAAAAGAATTGTGAAAACAGTTGAAACGATCAAGAATGGTAAGAACTTCACAGCAGTAAAACGTAGGTAAGCTCAGCGATATCCAGGACTATGTGCTCCCACTTGGAGAGATAGAGATTCGGGTAAGGTATTCGCTGGTCAGGCATTGCAGACAACAGGTAGCGACCTGTCATTCAGACCCCTCGTTCCCGGACAGGATAGTGGTTTCCTTCACACACACAAACACACGAGGAACTTTACTTTATCCTTAAAGGTGAAGGTGAATATCAGGTTGATGGTGAGGTCTTCCTGTAACCGAAGGTAGTATTATTCGCGTTGCTCCAGAAGGTAAGCGTGCGTTGAAGAATACTGGTAATGACGAGATGTTAATGCTTTGCATCCAGTATAAAAGCAAACAGCTTTTGCAGAGGAAGATTCCTCTATGACCGACGGCGTGATATTGAACGACGAACTAAAATGGAATTGACCACTCTTCCCAACGTGTCCGATACGTAATGTCCTCTCACGAATATGCGTGCGGACACGCTTTACCTTATCCAAATGCTTGGTAGGAAAGGTGAAGTGAGCTACGAAGCGTTAAGTCAAGACTTGCCCGATAGACCTCATATCCGCCTCGTTAATGGTCTTGAAAGAAGACAATATTATCGTTGAAAACAACAAGCTATACAGCCTTTCAAACCATTGGAAAAGAACTCTATCCACTCGTCTCAACCCCTCATCACTTGGTGCGAAAAGAATATTTATCCATCTCTAAGGCAATAGATCAAACAAGGAGCAATATTGTATTTAGCAACATTAGAGCTTTTTTAGCGAGCAGGGTGAAAGAAAAACACTGTTTCTTCCACCTTTTTGTTATATAAATATAGTCTATTAACTAAAAGACCAACCCTTTGAATATACAGGATAACAAAAAGCACTATAACTATATGCTTAATATACTTCTTATCATTTATCAACCAACACTATTTATAGAACCCTTTATCCATTAAGAAATCATAGATATCAATAAATAAGATACCATCTTCATTCTGATAACGAGGGCTATGATCACCAATTATAACAATTTTTCTGAAACGAATCATCTATTCTTCTAAGTGATTGTAATTCTTGGTCACGTTTCGTATCATCAGGAATGCTGAAAGCTGATTGAATATAAGTTCTCTTATAACCTTGGTTACAAACAAAGTCTACTTCAAGTGTCTTTCTAATCTTCTTCCCTTCTTCATCCTTAGTGTTCCAAATAACCTCACCTACATCCACAGACATCCCACGAGCACGTAATTCGTTATAAACTAGCATTTTCCATCAAGTGAGTTCTTTCTACTTGACGAAAGTTAAGTAGAGCATTCTCAGCCCTAAGTCTTCAAAAATAGAACTTGAAGGCGTATCTATATAACGTTTACCCTTAATATCATAACGTAACGCACGTTCTATAATAAATGCATCTTGCAAGTAGTCTAAATAAACTTTGATGGTATCTTGACTTATCGTACTTTTCTTTACTGTTCGGAAAGTGTCTGCAAGCTTCCTTGGGTTAGTCAAAACCACCCACAGTAGAAGCTAACGCTACTTATCAGTTCTTCAAGATCACCATCCAGTTTGATATCATATCGTTCTTTTATATCCTTTAAATAAGTATGCTTAAACAAACTTTGTAAATAGTCTGACTTTTCTCTTGCATAGAAGCCATTGTGACTACCTGTCAAAGCTAGCCACCATAAGTCATATACTCTATCCAAAAGATTCTCAATTGGCTCATTCGGCTTTGCATTACGTATTTCAAGAAAGGAAAGAGGATGTACTTTAATCTCCAAACCACGACCTCGAAATTCTGTTATTATATCCTTGGACAGAAAACGAGCATTAGACCCCCGTAACTATATATCAGCATTCTTTACTTTGCAAGTATGAGTTAAGCACATCTTCAAAATCACTGCAAGTTGGACTTCATCAAGTAAAATATAGTGCATCTGACTACCTTTCAATCTACTATCTATATATTCAAGCAACCTGTCAGGGTCCCTTAACACTTTGTTTCTACGATCCTCAAGATTGACCATGTCAATGTGTTCGTCATTCACTCCTTCGGTTTTAAAGTCTCTGAAAATAACTTAAAGAAGATATGATTTGCCAGATCTCCTCATACCAGTAATGACCTTAATCATTCCATTATGTCTCAAATCTATTAATCGTTTGAGTAATGCATCACGTCTTATTTCCATACCGTTCTATATTTTTGCACCTATCCGCATTTTTGTCGACTGCAAATATAATTAATTATTGATACAAAAGCAAATCTATTCGAAAATAATTCTGACTTACAAAAAGCGATGAATTTGCTTTTGTTTTACTCAATATAATTGAAACACTTTCATATACTATTCAGCTAACATAGAACGAATAGTGAATGTAAATAATGTGATGGCAAGTTACGGACAGATAGTGAGAACACAAAAAAGATAGGGAATGACAAATTGTGATTCCCTATCTTTTTATTTATCAAATGACTATAATAAGCTATTTACTTCTCCAATACCTTAAACTCAGCACCGGTTGCAAAGTCCTGACCAGACTGTTCACCGAGCCTGTCAGACGAACAAAGCGAGCCTTTAACAGGTGTGGCGAGAAGGATGAGTCTTTTCCTTCTGTTGTTCTCAAACTCACCCTCAGCAACAGCCTTTCCCCATGTCTTACCGTCGTTGCTAACCTGAATGCTGTACTTCTTGATGTTACCATTGTTACTGTCCTGACGTGGGAGGTAGGTGAAACCCTTGATAGTCTTCACGCCCACCACAGTCGAAGTCAACCCAGTGTGGGTAGTTAGCCACAGTAACAGAGTACATTGCCAGTACCGCGTTGCTTGGGTTGCCATCGGTAAGATGGCTGCATCACCCCTCACCACTCTCCTGACTTGAAGCGAAGACCACTGACAATGGGATGCTCTCGATGCGTGAGGAAGAGAGTTGAGAGCCTGAGCCAATCATTTCCCTTTGTCCAAGCTGAAATCGTACCACCATTGCGCAAGCTAACAGGACCTGTGTACTACAGCCTTCTTGCCGTCATTAACACGATAGTAGATGTCGCCCCTTCGCACCATTTGCATTGATTGTCACATTGCCTTCGCCATCACGTACGATGGTGGAAGTGGTGGCACCGTTAAGACTTACATTCGCATTGCTAACGAGGGTCGTTGGTCTCACAGAGTTCATCGGACCAGATCATATAACCGAAGGTATGTGGCGTTGCCATCACACGGTCGCGCAATAACGGACCACCCTGTCCACAACTGTTACCACCAAGACCAGTGATAGCCATATCAAGGTGCAAATGAGTGTATTCGCTCTGAGGCAGTTCGTGTGGGTGATTAGCCATTGCAATCGTATTATCCGACCAAGGACGCTGAGAAACTCATCTATCCTTTGCCACGAAGATAGCACCGCAGGGGCATCGTTGCCATCATTACCAGTGAGAGAGAGCCAGCAGTGTCCTGATGGTTACCCGTATCTTGTGGCTTAGGAAGGCAACGAACTCATCATTAACGTCCTGCTGCTCGTAGATGCCAATCATCTGACCCGTCTTACGGTCTGGATAGTTATCAACAGTACCACGACCATAGTAATTCAACAGACTAAGTGACTTTTGGAACACGCACGGTATAACCCAACTTAGCGAGTGTCAAATTAGGCTTATTGCTTGTGATTGCGCTCTCGCTCTCAATACTACCGTCAGGAAGATAGTGTAAACCACCTGTATATTAAAGCGGAAATCGTCCTTGCCGAATGGCTTTTCCTTGTACTCGATGAGCTTCTTCCAGTTGGCATTGCCACCTTCAAAGGCGATAAACCATAAGGTGCCTGTGACTCTACGTTGAATACAACTGATACAGAACCGTCAGTATTTACGTGGGTTGTATAGTTGAGTACACTTGTGTTGAGGTTATTCAAACCGTTTGCATACCATGCCTCGTAAGCCCAGTTGTCATTGTTAACCCATGCACGGAAAGCGTTCAACTCTGGTCCACTAAACCATCTGGGATGATAGTCTTACCATCGTATTGAGGTTATAAACAGTACTCTTAGCGAGGTCGAAAGTTGTTGCAAAGGTCTTGCCAGAGAGGACTATCTTGTTGTCGCTTACGGCGAGACATATTCACCTTACCTACTGCAACGAGAGCTGGACGAGCCGCTGCCTGCACTGGCAGTTGCTCCCTCAGCCTGAATATAGCCTGCCTTTGCCCAAGGCATATCATGCTTGAGACGATAGGTTACGTGGAGGAGGTACTCCTATTAGAGGTCAAGACCCTCGTTGAGTCCTGCTATTGTAATGCTCTTATGGCTTCTTGCGGGTACGCTACCAAGTCAAGATTGCCTTTTCTTAACGGTTACACCATCGGCTGTCAGGCTGTAAGACATTCGCATAACCACTAAGGTCATCAGGTAGTAGTTCTTATTGAACACGTCCAAAGTAGCTGTCTTAGCATCCTTCCAACTTGTACCAATATACTGGTAAACTTTTCTTCACCTCATAATACTGTGGCTTTGGAGTCTCATCACCGAAGATGACACCGTTCATAACAAACTGTCCGTCATTAGGCGTATCACCGAAGTCACCACCGTAAGCGAGGTAACGCTTGCCGTCCTTTGTGTAGTTGTACATACTCTGGTCAATCCAATCCAGATTGCACCACCCATGAAGAAGTTAGTAGACTCCATTGCCTCCAGTAGTCAACGAGGTTACAACAGCGTTACCCATCGAATGGGCATACTCAGAAACATGGAAAGGATACTTGATACCCATCTTACCCTTCACCGCATCACGTGTCCACGCAATACTGGATACTGGTTAGAACCCATGTCAACGATGTCGTTGTTGCTCATACTGTACTGGTCTTGAAGCATCGTAAGCCTTCAAAGAGTCGTAAGCAACAACGAAGTTATGCCCCTGGTCCAGCCTCATTACCCAAACTCCAGATAACGATTGAAGGCTGATTAACCAACTGACGTGTCATTGCCATTACACGGTCAGCAGTGGGCTGCTTGGAACTCTGGCACGTGAGAAAGCGAAGCCTTACCATAGAAGTACTCATAGCTCTCAATGTTTGGCCTCGCTCTCCAAGTGAGATACCATACTTGTTGCAGAGATAATAGAAGTAAGGGTCGTTAGGATAATGAGAGGTACGTATGTGATTGATATTCGCACGCTTCATCAGCATAATCTCATGTTCCATCTGCTCACGAGATAACCTTACCCGTCAATGGGTTGGTATCGTGGCGGTTAACACCCTTGAGTTTCACTGGTTTTCCATTGATATAATAATATCTTCCAGCCAAACCGAACTCGTCTTGACTTGCAGGAGTATCCTTAATCTCAACCGTACGGAAACCAGTTTGGAAACTTATCGTTTCAACAACTTTTCTTACCCTGCATCAGCTCACCAACAACAACATACACGTTAGGCTCTTCTGCTGTCCATGCTGCCGCATTATTCACGGTAAGTGTCTGTCGAACGTTAGTCTGTCCGTTGCTGCTACAAGTGGTCTTTGCCTTCGCATCTTCGTAAAGCAGCCACCAACTCGTTGTCGTCCGCAAAGAGTCTGTTCTTATAGATACTCCAACGAAGGTGCAAGTCTTTTGCATTCTTTGCGGTGAGGTTCTGCAATGTTGTATGTGAGATCGACAGTACCCTTACCATCTGCGAATGAAGGATAGCCTTCACATCAGCAACATGTAGCTTCGGAGTAGCTGTTACGCTCACCCCACGGAAGATACCTGGAAGACGGAACATCCTGTGCCTCGAGGAAACTACCGTCAGACGAACGATAAACCTCTACTGCTACCTCGTTCTTTCCCTTAGTGATATAAGGGTAATATCGAATTAATGCCGTATTGCGCGAGTTCTTTGAGAAGCCCACGTAACGACCATTAATCCACAAATAGAAGAATGAGTCTACACCATCAAAGTTCAGGTAGACTTCCTTACCGTCCCAAGTTGTTGGGATATCAAAGCTTCTTCTGAACGAACCCATCATTACGATATTCGTAAGTGATATAGTTCTTTGGCGGTTCACGCATAACACCCTTCTTCCAGTCACCCGGTTCGATGTTATATTTGAAGATAACCCACTGATTTACATAGATTGGCACACCATGCTTCAATGTTCCATCCTTCTGAATACCCGCCATATTCCAGCTTACAGGCACCTGCAAACGGTCCCACTTGCTGTCATCATAACCCTTTGTAAAGAAGTCCTTTTGGACGCTCATCAGGGTTCTTTGAGAAGTGAAAATGCCATTCTCCGTTAAGAGAAAGATAGTCCTTTGCAAACTCTGGCAAAACCTTTCTTGCCTCGTCAACTGACGAAAAAGAAGAAAACAACGCATGCGCTGGCAGCTTGTTATAACCCATGCACCGGGTGACTGCCATTCATTACCCGTTGGTACTGTTGCCTGACCGAAGAGATAGCCTCCCGCAGGATAGTCATCAGCCTGTAAAGGCGCAACTGTTAATGACGATAATAATAAACCGAATAAAAATTGTTTATGCATAACTAGTTAGGTGTTATACGCTTTTCTGAACTGTCTCTGACCGCCTTTTTCAAGGCATCTTCAAAGACGCTATGAGACTGCTACTCAGCTTGCAAGCCCCACTCCATTTTACGACGTAGGCAAAGTTAATACAAATAGGCAATAAGAAAGCAAGGATATTATGTGAGCAATACACTATTCTTTGGTTGGTTGATGAGTAGACAAGTTGATGAGGTAACTGAAAGACATAAAAAGCATAAAAAGGTACAAGAACACAAGAAGAACAGAGTATAAAACCATTGGTTATAAACAAATAATCGAATTATTTTTCATGATATTTTTGTTCGTGAAGATAAATATTTCTTTTCATGAAAATAAATTCTTTTTCTCGTGAAAATAACTCCGAGTTGTAGTTTATAGGCAGGCAACTGTGAGTCCTGCCATTACGATGCTGACCATACTCATGAGTTTTTATAAGTATGTTAAGCTGATGGTCCAGATGTGTCTTTGAATGGGTCACCAACGGTGTCACCGACGATGGTTGCTGGCGAGCATCGGGCCTTTACCACCGAAATTGCCTTCTTCGATATACTTCTTCGCATTGTCCCACGCACCACCTGCATTCGACATGAATACGGCAAGGTGGAAGCCTGCTGCCAAACCGCCTACTAACAAAGCCTAATACGCCTGCCACACCGAGCAGAAGACCAACGATGACTGGGATAATGATGGCTAAAAGTGAAGGAATAATCATCTCGTGTTGCGCACTCTGTGTACTGATTTCCACGCATCGTCCATAGTCTGGTGTGCCTGTTCGCTTCAATATTCCCTTAATCTCACGGAACTGACGGCGTACTTCGTCACCATCTTGCCTGCTGCTCTACCTACTGCACCCATTGTAAGTCCGCAGAAGAGGAAGGCTGCCATGGCACCGATGAAAGCACCGACAAGCACCTTTGGATTCATCAAGTTTACTTGGAAGAGTTCATAAAGTCTGGGAATCGTTGCCTTTGTTGCATCAATGGTTTCGCCTGCAACGTTGGTCATCTGCGTACCGACACGAGCCATGGCAATCTTAATTTCTTCGATATGAAAGCTAACGATTGCCAAAAGCTGTCAGTGCAGCTGAACCGATAGCAAAGCCCTTGCCCGTAGCTGCTGTGGTGTTTGCCCAATGCGTCAAGGGCATCTGTGCGATGGCGCACTTCCGCTCCTAACTCACTCATCTCAGCGTTGCCGCCAGCGTTGTCGGCAATCGGTCCGTAAGCATCTGTCGCCAAAGTGATGCCCAAGGTGGAGAGCATACCAACCGCAGCGATACCGATACCATAGAGTCCGTGTTGAATGGAAAGTGCAGACATAGACATATCAAAGCCGTTAGCGCAGAGGTAACTCAGCATAATTGCTACGGAAATAGAAAGGACAGGAACGCAGGGTGGAAATCATACCTGTGCCTATACCTTTTATAATAACAGTTGCCGAACCCGTCTGACTCGCCTCGAAATAGCCTTTGTTGGCATGTAGCTTTTGAGAAGTATAGTACTCCGTTGCCTGACCGATGATAACTCCAACTGCCAAACCAGCAATCACTGAGAAGCTAACACCGAGCCAATTTTCCAAGCCTAAGAGGTAGAGAATTAGGAAACTAACAGCAACAATGAGCACGGCAGCCGTGTTCGTACCGAGTCCCTAAGGCGTGGAGGAGGTCCTTCATGAGTCGCACCTTCTTTCGTTCTTACCAAGAAGATACCAAACAAACTCAAAAACACCCACGGCAGCGATGAGCATTGGCGCAATGACCGCACGCAACTGCATATCGCCTGATGAGGCTGCAAAGGCGGTTGCACCCAAGGCTGCGGTTGAAAGATCGAACCGCAATAGCTCTCGTAGAGGTCGGCACCCATACCCGCCACGTCACCCACGTTGTCGCCCACGTTGTCGGCAATCGTTGCTGGGTTGCGTGGGTCGTCTTCGGGATGTTGGCTTCGACCTGCACCCACAAGGTCAGCGCCCACATCGGCAGCCTTTGTATAGATACCGCCACCCACACGAGCAAACAAAGCCTGTGTCGATGCGCCCATTCCGAAGGTCAACATCGTTGTTGTGATGGTGATAAGCATTTCGCTCGTTGTCATCTTATCGGAATAGAACCAAGTAAGGACAATGAACCAAATAGCAATGTCTAATAATCCTAAACCTACAACAACCAAACCCATGACTGCGCCCGAACGGAAAGCAATTTTGAGTCCGTTGTTGAGTCCCTTACGTGCTGCATTGGCTGTCCTTGCACTGGCATAGGTAGCCGTTTTTCATACCAAAGAAACCGGCAAGACCAGAAGAAGCCGCCAGTCAAGAAAGCGAAAGGTACCCATTCATTCTGAGCGTTGAAGCCGTAAGCCATGATGGCGAAGACAATAGCAAGAACGACAAAAACCATCAAAACGACTTTGTACTGCTGTTTCAGATACGCCATGGCACCACGACGTACGTATTCGGCAATTTCAATCATGCGAGGGTGCCCTCGGCTTTCATCATAGACTTAAAGAAATACCATGCCATAGCCAGCGCACACACTGATGCGATGGGTATGAGCCAAACAAACCTGTGGGATGTGTTCCATAATTCAATACATTTAGGTTATGTAATAGATTTTATTTACTTGCTCGCAAATATATATATATTGATATCAAAAGAGAATTAAAAGGAAAAATAAAAAGCCTCACCGTCGGGTATGTCAAAATTAACACACTCTCAAAATGATATGAACGAAAGTCTTTTCTAACTTTCCGGAGTTCATATCATATCGATTTCTGATACATCCTCTTTATATAGGGAATCTTTTATTCCCCTTATTAATCGAAGTTTGTAAGCTATTTTTCATGCAAATCAAAACTAACACATGCTCAATTGGCTTCTAAAAGATGCCTAATTGGCTCGCAAAAGATGCCCTTTAAGCCCCTTATTAACGCCCTTTTGAAGTCCAAGTAAGCACCTTTTGAAAAAGCACCTCTGCAAGTTATTGATTAGCTGTTAGTTACCAAAAAGGACTTTTTAGGAGGAATTTGGAGGGATTCTAGGGAGGATTGAGTGGGATTTTTGTAAATTATTTTCCTACAACAAGCAGGGGGATTAAGTGTTGGCTAATTGGGCTGAGTGGGCTAATTCGACTAACTATCCCCAATAAAAACGAGGGATAAGCAAACGCCTATCCCTGTGGATTCTATTCACTGCCTGCCCCAAGGGCAAACAAGAAAAGTGAATTGATTTACCGTACCACCAACAATATCGAGGCAATTCAGATGTAATGGCTGCCTGACGCGACTTATTATACTGCAAGTTAAGTCCACGAAGCAGCTCGTCAGCATTATCTGTTGCGGTCTGCATGGCAACCATTCGCGCTGCGTGCTCAGAGGCATTACTGTCCAGAAAGGGCAGTATAAACCATGTGATGTCAGCAGTTTCGGTACCAATGTTGTCAAGACTGTAGCGCAGGTCTGGCTCAACGATGAAAGTCATCATTCAGAGGAGTAACAGCCTCATTATTAGACTTCTGTGTTTCAGACTGTCCTTTTTCTCTTGAGATATTCCTGTGCAGCCTTTGTTCGAAATATTTGATGAAAGATCGCGCGTAGAGTCGGCATTGAGTTCTTCCTCAAGGTCAATCGGAAGGAAATTCTTACGTTGGAGAATCTGGCTTCCTGCACTCTTGAAATGATGATAGATAATCTCCACCTTATCAAACTCGCCATCCAACCATTTCTGTCCCAACTCCTGGCAATATTGCGGCACTCCCTCAGAATTTGGTTTATCAGCAAGCTGCGGATAAGGATATCACAGGTATATCCACGCTTCTTTGCTGCTTCATACACCTTTCGTCCCTACTGGATAGATGACAATATCCTTGTCGGTCAAGCCCTGCGCATGATATTCGTCTATCGTATGCTGCATCAGCTTGATGACATTCGCATTGAATCCACCACAGAGAGAACTGTTTGAGGAGAACACGAGTAAGGCAACACGTTTCACTGGTCTCTGCTCGTCGAACGGAGTATCCGTATCGGGCGTAGAGACAAGGAAAGCCCTGAGAATGTGTTCGAGCATAGCCTCGTATGGGGAGCATACTCTCGATGGCATTCTGGGCATGGTGTAACTTACTCGATGCAACCATCTTCATCGCACTCGTAATCTTACGAGTACTCTGAACACTGGCGATACGAGTCTTGATTTCCTTTTAAGGATGCCATTCTGTATTGTCTTTATTTTATATTGTCCGGCAATATTGCCCATGACTTCTTCGATTACCTTGATAGAAGTATCTTCGAGGTTACCAGCAGCCAAATCGCTGATGACGTCGGCATGAGCAGTGCGCATGGTCTCGAGGAACTGGTCCTGACACTGGCGAACCTGCTCAACAGGGTACGTCGCGCATCAAAGCCGTGTACACCGCAGTAGAGGATGAGCAATCTGCTCACCCACAGGCATTGGACTGTACTGTGGCTGGATAAGTAACTGATTGTTCTTACGTCCACGGTCGAGGGTCATCGCTGTAACCTTGTCCATATCTGATGAGAACTTAGAGAATGCCTCCAACTCACGATACTGTGCCATATCAATCTTCAACGTACCAGCTACCTTCTTCATACTCTTAACCTGCGCAGAACCACCCTACACGAGATACGGAGATACCTACGTTAATAGCTGGACGGAAGCCCTGATTGAAGAGGTCTGACTCAAGATAAATCTGACCGTCGGTAATGGAAATCACGTTGAGTAGGGATGTAGGCTGACACGTCACCTGCCTGTGTCTCAATGATAGGCAGTGCGGTGAGTGAACCACCACCACGTACATGACCCTTCATACACTCTGGGAGGTCGTTCATCTTCTCTGCAATCTCCTGCTGGTTGTTGATACGTGCAGCACGCTCAAGCAGACGAGAGTGGAGATAGAAGACGTCACCAGGGTAAGCCTCACGACCTGAAGGACGACGAAGAATCAATGATACCTCACGATAGGCAACAGCCTGCTTTTGACAAGTCATCGTAGATAACGAGGGCTGAGTAGCCACGATCGCGGAAGTACTCACCAATGGCAGCACCGGCAAATGGAGCATAATACTGCATAGCAGCAGGATCAGCCGCCGTTGCACTTACGATAATTGTATAAGGTAATGCGCCACGCTCCTTGAGGTTCTGCTACCAATGTAGCAACGGTAGAAGCTTTCTGACCGATGGCAACATAGATACAATAAACAGGATTACCCTGCTCGTAGAAGCTCTTCTGATTGATGATAGCATCAACGGCAATGGCTGTCTTACCTGTCTGGCGGTCACCAATGATAAGCTCACGCTGACCACGACCGATAGGGAATCATTGAGTCAACAGCCTTCAGACCCGTCTGGAGTGGTTCCTTCACTGGCTGACGATAGATAACACCCTGGCGCCTTACGGTCCAATGGCATCTCGAAAGAGTCAGTCAAGTCGATTTCACCCTTACCATCGATAGCCTCTCCAAGCGGATTGACTACACGTCCCAAGAAGTTGTCATTGACACGGATAGAGGCAATACGATGTGTACGCTTCACGCTCTGTCCCTCCTTGATACCTTCAGTAGGACCAAGAAGGACACAACCGACATTGTCTTCCTCCAAGTTCATGACAATAGCCATGGTGCCATTCTCAAATTCAAAGCAACTCGTTGGCTTCAGCATTGCGAAGACCATAGACACGTGCTACACCGTCGCCGACGGTCAGTACGCTACCGACTTCATCAAACTTCTCCTCAGAGTTGATGCCTTGAAGTTCTTTCAAAAGAATCTCAGACACCCTCACTTGGTTTAATTTTTATCTGACATGTTATTAATCTAATTACTTTTTAATTGTGTGAGGATAGCATTCAGTTTGCTCTTCACGCTGGCGTCCATTCTGTAAGTATCGTACTCAAGAATAAAGCCACCTATGAGTGAAGGGTCAACCTCAGTGTTGAACTCAACGGTTCCCTGTGCTCTGGATTGTACCAGTGCTTTCATCTTGTCTTCCGTCTGGGAAGAGACAGGCGAGGCTGTGATGACCTTTCCGCGAATGATGTTCTTCTGCTTTACGATACAGAGCGACATAGTCATTCGCCATAGCTGTAGCAACTCCTCTCTATCTCCCTTCAAGACAAGGGAAAGGAAGTTACCAACAAGCTCAGGACAGTCGTCGCCACAGGCTACTTCCAATAGCTTGCGCTTCTTGTCCTTCGGAAGCATCGGGCTTTCAATCGTCATGCGGAGTTCGGGCACCTGAAGGTAACTCTGGGCAAGTGTTTGCATGATAGCATACACCTTGTCCTCGATACCTTGCTCACAGGCAGCCTTCAACAGCGCACGAGCATAGCGAACCGATATTACACCTGTATTCATAAGCGATTATTTACTTTCTGTTCCGTTAGAAGAAGCAACTTCATCCAATAAGCTGTTGATAAGCTGAGTTTGCTCGGCTGAACCAGACAGTTCCTTATGCAGAATCTTCTCAGCAATCTGCACAGAAAGCTCTGCAACCTGCGAACGGATGTCGCGGATGGCAGCCTGCTTCTGACTTTCAATCTCTGCCTTGGCTTCAGAAAGGATACGAGCACTCTCGTCGCGTGCCTTTCTCCTGTGCCTGTCCGACTATGGTGTCACGTGTCTCAGACGCCTCTCAAGGATTTGCGCCTGTTTCTCACGTGCCTCCATAAGCAGCTCCTCACCTTGTTTCTGAATGTTGGCAAGCCTCAAGTTGGCTTCTTCTGCCTTTGCAAGACTCTCGTCGATGTACTCCTTGCGCTCGTTCACCATCTTGATGATAGAAGGAATCCCACTTCCATAAGATGAAGAAGACCACTAAGAAGACGAGGGTCATCCAAAAGAGTAAGCCACTATCTGGCAATAATAATGACATAAGCTGCTAAATTACTTTTCTTACCAATTTGTTTAATAATTCTCTGAGTAGTTTAGAATACACAGAGGAGAGCGATAATTGCAGCGAAGAAGGCAACACCCTCAACCAAATGCGGCTGCAATAATCATAGCAGAACGAAGCTCACCGATCTTCTCTGGCTGGCGAGCCATAGCGTCCATAGCCCTGACCACCGATACGACCAATACCAAGACCTGCGCCTACGGCTGCGATACCTGCACCGATAGCGGCGCCTAACTTTTGCAGTTTCTGCTGCTAATAACAATGATGTCAACATAGTTTCTTTCTTTTAATTATTAATTATTTTTATTTCTTATCTATTAATCGGGAGATGAGAAGCGTTTATCTCCTTCACTCCTTCTTATCCTTCTGCTTCATGAACACGTGCCAAAGAGATAAACACAGCACTCAACATCGTGAATACCAAAGCTTGAATAAAGCTAACCAAAATCTCCAAAAGCATCATGAAGATACTCATACCCACACTCACAATCGTCATGGAAGAACTCAGGACAACACCCATCGTTGCCATGATGAAGATGATACAGGTTAAAGCCAACGCAATAGCATGTCCTGCCATCATATTAGCAAAAAGACGAACCATCAATGCGAAAGGTTTTGTGAAGATACCAAATATCTCTATCACAGGCATCAAAGGCACTGGAACTTTCAACCATGCGGGTACGTCTGGCCAAAAGATATCTTTCCAATAATGCTTTGTTCCTGAGAAGTTGTGTCACTAAGAACGTACAAATAGCCAAGAAGAAAGTGATGGTTATATTACCCGTAAGGTTACCACCTCCTGGTGGGAATGGCACAATACCCATGACATTAGCCACGAAGATGAAGAAGAAACACGTCAGAAGATAAGGTGCATACTTCTCTGAGTCCTTACCTAATGTCGGTTTAATAACCTCATCATAGACATACATCACAAACATATGCATCAGACCCGTGAAGCCTTTTGGTGCCTTATCGGTAACCTTATGGCGACGACACCAGCGTGCTGGAATCAAGATACACAGCAAGAGAATGATGGCATCAATGAAGAGTACGCACACCGACTTCGTGATAGAGAGGTCAAGAGGGCGCACTTCTGTGCCGTCCTTCTGCAACTCAACGATGCGACGTTCGTAGTTTCCCTTCGTTGCAATGAATAGGTCTGGGATTGTTTTACAAGGACGATAGCCTGCATGTGGACCTTCTTCTAACGGCTCTTCAGCAAAGTCCTCAGCACAACCCGTGTACCAACCATTTGATGTCTTCACAATGACTGGCAGGTTGATGATGATTGGCTTATCACCGATATTGGTTACATGCCACTCGTATGAGTCCTTGATATGTCCCCACAATATCTCCTGCAGGTTAACACCCTCCCCTTTACTCTCTGATGCGGCAGCACCAGGCAGAAGCAGGAAGAGCATCATCACCATACAAATCAGATGCTTGAGATATTTCATTCGTTAATTATTAATTTTATTGTTCTTTTCCACTTTGTAAAAATAGACGGTATCGAATGCCAACAGCACAAGATAGAATATCATAAAGATAACGACAAAGCCGATTACCATTGCGCGTTCTTTTCACCACCATTGCATAAAACGACAACAGTCAAGAATGCCAACAGCATACGAAAACCAGAGCCCGCAAGATAGAAGTTATTCATAACCGTGGGCGACTGACTGGCTATCGCTTTCCATGCTCCTCCATAGATGGAAGAGGTGATAAGCGAGTAAACAGCACTGATAGTCAGCAAATTGATATAAGCCGTTTGCTGCGTCAGCTGCACAACGAGTAAGCCAATAAGATAAAGACCTGCGATAATCCACAAGTTATTCTTATAGTACTTCTATACACTTTGTTAACATCCATCATCCGTATTCAGCTGTCTGTCGGTTATATCTTTTAGATTTCTACGCAAAGACTGACCAAATTCTTCTTCACCTCAACGAATCCGCCAACGATATGAAGTTCCTTAGTATCACCTTTTTACGCTGTAAGCTACCTTGCCTTCAACGAGTGTAGAGATGATAGGCGCGTGATTATTGAGAATCTCAAATGGTCCCACTGTACCAGGAACCAGCACACTATCCACCTCGCCTGTAAAGACAATCCTTTTCGGGAGAAACTATTCTAAGTGTCAACATAGACAATTCAATTATTATTCAGTTTTGTGCAAGAAGATGATTACTTAGTAGCCTCCAAAAGACGCTTAGCCTTCTCCTTGACATCCTCTATCGTACCAACGTTCAAGAACGCCTGCTCTGGGAGGTCGTCAACCTCACCATTCAAGATAGCATTGAAGCCCTTGATGGTTTCCTCGATTGGCACCATAACACCCTTAACACCAGTGAACTGCTCAGCAACAGTAAATGGCTGAGAGAGAAACGCTGTCACGACGAGCGCGGTTCACAACCAACTTATCCTCGTCTGACAACTCGTCCATACCCAAGATGGCAATGATATCCTGCAATTCATTATAGTGCTGAAGCAACTGCTTTACTCTTTGCGCACACTCATAGTGGTCCTTACCAACAATCAGTGGGTCAAGAATACGTGAGGTACTACCCAATGGGTCTACCGCAGGATAGATACCAAGCTCGGTAATCTTACGGCTCAACTCTGTTGTTGCATCCAAGTGGGTAAAGGTAGTAGCTGGAGCAGGGTCAGTCAAGTCATCAGCAGGCACGTAAACCGCCTGTACTGAAGTAATTGAACCATGCTTTGTAGAAGTAATACGCTCCTGCATCGTACCCATCTCACTTGCCAAAGTAGGCTGATAACCTACGGCTGATGGCATACGACCCAACAACGCTGATACCTCAGAACCAGCCTGCGTGAAACGGAAGATATTATCGATGAAGAACATGATATCTGCTGCCTCACCATTCTTACCTCCGTGATCGCGGAACTCCTCAGCAACGGTCAGACCAGAGAGTGCCACTGATGCACGTGCCCCTGGTGGCTCATTCATCTGTCCATAGACAAGTGTTGCCTGCGACTTCTGCAATTCTTCCTGATCAACAAGCGAAAGGTCCCACTTGCCTTCATCCATTGCCTTGCGGAACTTCTCACCATAACGGATAACACCTGACTCCAACATATCGCGAATCAAGTCGTTACCCTCACGTGTACGTTCACCCACACCGGCAAATACAGAGTAACCATTGTGACCCTTAGCGATGTTGTTAATCAACTCCATGATAAGCACCGTCTTACCCTACACCGGCACCACCAAAGAGACCAATCTTACCACCCTTCATATAAGGCTCCAATAGGTCGATGACCTTAATACCCGTCTGAAGCATCTCCTTATGCGTAGAGAGGTCTTCAAACTTTGGCGCCTCACGGTGGATAGGATAAGCACCTTCCATACTCAGTGCCTCCATACCGTCGATAGGCTGACCGATAACGTTCATCATACGACCCTTAATCTGGTCACCAGCTGGCATAACGATAGGACTGCCTGTTGGCACAACCTCAAGGTTACGCTGCAGACCATCCGTATTATCCATAGCCACACAGCGCACGGTGTCTTCACCAATATGCTGCTGTACCTCGATAATCAAATCCTGCCCATTCGCACGTTTTTACGCGTAGGGCATCATGAATCTTTGGCAGAACCTTCTCAGGATTCTCTCCCTTGGTATCAAAGTAGACATCGATAACTGGACCGATAATCTGGGAGATGCGCCCATTAATCTGTGACATAAATATCTTTGTTGTTTTTTATTATTATTTCCTCTATATATAAATAAGGTGGAAAGATCCCTTTTTAGATGCTCAACTCGTCGAGCACCTTAATAAGTTTCTTGTCGAAAGGCTTATCTGAACGGATTGCCTCAGACAATGGAACATAAAACCACCCTCATTGTTTCTAACACCTACCATAATATTACGTTGTCCCTGCATAATGGCCTCAATAGCACCAACACCCGTACTACTTGCAAGGATACGGTCACGTGCAGAAGGACGACCACCACGCTGCAAGTGACCAAGAATTGACACACGTACGTCATAATCAGGGAACTCCTTGCGTACACGGTCAGCATAATACATCGCTCCACACTCTAGGGCTCTCAGAGACAATGACGATACAACTCTCTTAGACTTACGAATACCACTGCTCCATGAAGCGACCCAACTGGTCGACATTAGTAGAGTCTTCTGGAATAATCGCTGCCTCTGCACCGCTGGCAATAGCCGAGTTCTGTGCAAGAAAACCAGCATCACGTCCCATCACCTCTACAAAGAAGATGCGTTCATGGCTCTGAGCGGTATCACGAATACGGTCGACACACTCCATAATTGTGTTCATCGTCGTGTCATAACCGATGGTGCTGTCCGTACCATAGAGGTCATTATCTATCGTACCCTGGCAGACCGATGCAACAGAAATCAAACTCCTGTGCAAAACATCATCGCACCCGTCAACGAGCCATTACCACCAATGACAACCAGCGCATCAATACCCTCCTTAACAAGGTTATCGTATGCCTGCTGACGTCCTTCCATCGTTTTAAAACCTTTTGAGCGTGCTGTCTTGAGAATCGTACCGCCCTGACCGATAATACCACTAACATTCTCAGTGGTAAAAGGCTTTAATGTCATCCGTAATCAATCCCTCATAACCACGATAGACACCTTTTGATTTCAAAAACCATTATAGATGCCGGCTCTGGTCACAGCACGTATTGCTGCGTTCATTCCAGGGGCGTCACCGCCAGAGGTCAGAATACCTATTGTCTTTATTTTGCCCATATATAGTCTTAGAACTCCTTTTTATTTAAATCTAAGCGCAAAAGATAACAAATAAAATGGCACAAAAAGCAAAAGTTGATAAGAAAAGAAAATGGAATTAAACACAAATCGGTCATTAAAACCACTATATATATCGTTCTTATTACTATGGTATTGTTTCCAACAACTGATTTGGGTTAAATCAGAAAAAGGGAAGAAGGAATATCTCCCCCAATCACACAAAGAGCCACCAGCAACTCATCATAGTCTCCTTCCCTGAGGTATATCAAAAATTGAGACACCCTCAAGGGAAGGAACTACTACTCTTCTGTAGATTCGATATGTACACAAACTACCTCAACTCATGCACAAAATATGGTGCACCAGAGGTTTTTACCTTGAGAATCTCGTAGGTGGCAGTGGCTGGATGATAGACGGAATAGCCCATGCCTTGATCGGTGGACATACCGAAGATGATATCATTACCCTGACTTACAGAGGGTTGCAGCCCACCCAGTTGTGGCAGAGAGGTCTCAACTTTGTACAGCTCTTACTGCAGAGATTAATCTCGAAAGGTTGGAAGCATTTATCGTGAACATAGTCTGGTGGATTGCTTGCAGCACCTGGAATGTTCAGGTAAGCATACACCTTTCCGTTGCCGCCATAGACCTTCATGTACGCATACGACGTCTTATTACCTTTGACACCCTACTAAGTTAACATCCGCAAGGGTGAAGCAGTAAGATTTATCAAAAGTCTGTTTCTCCTTTCTTAATACGCAGAAATCCCTCCTTGATACCAGGCTGATAGCCGAACATCGCTACACAATAAAAATAGATATCACCCTTCTCATCAATGAAAGGGTCGCCAGCTGGCGACTCACCAGAGGCCATTGAGACACGAGGATCACTAACGACTTTGATAGGTTTATCGGTTTTTGTGTCAATCAAAGCCACGTAGGCCCCTGATTCACAGACGTATGTAGATTTCATCTGGCTAAGTGCCACGTAGAGTATTCCGTCTCTTATGACAGATGCGGCAGGCTCAGGATTATTGTCACCAGCGGCTTTCCCCAAGGAATACTCCGCCAAGTCAATCTCTCCAACCTTCTCCATTGTGGTAGGATTGATGATGATTACCTTTCCTAAACCAGAACAAGAGACGTATGCCTTATGGTCGGAAGCAAAGGTGATGTACATTGCTGCAGCCCCACTTGGGAGTAGGATAGTATTCCCTCCTGCACTAACTTTCCCTCTTTCTGGGCATATTTATAGATGTGTTCGGTGTCGGTTATATACACTTTCCCCATATATACGAAGGAAAAAGCACCCTTCGGCATCACCAGCGTATTATCAGTATTGAGCGAACCAACGTTCATGTCTTTGAAAACACTTACGTATGTATTGTCTCCGATGTTAACACTATGGACGAAGCCCATCTCCGTCTTTGGCCGGTGCAGGCGGTGTGTCAGGTGAGTCTTTGTCGCAAGATAGTAGTCCGACGGTCGTTAGCAGCATGATAGCTGCGACTAAGAAATAATGTTTCATTGTGTTTTTGATTAAAGAAGTTAATAATTATAAGCTCATTGCCCCACCTGCCAGTTTGTCTCTGAACAGGTTGAAGCGTAGTTTTGCCTTTAATGTTCTTCCGGGCAGAGGCATCTTAAATTCCATGTAGTTCTCCTTGTTGAAGACGTTTTCTAACTCAAGGCTCAGTGACATATTATTATGCCATAAAGACTGTTGGAGGCCTATCGTGAAGACATCATTGGATGGGATACGCCATTTTCCTACGCTCCTCTGCAAGCGAACTCATCTGCCATCCCCAGTCAAACTCACCCACATGCGACACGTCGATATATACTCGACAGCTCTCGGCGCCCTATCAAGCCCTCAGCATGGTACTCCATGCCATAGTTATAGTAAAAGGCAGGGATGTTAGGGACGTGCTTATTATAGGTAGGGTTGCTCGTTCCTTGTTCGTCATTAAACCATCTTTTGCCTGTCTCGGATATCCTGTAAGGTGAGATTAAAGTAGAGATAGACATTGCGTGTGACGTCCACTTTCACGTCGGTGTCCATTCCGATGGTCCTTGTCTTCCCTAAGTTCGTATAGATAGAACGTGTCAGCAGGGAAGAGTCTTATCATGTTCTTCATCATCATATAGTAGAAATTCGTCTCCCCACTGCACCCTCACGAGTCCGCACAGTCCTCTTCTATCGACGATAAAACCAAGGTTCAGATTATTCCCCACCTCAGGCTGCAGGTTGACCGACGGTTTGATGCTCACCCCATTACCAAAGAGTTCGCCCGTATCGGGTATCCTCACGTTATGCGAGAACGACAGCTTCACCCCGCACATCCTTCCATAGTTCATAGCTGAAGCCCTCACTGAAGCCATAATACGACCGTTCCACAGGGTCTGCTTCGGTGCTAACTCGTCTGTTGCCTGCCCTTTTCGACAGTGCGTCACTGGTTCTGTAAACCTCGAGTTAAGGTAGTAGATGCTGAGTGTCAATGCGTTTTTGAAACCGATGATTAGCCGAGACAAACAGATGACTGAGCTCGATGTTGTTAGCAGTCATCCCTACTTGGATAGGCACTGGGGTCAAAGCCAAGATAGTCTTTCATGCGTTCGTCCTTAGGGAGTATAAGCCGAGTAGGCGTATTGGTCATTGAGATTAAGGGTGTGCCGACCCCGTGTATATTTCAAGTTAAACTTACTCCTCACCTCAAACTGCCGATCATGCGACTCGTTGAATAGGTTGTCCTCCGTCTCTCCTACGGCTTGCGTGACTGTTCCGTCCCATTGTCTCCTCGTAGTGGCGGTGTCTGTCATATTCGAGCGGATGATAGGTGTGACGATAGTGTACTTCATATCTAATCCTTTAACGAGGAAGTCTTGTTTCTCCAACACGAGGTTTGGCATGATATTTATCCCTTTTGTATAGGCATGACGAGCGTCGAAATTTAGCGACTGTATCCCCTTCTTGTTCTGATAAAAGGCACATTCTAAGTCGAACTTATCAAAAGTAGAGCTTCCTAAACCCCTATCCCCACATGATAGAAATTGGCTTTCGTAATAGTCGTTCCGACGTCTCACCTTTCTATAGGCCGATGCTGGCAGATTGGTCTCGAACACTGGCCACGACATCATATAGTCGTTTTTCGACTTATTCTTAAAGAAGGCCACGTTGAAATAATATCCCCGGTCGGGTGAAGAGCTTTTTGTCCACTTACGAGCGTCTTCACCGTCCCCAAAGGATGCTAACTCCCGTGTGAAGCCCACCAAGTCGCACTCGTCTTCTCGTGTGACGATGTTGATGGCGCCTCCCTAAACCGTCTCCGCCATACTCCGCAGGACAATCCCTTTATACACCCTCGATATACTTGATGACGTCTATCGGGATGTCGTTAATATCGAACGAACCGTCAGGACTGTTCAGTGGGAACCCATCGATATATACCGCCACACGCTTCCCTTCTAAGCCATGTACCGAGATGCGCGATGCACTACCCCAGTCCACCTGCCTCGAACCTTAATTCCTGATGTCCTCGTCAGTATCTCCTCAATGCTACTCGACCGTCCTCTCAGTTTTGCACCGTCCACAACTGTCACGGCCATAGGGCTTTGCCGTATCTGGTTTATCTCGCACTCTGTGCCGAACTCCGCACGACAACCTCACGCAACGAGGTTGATGAGGGTTCAAGATAGTAGTCTCTTGTCACATCACCACCCACCGCAACGACCTCCTCAGCCGTTTGTAGCCTACTGCCGACACCTCTATCGTGTAAGCATCCCGCTGTGGGAACCGTCAGCTGATAGTCGCCAGCCTTGTCAGAGAGGGTCTTCTGCTTCGTTCCCTTGACTGCTATGCATGCTCCACAGATAGGAGTCGACGTCTCTTTCTCCATGATCTTACCCCTTAACAGCCGTTGGGGCTGCCACGAGCAGAGGACACAGACACACGATCGTGATAAGGATTAATCTCTTCATACCTACTTATTGTTTTTATGAGTTCCAGCCACCCAGCCGTGTTGTAGCGTATATATTCGGTCAGAGCCTGCCTCACCTCCTCTTGCTGAAGGTCGGGTCTCGACACAATCTCACCGATAATCGTCAGCCATGTAGAGGCGCTGATACGAAAGAAGAGGGCGACACACTCGTCTCCACCTGCTCCATGTAAGTCCTACTTATCGCCACCTGTTCGTCGATAAAGGTCTCACGGAAATTCTCTAAGGAGGTGCCCTGCGACTCAAAGAGCAGTAGCCTCAACTCCTCCTTATATAAGAAGATAATGCGAAGCATACTCGATAGGAAATTCCTTCTGCCGTTGTCGAGAGAAGTCAAGACGCTTTTTCCTCGTGCTCACCCTTGCTGTGCTCCGCCATACACTCGCCTATCACAGAGAGCAGCGGACGAAGGACAGCACAGAAGATATCGTCCTTTGTCTTAAAAATAGTTGTATATATTCCCCAGCACAACACCAGACTTAGCCGAGATTGTACGCATCGATGTCTTCCCTATAACCACACTTAACAAAACTCACTGCGGGCAGCCATGACAATCCTACTCCGCACGTCTTCTTTGGCTCGTAGTAGAGGTGGGAGATTTTTCAACTGATAACATATTTTCGCCTTTTCCTTTGGTATCATGGAAGAAAAACTACTATATCAGTTGGCCGAATCTCGTTTCTACCCAGTGATGTATTACATTATTTCTCTATTGTTAAGATAGAGTCTGATGCTGCATTGTTACGTCGTATTTATCTTGTTGGGGAAGATGGAGAAAGAACTTTCCGACGACTGCTTCATTTTGAATCAAAAAGGCCTTTGCGGAAGCTGTCGTGACAAGGACGGACTTTCCGATTCGCGCATGTTAAGGTTATTTTGGTTCTTCGTCGACGTCGCTGGATAGATATTATTCCGTCAGGGCAGAGTTCGCGCTTCCCTTGCAGATAGATATTACAGCCTCCGGCACTCGTTATTCCAAAAGAGTTCAGAGCGTCAAAAGAAACGTATGGAGACATCCCGCAGTGACCATGCCGTACGCTTGAGGAATCTCGTATCACTTATCAATGGACGGTAGTTTTGAGAAACAATACAGTAGGAAAGCTATTGAGCGGTTACAGGTCCTGGAATCAGTTGTCTCATGCTCAGAAGTGGCTTCTCTTTGAGGATAATATTGGTAAGAATATAGCAATAGACGAGACATCCCTTGTCCAATGGTGAACTCTATACGATTATCACTGATAGGACAAACACGGCAAGCAAGGATGTTCTAGGAGCCATTGTTGCTGGAACCAAACTTTGATGTCTGCAAGGTATTGGATAAGATAGATGAAAAAGAAACGGAAGCCATAGAAGAGGTCACCTTGACTTGTCCGATAGTATGCGTAAGATTGTAAGGCATTGTTTTCTAAAAGGCTAAACGAGTGATCGATCCGCTTTCATATACAGAAACTTGCAGATGCCTGCAACAGATGAGAAATAGAGTATCGCTGGGCAGCTTTACAGCAAGCAAATGACGAGAAAGAGAACAAAGTTAGAAAAGATAGCGTATCAACCACTGACTTTTGAAAATGGAGATACACGTAGTGAACTGCTGGTAAGAAGTAGGTACCTGTTGTTCAAATCATCAGAGAAATGGACCGATGAACAGAAACTAAGAGCCAAAATATACTGTTCAGAGAATATCCTGACATTAAGAAGGCTTACGCTTTTATCACATTCAGCTAAGAATGATGCATAAGAATACTATCAAAGATGCAGCCAGACTATCATTGGCAATGAGATAATAATAATGTCGCAGAAGCTGGCTTTTCATTCCTTTAATGTCATTGCTGCAACTTTCTACAAACATTACGAAGACATACTTAACTTTTTATATTAACAGATCTACAAACGCTGCTGGGGTGAATCCTTCAATGCATAAAACTATTTAGGCCAACTAAGAGGAGTTGTAGATAAAAGTTTTTTCTTTTGAGGCTTGCCAAACTATATGCCTATCCCCACTAAATATCTACTGTCCCCTTCTTTTTAATGTTTTCATAATAGCCTTATTAACGGACAATGTCTTGTTTTTGTTCATAAAAAGCGTATTGCATTCAACCTGCAATACGCTTTCTTCCACTTGACGTTCTATGGCATACTAATCGTTTCTCCATTCTGTCGATTTTTTTGCTGCAAAGATAGGCGAAGATTTCCATCTTGTCAATACTTACTAATAGGTATTTTTAACCCAAATCGATTATTAGAGCCTAAACATATTTTTGTTTTATCATTGAGCAGATTATTTGTCTTTTTAGGCGCAGACGTAGTGGGCTACGTCAAGTTACAAAGACAGACAAGATGCCGATAAGAAAATAAAAGCTGTTAGGAAACAAAATCATATCACCGTAAACCTGTGCCCTCTGTGAGAAAAATTCATCCGCACAACGTTATGAAATATTGTTACAAAATAGCAAGAAAAAAAGGTGGAATAAAAAGACTAAAAAAACGAGTATTTTTAAACATCGCTATAACCCTCTCGTGTTCAGATAGTTGCAAAAGCGGTTTTTCAAAAGAGCGTTAGTAAGACTTCAAAAGGGCGTTAGTAAGGGGCTTTAAAGAGCATCTTTTGCAAGCCAAAAGGGCGTCTTTTTCAAAGGCAAAAGATGATGTTTTTTTAAATCGAGTATATGAAAGGTTTTTTTACAATAATACAGAAATACAGAAGACAGAAAGCGCGTAAATACTTTCTGTCTCCCATATTATTTCCTTCTCTCTCGATATTAAGAGAGGAAGGAATAAGTCTTTAATTCTTGCGATTAGAACCAGAAACCAGCATCGCTGTGCTTGCTATCTCCGTGGAAATTCCACCAGAAATCGAGGACAGCAGTCTTGATATCGGTTATTCCAAAGGCATCCATCAGTGAACGGATTGACACCAAGTTACTCTCTGAATAATCCTTTGCATTGTCGCTTAACTTATCGTAATCAGTATCGTAAACCTTTTTCATCCAGTTCGCGCTCATCGCTGTCCATATAGATATTCATCGGTACGACGATGGTTGGCAGCCATGCTTCCTCCTTCAACTGACGGGCGGTTGGCGCACAGAAAGGACTTGCTTCGCCATTGATCAACTTAGAGTTATGAGCGCGCATCAGGCGAATTTCGAGGTTAAACTGCTTATGCGTACGCAAGAACTTAAAGTAGCCTTTGTGTCCGATAGGGTTCGACTGACCAGTGAATTTAGCACCATCAAACTTGTTAGTCTTATTCCATGGGTCCGTATCACAGTAGACATACTTAAAGAAATCAGTAGAGTTAACGTCCGTTGTCTCCTTCTTTCCGCCATAAGAAGGGCGAATATCATCTACCATAAAGAAGTGCTGATAGTGGCTGTCTTCACCATTATTGACAATTTGAGAGGTAATTTCGTTACCTGCCTTGTCGTAGTAGTGAATGACAAAAGCTGACACATAATGGTCCTGACTGCTACCCATAAGATTCACACTCTTACCATTCTGTGGGTCAGCCACCCATTTTCCATTCTCCAAAGTATAGGTAAGTTTATAGTTACGACCGATATACTTCAATTCTTTTGGTGTTGGGTTCTGATGAAAAGCATGTGGACCATGGAGGTGACCATTATAGATTTCGATCACCGCCTTTGCAGGATTGATAAGCGAAGGGTCGAGTTCACTCTGCTCAGTAGACTGTCCATCAATCACGATAGGCAGTTTAACGTTGATATCCCAAAGTCCAGTGCTAAGCAACTTTCCAGCTGGATTGTAGAAAGGAGAGGCCTTTCCGTCGTCACCAAACTTACTTCCTGCAGCGTGAAGCAGGTCGACAGAGAGTGTAAACTCACGTCCAGGCTTCACGAATTTGATAAGACCTTGGAAGCCCATAGGGTTCGTGTCGCCAATGAAAGTGCCGTTCAACTCGTCGATATAGCGGTAGTCGTAAGGCAGTTCTGCTTTGTTTGTGACACGCACAGAGCTCATCTGTCCTTCATACATCACCTGCTTAAACATTGAGAAGAAGTGCTGATGAATCTTGTCCTGACCAAGGTTGTAGAACTGACTGTTCATCATTTCGCCCTTTGCATTATAATACTCCATCTTCAAAAGGTAAACGACAGAAGGATTGTCCACGCTATTCTTTACGTTGAACGACTTCGTTGCACTCGTCACATGCCAGCCTTGACCAGCCGTTGTCTCCCACTCTATCACTTGAGCAGGAACTGAAGCGGCTTTGAAGTTAGCCATCTTTGGCGTATTGTCGAAGGCAGAAGCATTGTCGAGTGTTCCTTCCTGCAGTGTAAAGACAGCACGAACAGGGTCTTCATGGAGTTTGTTTTCTTTCTCATTCTCAGGCTGTTCTGGGTTACAACCCACGAACAGCATGGTCATTACTGCACTGAAAGCAAGCACAAGACCATTTATAAATCTTTTTGTTTTCATCTTTTTTATTTTTTTAATTAGAAGTTCCATGTAATCATACAGCGCACATCACGCCCCATATCATGGGCATAGTAGCGGCTGCGGTTAGTGTATTCCTTGTACTCACGGTTAAGGATATTGTCGCCCATCAGTCCCACACGAAGTGACTGTCCCTCACGCATTGGCACCGAGAAGCTAACATCAAAGCCCATGAGATGATAGGCATCAGGACTCGTTGCGATGAGGTCTGTGGCAGGATTGAAGCGTGTTTGCTTAGCCACAAAGCGATGAGTGAGTCCTAACTTAGGTGAGAAAGCCTTGAAGAAAGGCAGCGACCACGTCAGCGAATGGGTCAGACGGAAGCTCGGAATATAAGGTAGATAGGCGTGAGAAGGCATCTCACGTGCCCAAATCATTGCCGTAACAAGATGATAATCAAGCGACGATACGGGGCGAACGTGGGCATCTAAGTCGACACCTTGGAAGAAAGCACGTGTCTGTCTGTACTGGAATACAGGATAAGCACCCGATATGACCGTGATATTTCGCCCTGTTGGCTGGTCGAAGATGTAGTTATTAATCCACTGAAGATAGCCATCGAGCTGAACATCAAAGTACTTACTTGCATATTTCAATGAGGTAATCCACTTGTAACTCTGCTCTGAAAGAAGGGTTGAATCGCCCTTCACAAAGATACCAGAACTAAGTTCGTTGCCATTACTATACAACTCATAGACGTGTGGGGCACGCCAAGCTACACCGAAATGTGACGTCAGTTTCAGTTGTTTATTGATGTGATAATGACCACCAAGACTATAAGTAAAGTTCGTAAAGTCACGCTTTCCGCCATATCTTCGCCCTGTCCAATCATAGCCGTCAGCCTTCGTTTGCTGTCCATCGAAGCGCACTCCAGCCTCCATTCCCCATCGATCAGCAGTGTATTTCTGCAGCGCATAGAGTCCGAAAGCTACCTCCGTGTAATTCGGAATGATAGGAACAACGCCCGTTCCACGCTCATTCGTGTTATCAGTTATCAGCAGTTGCGCTCCCGCTTCACTCTTCCAATGCTGATAACCCTTGTTCCATACGAGTGAGTTCTGCAACGAATTCAAGTGCAAACTGACGGTAGGAATGTCCGAATGGTTCAAACGTCGGATGCGGTTTTTCGCGTCGATTGTCCTGCTGGAAGGTTGATTGAAAAAGCAAAATGTCCTATCTTTTTCGTGATCAAAAAAACGCCTTGAAATAGACATTATGATGAGTTATCTGCTGAAAAGGATAGTCTATATGCCGACTGAAAGGTGTGAAGTCGACAGGCTGACCGAGTCGGATACGCTCTTGTAACAGCTGTTCGTTACCCATCTGTGCACTCTGCATAACACCTAATTTCTGTGCAAACAGACTATAACCTGTCTCTAATCGCCACGCTCCACGCCTATAACCTAAGGCGAGGGAGAGGTCGTTTTCACGCATTCCGGTATTGTTTAGCAGGTAATGAGCCGTACTTCTGTCGCCTCCATTCTCGGTATTCAGATGTAAACGCCACGCCCAGTCTCCATGCCACTTAAAGCTATTTTCAACATAACCTGAGGCTCCAAAGCGTCTGCCATTGGTGCCATAAAGTCCCGCTACCATACCATGAAGACCACTGACGTCATAAGGTAAGGGGGAAGGTTGCATAAGAACAATACCGCCAAGTGCCTCTGAACCATATCTTACAGCATCTGCGCCCTTCACCACTTCAATGTTACTATAACTGTTTTTTTATCTACTTCTGGGGCATGATCTGCACCCCATTGCTGACCCGTCAAACGTGCACCATTGCTCACCAAGAGTATGCGATTGCCATACATTCCGTGTATCACAGGCTTTGAAACAATTGTTCCTGTCTGGATAGAACTTATACCACTGACCCCCTCAAGCAATGAACCCAAGGAGCGTCCCATAGCATTTGTAATGGCGGTTTGATTGATTTGACTGCCTATTTGGTTTACACTCATCATCTGGCGACGAGTAGAAACCACAACTTCACTTAGGCAAATGGAATCATGAGTGGGCTTTAGCGGTATTCTCATGCTGTGCAGCTAACGGCATACACCAACACAGCAATGCGAATAAAACACCAGCCCACTGATGCCTGTCTAATTTTAATTTAAGCATCATAGACTAAATATTAAATGTCAATAGACGGTCCTTTCGCCCCCTTAAATGGGCAAAGAACCTACGAAAAGTTTGTCTTACGGACATGTATGCACACCTTAGTGCACACCAATCCCATATAAATAAGGTGATGATTAGCCCACTGTCGGAGGCGAATGGCTATTGATTGAGACAACAGCCTGATAGACAGTTTGTTCTGTAAATATACGTTTTGGGACCCAACTTATCGCTACAACAGGCTGGAAAACTGTTGCTTTAGCTTCGACAGACTCGTGCATTGTGAAGTCACAAGTGCTACAAACCTGCTTCAACGAAGCATTATGGCTTACAGAAGCCTTGTCTGAACCGTGATAAGAAGTGTTATGATAGTGGAAATCTTTGAGCAAAAAGCATAGAAGTGAACACAAAAAAAGAAGTGTCCACGCATAGATAAGTTTTATCGTTGTCTTTTTGCTTCATCTATTTCAATTATGCGGCATGTAACAGAGTTGTTACTCATGCCTTAAATGAATTTTGGGGGTAAAATTACGAAAAAAACAGCAGGTATTTCTCCACAACCTATTTATTTTTTGCGATTTTAAACATAGTTAACACAAAAACTACTTAGTAGTTATTCTGCAATCACTTTATAAACAAGAGGGGTTCGTCTGTTAAATTCATAGAGTAGAGATAGGGTAAAGATTTATACGCTTGTAGGGTATTAATATCTCAAATGACTTGGTCTTACAAAGGAGGATAAACTACAAGATAAAATGCAAATAGATACTAAACCTATCCGTCTTCTGCAAACAACTAATTCTCATATATTGCTATTTGTAAACTATTTTCATACAACACAAAACCAATACATGCTCTTTTGGCTTCTAAAAGATGCCTAATTGACTTGCAAGAGGTGCCCTTTTGAGGTCTAACTAACGCCCTTTTGAAGTCCAATTAGGCACCTTTTCTGATGATACTTTATAACTAACTGATTTCCTGTTGGTTATAAACACGCTTTTTATATGTGTTTTTATCCTTATTTATAGGGGTTCTACTTGAATTTATGTAATGATTTTTCAAAGCGTTATCCACCACTTCGAAGGAGTATGAGAAAAGGCTCTTCTATATCGGAGAATGAGAAAAGAAAAGATAGTGAGAACCACAAAAAACATAACAAACACTTGCTTATTAATGTAGAAAAACGTAAATTTGTCCCATAACTAACTTTAACAATATGCAAAAACCGCAATGGAATAGAATAAAAGACTTTGTTCAACGCAAAGAACTATCGCTTGCAATGGGCTTACACCTTGGTGCAATATTCCTCTGTGGGCTGATTTATATCCTACTGCCCGAAGACGTACACCTGCGCTGGGGACTGACTTACATACCAATTTGGACTGCTCTTCTGTCACCGATTGCACTGATGATTGCAGCACGAAAAAGCAAAAGAAAGTTGGTGATACGCCTTTACAGTGGGGTGATAGGCATAGGGCTTTGGCTACTTGCTATTTTCCTTCAAGTCATTGGGGGCGACATTTTTTCTCCCCTCCACCTGCTTTTTGCAAAGACGGTGATTACCTCGTAAGACGAGAGTACGACTTCTTTAACAGCGACTTGATAGGTGTTTATAAAGTTAACGGACTAACAGAAAAAGAGAATATCATTCTATAGTTACGGCAGTCCCGACTCTATCAAGGTTTACGATTCATTGAATGTCATCGCTTTCTATTGCCCTACAAGGATAGTAGGAGACCCATGGCTCACCGACACCATTCCCCCTGTCCGTGTCATCGAACAGCTTCGCGACAACGGAATAGATTCTGAAAGGAGAGAAGATAGAACAATCCTGCTCCACCGACTTAACGCCTGACTCGGCTATACACTGACTGAATAACTAAGAATAGTAATCATAAATATGATTACTACTATGAGAAAAGAAAAGCTATAAACCCAAATAATAAAGTTCAATGTTTGCAAACATCAAACCCCAAAGAACAATAAGGATTCACTGTGCCATTAGCGCCATTCGTAGTTGTTCGAAAGTTTAAATCATAAAGTTCAAAGTTCAAAAAGTATAACAAATGATTCGTGTTATTCGAGAAATTCGTAGTCGCTAATCATAAAGTTCAATGTTCAAACCTCAAAGTTCAAAGTTCTATGCTCAACGTTCAAAGAATTAAAAAGTTCAACTTTAAACAACCCATTTGCCTTGTCGCAACGCTTCTCTCTATAACACTTCTGGCAGTAGTTTCAAAAGTGGTAAGACTGATGTGCACGAGATGCCAGACAGCATTCAGATGGCTATCGACTCCATAAACAAGTATAATATCTTTTGCTGCTACTCACGTACTGGTCCAGAACATCATCGTCTAAACAATTTGACTACGCTGCTTTGGCTGCGCCGTCACGCCACACCAGACCAGTTAGCCGAGATAGCTAAGACAAATTCTAATCCTGCCACTACGTCTTTGGGCTTTTAAGAATCTTGTTAGAAAAACCTATCAAGCAAGTCTATGATGTCCTGAAAGCAACTATCAACGACACCACAGAGACTGAGCAGATGAGTTATTGTTTATATACCAAGGAACCTTATAACCCTCAGAGCTTTTCCTCTCTACTATTTTCGATCAAGTGAATAGTCAGACACCAGAAATGCAAGAGGCGATTGATAGTTTAGCTTTTCTTCGACTATATGAAGCGTTATGGATATTCTATGGAATACTGAACACTTCAAACCCTAAACAGAAATACTATGCAGCTGTAGTCGAAGCTGCCAACAACGGACAGGTAGAAGTCCTGCCATTGCTTTCATCAAATATAAGAATCCTAACGACTTACAGCACATCCGTAAGTTGCTGCAAGCTGACTTTGAGGAGAACAAGCGACTCGACATACGATACCCGTGAAATCCTCGAAGAATGGGGCAAACCAGACTTTGAAGAATACGCAAAAAGCGTTTGTCAAGCCGTTATTGGCAAACCAGATTACTTTTAGCGTAGAGGATTATTTCCTCTTCTTTGGCAATATCCTGCACCTTGGAGCTATCAACTTCTCGAAGATATCCTTCCGGCAAAAGACAGATATAGTAACATTCACGAAATAAAGGAACACTTTATAAAGTATGCTAAGGAAGGACCTATCCTCCTATCTTCCAACCACTGTACGACAGATATCTAAAGGAAAGACGTACTGTCAGAAGTGGAAGACCACAAATGGAAGAGTCGCTGAAAAACACTTAGAATGGCTCTTGACGCCTTAAACAAGGAGACTTTCTTTTTCTGAGGATGAGACTGCAGGCACTGATAGTTATATCGTTTAATGCAATTTGACTATGCTGACTCATTGCGCTACAATGCTACAAGCGACCAGTTAGCTGAGCTTGCCCAAACAAGTCCTTCGCGCATCACACGCCTTTGGGCATTCAAAAATCCTGTTGGAGAAACCCAATGGGCAAATATTCAACATTCTTAAACAGGCTATAAACGACACAACAAGAGTAAACTGTATATCAAGCTCTGAAGAAGAATTCAAAGTTCCCTTCCACTGTTCTATTCTCAGCGTCTCACTATAGTAACGTAGACGAGGACCTGCCTGAACAACAGCAAGCAGCCATTGACAGCTTAGTGTTCTTTGATTATATGAAAAATATGGATATGAAGAAGCCTTCCTTCAGGACCTCCAACCACTCAAAATCCCTATTACCCAACCATCATCAAAGAGGCTGACAAAGGCAATGACGAGGTTTTGATGTTCCTTGCTCGATACAAGAACAAGAACGATATCGCTCGAATCAATAAGTTTTCTGAAGCGCGATTTGAAGAAGAATGGGGAAATGACCAACGAATCTTATTGGCTCTTAAGGCGTGGGAGAAGCTAGACTTTGAATGGTATGTAAAGACCATCTGCCAAGCAGCAGCCAAAAAGAAGCACATTACGGTGAAACTCGTTACATCAGCCTCCTTGAGCTACTCTGCACCGTGGAGCTATGACATTCTTAAAGATATGATTTCAAGAAGAAAAATACAAGAACTTCTCAGATATAAAGGCTTTTCTTCAACAACAAGCGAAACACGGAACGTTTCCTCAAGTCTTCCGACCGCTGATTGAGAAATAAGTGAGGTCTTATCCTCACAAAAAACATTACTTTCTCTTTAAGCTATCACACGTATACTTGTAAACTTTTTCACACCCTCAAACAACCAAGACATGGTCTTTAGGCTTTCAATTAACGCCCAATTGGCTTGCAAAAGGTGCCCTTTTGAGGTCTTACTAACGCCCTTTGAAGTCCTATTAGCACCTTTAGAAAGGCGATTTTGCAACTAACTGATTACAAAACACTTACAAGGATGTTTAAAAGCTCGTTTTTAACCCTTTTTACAGATATTCCTTCATCTATTTTGTAATAATATTTCAAAACACCAACTATTCAAAGCTATAAACTCAAATCATAAAGTTCAAAGTTCAAACCTCAAAGTTCAAAGGCTGAACCTCAAAGTTCAAAGAATAAAAAGGTCCAAAGAATCGAAAAATAAAAAGTCAAACAAGGCGCTTACCTTATCGCAACAGTCCTCACACTGATAGTTTTAGGCAGTGGCTACGGCTCTTGCACAATGTTTTCAGACAGGTTATCTGATAGTGCTATAGTGGCACTCGATTCCTTCCACCACTGTCAGTATATGGCACTTTCAAGGGGTATCGGTTACGCAGGAAGGCGGTCTGAACAATTAGATTATGCCGATCAGCTCAGCCGTCACACAACGGTAGAACAGTTAGCGGAGATTGCTAATACCGATACTTCACGCATAGCAAGGCTCTGGGCATACAGAATTCTACTGAAGAAGGCTGACAATCAAGTATTTGATGTATTGAAACAGGCATTAAAAAGATACGACACACGTAGAGTTGGAGTCTGGATGTAGTGGATTTGAAGAGCCTTATTATCGCGCTGCCCTCTCTGTCTATAGGTACGATGGCTACGAACTTAAACTATCCAACCAGCTGCGTTTCTCCCTTGACAGCCTCATCTTCTTCGATTATATGAAGCACTATGGCTTTGAAGATGGACTGCCCATAGACTTCAAAACCCCATAAGATTTATTATGCCACAGTCATCGAAGAAGCCGACAAGGGAATGATGCTATCCTCCCTCTCCTCGCTCAATACAAGAATCCCAATGACCGACAGCGTATCAACAAGTTGTTGAAAGACAATCTAAAGAAAGCAGGTGAATGCTCCTATGAGGCATGTGAAGCCATCAGCAACTGGAACGACCCTGCCTTCGAGTGGTATGCTAAGGCTGCTTGTCAAGCTACCATCAAACAAGAATACTATGATGCTGATGAGGTCCTCCAACTTCTTTGTGCCTACCCTGCCCCTTGGAGCTACCAAATACTTAAAAAACTGCTCACTCAGAAAGGAGATTACAGCTACAGCGACACAGCTAAGGATTATCTTACAGAGCTATATAAAACGCACCCCGTTCCCCCTATTTTCAAACCATTATATGATAGGTATGTGGCAAGAAAGAAGTAAGGCGTAAACCTTGTTGCCTGACGATGCACATGGTATTTACCTTTGTGATTATGCTTCAGAAGTTTAGAGAGATAAGGAGGGTAGCCTAAATTTAGGACTCTGACGAAGTATCACACAGAGTCACGGAGGGGACGGAGGATTATTAAATACAAAGCAATGGAAGTCACGGAGACACCGCTGGTGTGTGAAGCTACGGAGATAGTTTGCCAATTTTATTAGCAATTTATATGTAAAGCGTTTACCCCAAAGGGCATCAGGAGGCTGTACACTACACCTTTGTCCCTCATTGTGCCATTCGCCCCTCCGTAACATTACCCTTACCTCCGTCCCCTCCGTAACTCTGTGTGACTTATTACATAAGAGTTTTAGTTGATTACTCCATATCTCGGAAGAACCAAGAAAGAAACCAACCCCACACCCATATTGTAAAGAAAAATCACAACCCAAAATTTTATTGGTGCTTAATTGCGCTTGAATTAAGGCTTAATTGGCTTGCAAAAGGTGCCCTTTTGAGGTCTAACTAACGCCCTTTTGAAGTCCAATTAAGCACCTTTCACAACGTTATTCTTCAACTACCTGATTACTTGATAGTTACAAGAGTAATCGAAAACGCCATTTTTAACCTAAAAGTAAGACATCAAACGCATTGTTTTGTCATAATATTTCATACAGAGATAGCGCTTATTTATGGTTTTTCCGAATATGGAGTGATAAACTAAAAAGTCTTATATAATAGGCACACAGAGTCACGGAGAGGACGGAGGAAACGCAATGTCACGGAGGTGCCGACGGCACAAAAGAGCGACGGAGGTGTAGCATACAGATTCTTGATAACTATTTTTGAGGTAAACGCTTTGTATATAAATTGCTAATAGAATTGGCAAACAAGCTCCGTCGCTCTTTGTGCCGTCGGCACCTCCGTGACTTCCATTGCTTTGTTTTAATAATCCTCCGTCCTCTCCCTTTTTCTCCGTGTGACATTTTCTCAGAAACCTAACCCTAAGTAGCAAACCTTATCACTCCAAAAATACTGAAGACCCTTATTTGTGCGCTATGTATCTATCGTAAATTATACTATTCATTAAAGAATGCTTAGATAAAAAAAGTTATGAAAAAAAGCTAAAACGGAGTATCTATGAGCGTACACATCCATAAAGAAGAGCATTTTTATCGTACAGAAATCACACGAAAAGAAATAAAACACAAATATTTGGAACTTCCTCCTTTTTTTATCTATCTTTGCGAATCATAATAAAGTTATGAGAACAAAAATAGAATCATTATTAAAACTCTTATTTATCATCTTATGAAACGATTTCTTTATTTACTCTTATCTGGAATTGCACTATTGACAGCGTGTCAAAACAATCCCTCTAAGCAATCAGATAAAGACATACAAAATATTGACAGCATAAAGCAGGAAACAAAGGCTGACAGTATAAAACAAACAGCTAATATCGACAGCATAAAACAGGTTCTTGCAAAGACTACTGACCCTCTGAAACGTATTCAACTTCATGAGCAAGTTATTGACCTTACAATTGAAGCTGCAACACCAGAGGAGCGTTGTAGAATCTTTGATGATTTTTAATACACAAGTGGAAAAAGAGTTACTTAAAATCAACGAGCATGAAAGCTATTTCCTTGACCACTATTACGAATTTAGGATGGATGATGAAGGTAATGAGAAAGAGCCACATGATTCCATAATACAGAAGGAACAATATTATAAGAAGTACGGCATAGATGTAGAAGATTTGGGAGAGGGAATAGTAGAACTTGCACCTCCAGCCAAGTTCTATACTAAGTATGTCAAGCTCTTACCGAAATACTACCAAGACTTTTGGCACCTATTGAAGGATAGTGAGAACATTGCCCCAGATGCTGGACTGATAATAACTTGGCGAGAGTTGGGTAATCTGCTTGCTCGATATGAGGCTTATGTAAAAGGCAAATCCAACGCAGAAAGAATTATTCTGTAGACTACAAGATGACTATAAATTTCTCCAGTATGCCTTTTTTTGTTTGGCCTTGATAACACCCCCTATATCTTACGATGACGTACATTTAGACAATGATGTGAAGAAAGAATGGGAACGATTTATAAAGACATATCCTAACAGCCTGACAACACCTTTTTGCCAAAGAAATGCTTCAGCAAAAAGAAATTCGACGATTTAGAACACATGTATGATAAGCTAACAAAGTTTCAGGAGACATCAAACTATCCTTTGCTTAAGGCTTGTCCCGCTAAGAAATAGAGGATACGTAGAGGTTATTTAATCCAATATTTGCACACGAATCCTTATAAAAAAACGAGGTATTATCTTCGTTTAAAAGACTTAGATTAATCTTAAAGAATAAAGACATTTTTTTAATCCAAATCGATCATAAGAGATTAAATCTCCATAAAATCATAATGGTCGATTTGGATTAAATAGCTGTTATGTTAATTGTTTTTTAACACACCATACCCTATTATTTTCAAAGTTAAGTTTGCAGTTATCGTTTATTTTTTTATTTACTTTTGCAGGTCTTGAAACAGTAACTAAAAAAACAGAACATCATGGTAAATACCGAAGAGACACACTACGCGTGTGGACTGAAAAAAGAAGACTTCCAGACGACAATAGGCGGTAAGAAAACCGATCTTTATGTACTCAGAAATGCCAAGGGCAATGAGGTTGCAGTCACTAATTACGGTGGTGCGATTGTTGCTATTATGGTTCCTGACAAAGAAGGTAAATTAGCAAATGTCATTCAAGGACATGACAATATACAAGAGGTTATCGCCTCACCAGAGCCTTATCTTTCAACACTTATTGGCCGTTATGGCAACCGTATTGCTAAAGGTCGTTTCCAGTTGAACGGAAAGGAGTATAAACTTGCTATTAATAATGGTCCTAACTCTCTGCATGGAGGTAAGGAGGGCTTTAACGCAAAGGTATGGGATGCAGTACAAGTTAACGACCACGCCGTTGTTTTGAAGTACATTTCTTCTTATGGAGAGGAAGGCTATACAGGCGAAGTTGAAGTCTGGGTAGCCTATTCATTCTCTGATAACGACGAACTCATTATCAAGTATTCTGCAAAGACAAACAAGAAAACGATTATCAATCTTACCAGTCATGGTTTCTTCTCTTTGGCAGGTATTGCTAATCCTACACCAACGATTGACGACTTAGAGTGCCAGATTAATGCTGACTTCTACCTCCCTATTGACGAAACATCAATTCCAACAGGTGAGATCTTGAAGGTAGCTGGTACCCCATTCGACTTCCGTGAGCCAAAGACCGTAGGTCAGGATATCGATGCTGACCACGAGCAGATTAAGAATGGTGCGGGTTATGACCATTGCTTCGTACTGAATAAGAAGGAAGAAGGCGAGCTATCATTCGCTGCACGCATCAAAGAACCAAAGAGTGGCAGAACTATGGAGGTGTATACAACAGAGCCAGGTGTTCAGGTATATACCCATAACTGGGCTGACGGCTATAAGGGACAGCATGGTGCAACCTTCCCACGTCGCAGTGCTATCTGCTTCGAAGCACAGCACTTCCCAGACAGTCCAAACCATCCTTATTTCCCTTCAGTCATCTTAGAGCCATGTAAGGAGTACACACAGAGAACGATTTATAAGTTCGGTGTAGAGAAATAAGCATCTAAAAAGGAAATAATAAATAAAAAATGAAATATCAAAATGGAAAATCAAACTAACAAGAAAGGAACCTTGGTGGCTATTATCACCATGATGTTCTTATTTGCGATGATCTCTTTCGTAACCAACATGGCGGCACCATTTGGTACAATATGGAAAGCAGCACTATGAGTGGGCTGGTATGATGGGTAACATGATGAACTTTGCAGCTTACCTTTTTCATGGGTATTCCTGCAGGTATGATGATTACAAAATACGGATATAAGAAGACTGCTCTTGTTGCTTTGGCACTTGGTTTCTTCGGTATTGGCATCCAGTATTTCTCAAGTACAATGGACGGTAATGCCATCAGTACATACGTAGTTTACTTGCTCGGAGCCTTCGTTTGCGGTTTCTGCGTTTGTATCTTGAACACCGTTGTAAATCCAATGTTGAACCTTCTTGGCGGTGGTGGTAACCGTGGTAACCAGCTGATTCAGACAGGTGGTTCGTTGAACTCACTCGCAGCAACGCTGACTCCAATGCTCGCAGGTTCTATGATTGGTGAGATTACAAAGGAAACATCACTCAAGGCAGTAACTCCATTGTTGTTAATTGCGTTAGTTATCTTTGCAGCTTCATTCGTTATCGTTTGGTTTACACAGTTGACAGAGCCAGAAACAGAGAAGACAGACGTCGTTGGTGGTGTTAAGGAGGCTTTGCGTTATCGTCAGTTGTTGCTCGGTATCATTGCTATCTTCTTCTACGTAGGTGTTGAGGTTGGTATTCCTGGTCAGCTCTTGTTCTACCTCAGTGAGCCAGTTGCAAAGGGCGGTGTACTTGGTAGTGCAGCAACAGCAGGTTTGATTGCAGGTGTTTATTGGATGTTGATGCTCGTAGGTCGCTTCGTTAGTGCCTTCATCAGCGGTAAGGTATCATCTCGTATGCAGTTGACCGTAACCTCAGCAGTAGCCCTCCTCCTCTTGCTCGTTGCTATCTTCATGCCAGAGGATGTAAAGATGAGCCTTTCAATTCCTAACCTTGCAGAGAGCACATTCGACCAAGTAGAGGTCCCAACAAAGGTATTGTTCATCATCCTTTGTGGTATCTGTACATCAGTTATGTGGGGTGTTATCTTCAACCTCGCTACCGAAGGCCTTGGTAAATACACAGCAACAGCTTCAGGTCTCTTCATGACCATGGTTGTTGGTGGTGGTGTAATGCCATTGATTCAGAACCTTATGGCAACAAAGGTAGGCGACATCCAGAGCTACTGGCTCATCGTTGGTATGTTGGCTTACATGCTCTTCTACGCATTAGTAGGCTCACATCCTTCAAAGAAGGCTTAAAACATACATCTTTATAATGGCAGGCATTACACTTGCCATTATAAAGAGATATATACATAAAAACCCTAACAATCATTTTAAAAACATTACTAACATGGACATAGAATTCGTAAGAAGCCGTTTTTATTAAGCATTTCGACGGCCAGACTGGAAACATTTATTTCTCACCAGGACGTATTAACCTTATTGGCGAACACACTGATTATAATGGTGGTTTCGTATTCCCAGGCGCAGTAGACAAGGGCATTATGGCAGAGGTTCGTCCTAATGGTACAAACACTGTTATGTGCTACTCTATCGACCTCAAGGACCGTGTAGAGTTCAAAGTTGACGACCCAGAGGGTCCACGCGCTACATGGGCACGCTTCATTTATGGTATGGTACAGGAGTTCAAGGCACTTGGTGTTGACGTAAAGGGTTTCAACATTGCCTTTGCTGGTGACGTTCCTCTCGGTGCAGGTATGAGTTCATCTGCTGCTATGGAGAGCTGTTTCGGATGCGCATTGAACGACTTGTTTGCTGATAATAAGATATCAAAGTGGGACATCGCACTGGCTGGTCAGGCTACAGAACACAAGTATATCGGTGTGAACTGTGGTATCATGGACCAGTTTGCAAGCGTCTTCGGTCAGGAAGGTAAACTGATGCGCCTTGACTGCCGCAGCCGTGAATTCGAGTATTTCCCATTCAATCCACAGGGTTACAAGCTCGTTCTTGTCAACTCAAAGGTTAAGCACGAACTTGTTGGTAGCCCATATAACGATCGTCGCAGAAGCTGTGAGAACGTTGTTGCAGCTATCGCTAAGCAGTTCCCAGAGAAGAAGTATGAGACATTGCGTGATGCTAACTGGAACGAGTTAGAGGCTGTTAAGGACAAGGTTAGTGCTGAAGACTACCAGCGTGCACACTTCGTTCTCGGTGAGAAGGAGCGCGTACTCGCTGTTTGTGACGCACTTGTTGCTGGTGACTATGAGACAGTTGGTCAGAAAATGTATGAAACACATCACGGACTTAGCAAGGAATATGAGGTAAGCTGCGAAGAACTCGACTTCCTCAACGACGTTGCTAAGGAGAATGGCGTAACTGGTTCCCGCATCATGGGTGGTGGCTTTGGTGGTTGTACCATCAACCTCGTTAAGGATGAGTTGTATGACAAGTTCATTGCTGACGTAACAGAGAAGTTCACAGCAAAGTATGGTCATGCCCCAGAAGTCTATCCAGTGGTTATCAGTGAAGGTTCTCACAAGGTTTGCTAAGAACATAATGGTATCTAACGAGGTGCCATTTTTCATCGATATTTAATTAGTATAAGGGCTGGATTCAACATAAGAAGTTCAGCCCTTAGCTAAAAAAATAAGCGCCATTAACACATGGAGTAATCCAACGGATGAAGACCTTTAAATCCCAATACACAACAAAAAAAGATATTACTACCTAACCAAGAGATATTTACAAGTTTACATCTCATATCAAAACCTACAACATGAATAAATACTACAAAGGTGAACCCAAACTATTAGTTTCGGTCGACTGCATCGTACTCGGGTTCGAAAACAAGAAGCTACAGTTACTCGTTGGTAAGCGTAAGGTTGAACCGTACAGCGGAAAACTATCTCTATGGCGGATTCGTTAGAGAAGACGAGAGTTTGAAAAGAGGCTGCCAACAGAGTTCTTTTTCCAATGCACAGGTATCAATGACATCTATATGCGTCAGGTAGGGAGCCTTCGGTGAAACCGACCGTGACCCTGGTGATCGCGTTATCTCAATCGCTTATTGCGCCCTCATAAATGTATCTGACTACGATAATAAGTTATTGGAAGAGAACGACCTACAGTGGGTTGACATCAACAAATTACCAGAGCTATTTGGTGACCACATCGAAATGGTACAGATAGCATTGAGCCAACTCCGCAAACTCATCAATAAAGACCCACTCGGTTTCAATCTTCTCCCAGAACTCTTCACGCTCACACAGCTTCAGAATGTCCACGAAGCAATTATGGGTGTTGAGATTGACAAACGCAACTTCCGTAAGCGTATCAAAGCAAATCGACTTCATTGAGAAGACAAAGTATATTGATAAGATAACCAGCAAGCGTGGTGCCGCATTGTATCGCATCAACAAACAAGCCTATTCAGATGCCTCACTATAATCCTTCATAGGAAGGCTAACGATAGAAGCGTTTAGCTAAGATAACACGATAAAAAGGGTATATCGAATGTTAAAAGGTCACTGACAAACATTCTGATATACCCTTTTATCGTGTTCCTATCCATCCTTTGCAGTCTCTCTTACGCCTGACCGTATACCTGATTACCCACAAGATGATTCGTATTAACGCTCGCACCAGTTGTGCGAAGCCTCCGCACACTATGTTCGAAGCCTTAGCACAACTATAAAAAGGTGACGATAACGACATCCTTCAACGCTGAAACAAGCTACTACAAAAAGGATGATGAACTTCGATAAAACAGTCATAAAACAACCACTCATCAACAAATCGGAGCAAAGCAAATACTATGCTTTTAGGCATTTTTTTGAATATTTTTGGGGAAAAATAGTAAGTTTATTATTTTGATGTCTCCATATTTATCTTTATATTTGCATTATAATTTCAAAAAAATCCTATCTATTTATGAATGACAAGCATTTGATGGACCAAGCAGCGGATAACATCAGAATTCTCGCAGTGTCAATGGTTGAAAAAGCTAAATCAGGACACCCTGGTGGCGCTATGGGCGGTGCCGACTTTATCAACGTTCTCTTCTCTGAATTTCTCGTCTTTGACCCAGATCAGCCTGAGTGGGCAGGACGTGACCGATTCTATCTCGACCCGGGTCACATGTCACCAATGCTCTATGCAGCGTTAACACTCCAGAGAAAGTTCACAATTGACGATATAAAGCAATTCCGTCAGTGGGGTTCAATCACACCAGGTCATCCAGAGAGGGATATCGCACATGGCATAGAGAACTCTTCTGGTCCACTTGGACAAGGCCATGCCTACGCTGCCGGTGCAGCAGTTGCTGAGAAATTCCTTGAAGCACGACTTGGTCATACCATGATGCAACACAAGATTTATGCCTTATCTCTGACGGTGGTGTCCAAGAAGGTATTAGTGCAGAGGTAGGACGATTGGCAGGAAACTTAGGACTCAACAATCTTATTATGTTCTATGACGCTAATAACATTCAGCTTTCTACTGAGTGTGGAGCGGTTATGAACGAAGATACTGGCATGAAATATCGTGCTTGGGGATGGAATGTATTGGAGATTGATGGCAATAATCCAGACGCTATCCGTGAAGCACTTGTAGCTGCTAACAAGGAAGAAAGCCGCCCTACGCTTATCATCGGTAGGACTATTATGGCGAAAGGAGCATTGCAGGCTGACGGTAGTAGCTACGAAAACAGCATTAAAACACATGGCGCACCATTGGGTGGTGATGCCTATAGAAATACAGTAAAGAATCTTGGTGGTGACTTAGAAGATCCATTCAAGATTTTCCCAGAGGTTCAGAAGCTTTTATGATGACCGTGCAGCAGAACTCAGAAAGATTGTTGCTGAGCGTCATGCAGCTGAAGCACAATGGGAAAAAGAGAACCCTGAGAAGGCAGCACAGATGCGTGAGTGGTTCTCTGGCAAGGCTCCAAAGATTGACTGGAGTGGCCTTGTACAGAAGCGCGACATTCCTACACGTAATGGTTCTGCAGCTTGTCTCGGTGTTATCGCAGAGCAAGTTCCTAACATGATCGTATCATCAGCCGACCTCAGCAACTCTGATAAGACAGATGGATTCCTTAACAAGACACACGCGCTCACACGTAATGACTTCAGCGGAGCCTTCTTCCAGGCTGGTGTTAGCGAGTTGGCAATGGCATGTATGTGTATCGGTATGATGCTTCATGGTGGTGTCATCACTGCTATGGGAACCTTCTTCGTGTTCTCAGACTATATGAAACCGGCTATTCGCATGGCTGCTCTCATGCAGACTCCAGTTAAGTTTGTATGGAGTCATGACGCTTTCCGCGTTGGTGAGGATGGTCCCTACACACGAACCAGTAGAGCAGGAAGCACAGATTCGATTGATGGAGAAGTTGCAAAACCACGCTGGACAAGACTCTGTTCGTGTGCTTCGTCCTGCCGATAGTGATGCTGCAACCGTTTGCTGGCAGATGGCTATGGAGAACATGGATACACCAACAGCACTCATCTTCTCACGTCAGAATGTGAATAGTCTACCAGAGGGAACAGACTATCAGCAGACTCGCAAGGGTGCATACATCGTAACAGGCTCTGACGAGCAGTTTGATGTTATCCTCGTTGCAAGCGGTTCTGAGGTTTCTACCTGCGTTGCTGGAGCTGAGTTGTTACGTAAGGACGGAGTGAAGGTACGCGTTGTAAGCGCACCATCAGAGGGTCTCTTCCGCCGTCAGAGTAAGGAGTATCAGGAGCAGATTCTGCCAAGAGACGCTAAGATTTCGGTCTAACAGCAGGTTTGCCAGTGACTATCGAGGGCTTAGTTGGTGCCAATGGAAAGGTATTCGGTCTTAACAGCTTCGGTTTCTCAGCACCTTACACAGTCTTGGATGAGAAGTTAGGCTTCACTCCAGAGAATGTATATAAGCAAGTAAAAGCATTTTTAGCATAAACGTTTAACCTGAGTCTCTAAGTTCATCACCGAAGGCGGAGGCTCATAAAAACCTAAACAGCTTATGGAAATTAAGACAGTAGGAGTTGCCTGCGACCACGCGGGCTATCCATTAAAGCAGTTCGTTATCCAGTATTTGGAAGAGCACAAGTATGCATATAAGGACTTTGGCTGTAATAGCGATTTAAGTTGCGACTATCCTGACTATGCTCACCCATTGGCTGAAGCCATTGAGAGTGGTGAAGTTTATCCTGGTATTGCTATCTGTGGTAGTGGTGAGGGTATGGCAATTGCACTTAACAAGCACCAAGGTGTACGCGCAGGTTTGGTATGGAACAAGGACGTTGCAGAGTTGACTCGTCAACATAATGATGCAAATGTTGCTGTACTTCCTGGCAGATTTATCGATAATAAGACAGCAGAAAAAGATTCTCGATGCGTTCTTCAAAAGCAAGCTTCGAGGGTGGCAGACACGAACGTCGTGTAAAGAAGATTCCTGTTCAACAGGGCTAATCATAGCTTTGTCTGATTGAATAAGACAAACAAAAGATAAACAGTTAAGGTGTTCAGAGGATTCTGGACACCTTTCTTTTTATCATCATTCATGCCAATTCGGTAGGAAGAAACCTACACACAGCCACATTCATTCATATTATTCATTAGCTCCTACCCCTCTCTTATTTTTATTGTTGCACATGATATTTGCCCTTACAACAGGCATATCAGTCTATATCAAGGTAGATAAAACCTCCTTCAACTCCGTTCCTCTGTGTGAAATTTACCCCTCACAAGCAAAGAAATATATTTACAAAACCCTTCTAAGAAAAGGTAAGAAATAGCTTAAAAAGCGAGTTAATTTAATGCTGCTGTAACTCTTTTGTTATCAAGCAGTTGTGAAATAGGCTTTCAAAAGGTGCTTAATTGGACTTCAAAAGGGCGTTAGTAAGACTTCAAAAGGGCACCTTTTGCAAAGCCAATTAGGCGTTATTTGCAAGCCATTTGGTGGTCTTTTTAAAAAAATCAGCATGTGAAAAAAATTTGGACAAAAGAGGATTCGTCCGGAGTTTGAATGAATAGGGTTTGTCTTTACGTTTAGCACTTTTAACCCCATTCGGTTATTAGTCCACAACAGGGGACAGTAGATGTTAGTGGGGATAGGCATATGGTTTGGCAAGCCTAAAAAGAAAGAAACTTTTATCTACAACTCCTCTTAAGTTAGCCCTAAATAGTTTTTATTTTTGCATTGAAGGATTCCGCAGCAGCGTTTGTGATCTGTTAATATAAAAAGTTAAGTATGTCTTCGTAATGCTCGTAGAAAGTTGCAGCAATGACATTAAAGGAATGAAAGCCAGCTTCTGCGACATTATTATACCATTTTGCCAATGGATAGTCTGGCTGCATCTTTGATAGTATTCTAGCAAAAATCATTCTTAGCGAATGTGATAAACCGTAAGCCTTCTTAATGTCAGGATATTCTCTGAACAGTATTTTGGCTCTTAGTTTCTGTTCATCAGTCCATTTCTCTGATGATTTGAACAACAGGTACCTACTTCTTACCAGCAGTTCACTACGTGTATCTCCATTTTCAAAAGTCAGTGGTTGATACGCTATCTTTTCTAACTTTGCATTCTCTTTCTCGTCATTTGCTTGCTGTAAAGCTGCCCAGCGATACTCTATTCTCATCTGTTGCACGGCATCACTTGCAAGTTTCTGTATATGAAAGCGATCAATCACTCGTTTAGCCTTTGGAAAACAATGCCTTACAATCTTACGCATACTATCGGACAAGTCCAAGGTGACCTCTTCTACGGCTTCCCGTTTCTTTTCATCTATCTTATCCAATACCTTGCAGACATCCAAGGATTTGGTTCCAGCAACAATGGCTACAAGACATCCTTGCTTGCCGTGTTTGTCCCTATTAGTGATAATCGTATAGAGTTCACCATTGGACAAGGATGTCTCGTCTATTGCTATATTCTTACCAATATTATCCTCAAAGAGAAGCCACTTCTGAGCATGAGACAACTGATTCCAGGACCTGTAACCACTTAATGTTTCCTTGTATTGTTTCTCAAAACTACGTCCATTGATATGATAGAATTCCTCAAGCGTACGGCAGGTCACTGGGGATGTCTCCATACGTTTCTTTTAAAAAAGCTCCGAACTCTTTGGAATAACGAGTGCCGGAGGCTGTAATATCTATCTGCAAGGAAGAGAGAAACTCTTACCTGTACGAATATCTCATCCAGCGACGTCGACGAAGAACCAAAAATAACCTTACGATCACGAATCGGAAAAGTCCGTCACCCTCGACAGCTTCCATAAAGCCTTTTGATTCAAAATGAAGATCATCGGAAAGTTCTTTCTCCATCTTCTCATCAAGATAAATACGTAACAATGAAGTATCAGACTCTATCTTAACAATAGAGAAATAATGTAATACATCACTGGGTAAAACGAATTCGGCTAACTGATATAGATATTTTTCTTCCATGATACAAAGGAAAAGAAAAATATATTAATTAAGAAAATTTCCCACCTTTTTTCTACTGAGCCCACAACAGACCAATTTGAGTTTAAGAGATAAAAACAGAGCAACTCTAAGTTTCTTACTGTAAACTTAGAATTGCTCTGTGTGCTCGTATTATATGATAGCTTTAGCTTATCACTCCATATCTCGGAGAAACCTTATTTGTCTCAATAACAAAGATATAGCAGACTATATCAAGCTAAAAAGCGAGATAAAGTGCCAATAAGAAGATGATAGAAGTTGGGAGACAATACCACACATAGTAGCAATAATGCGTATTGTAATCTACTAATCAGTTTGACTTAAATAGCCCCCACTCCTTCAATTTTACTTCATGTGACATTCACGCTGTGAGGGAAACAGGGTTATTCCCCGTCCTCATCCGTGTTCACTTCTTCAGGGAGATGGAAGCGATACTTGCGTGCAAAGACATCACCCACCTTGTTAATCTCAAGGAAGGTAGTGCCACCACCTTCGCCAAACGTACCAGAAAGGTAAGCAATCTTATCCTCTAACTCAATGTAACCCTTCTGACGAAGCATACGCAAAGCAGCTGTAAACATCTCCTCATTTGACTTATAGCGATGCTGATAAACCGCAATAACACCGTAGCTAAGATTCAACCAGCGCTGTACCTTATCCTTGTAGCAGATAGCCAACACTGGGTGTGGACCACGGAAAGCAGCAAGATTACGAGCAGTCTGACCTGTCTCGCTATCGGTGATGATACCCTTTACACCCAACTGCTCAGTAGCCTCGATAGCACTTCTTGACAAGAACTCACGCTGATCATTCTGGTTGACCATCGGAACAGTTACATGTCCACGCTTATGTGCATCCTGCTCAGCTGCTTCAGCAATACGAGCCATTGTCTGTACAGCCTCAACAGGATACTTACCGCTTGCCGTCTCACCACTCAACATCAACGCATCAGTGTGGCTATAGATAGCATTCGCAATGTCAGTAACCTCAGCACGCGTAGGACGAGGATTGTTAATCATCGTGTGTAACATCTGAGTAGCCACGATAACAGGCTTCTTCTTCAAGATACACTTATTGATAATGCTACGCTGAATACCAGGAATCTGCTCGATAGGCACCTCGATACCCAAGTCACCACGTGCAATCATGATACCGTATGAAGCATCGATAATCTCGTCGATATTGTCTACACCCTCTTGATTCTCAATCTTTGAGATGATCTTAATATCAGAGTTATGCTCGTCAAGAATCTTCTGAACCTCAAGAACATCAGCTGCTGAGCGAACGAAAGAGTGAGCGATGAAGTCGATATCCTCCTCTATTGCCAACAAAATATTAGCCTTATCCTTCTCTGTTAAGGCAGGAAGTTCAATATGTTCACCAGGTACATTCACACTCTTGTGTGAGCCAAGCTCACCTTCATTCTGCACCTGTGCGACTAACATTGGACCTGCACTCTCAACAATCAGCATATCCAATGCACCGTCATCAAAGAGAACGTGGTCGCCAACCTTCACATCACGAGCAAAGTCAGGGTAAGAAACATTGACAATATCCTTTGTTGAATCTACATCAGGACGACCGAAAATCTTAACCATGTCGCCCACCTTGTAATGAATAGGCTCATCCACTGCAGTGGTTCTCACCTCTGGTCCCTTGGTATCAATCAGCAAAGCTACATGCTGAGACACAGTACGTGTATTGCGAATAATCTCCTTAATACCTTCAGGACTTGCATGTGCCGTATTCATACGAACGACATTCATACCTGAGAAGAAAAGCTTTCTTAGGAAGTCAACATCACAGCGACGGTCGCTAATAGAACATACTATCTTTGTCTGTTTCATAAAATTGAGTGTGTTATTGTTTAATTTGACATTGCTGAGAAAAATAATATATAAGAGTGATGACATGAGAATAACGAACAACAAGAAGCCAACAAAGATGATGGTTACTTTCTTTTCCCAGTCCGCCCTTCGATGTTTTTATCCATCGCAGGTCTGACTTGTCCTTGCGTGTTATCCCTTTCCACTTGTACATGGTTCACAGTGGCAGTTGTCTCAGCAGCACTACCACTTGGCGCACCCATCTGCGGGGTTGCAACCGTCATACTCTCACCACAATAGGGGCAATTACATCTTAGCGTATTACCACCCTCCGACTCTATTACAAAGGGACGATGACAATGTTTACAGGCTATCTGAAATTGCATTTAAACCTCCTTTCGTCTGTTATTATCTTACGTCGTCAATGAGAATATGCCCATCTTGCGACAGCACCTTCACCTGACGATATTCCGTTTCACCATCTTGCGACAGTCTCACTTTATACCAATTATCATCAATAGCATCAACCTTTAGGTTGCGTTGAAGTTGGTTAAAATCTGGCTCTGTAGCCGTATTTCCGAAGGCACCCCACCATACAGTCGCCTCATCAACATCATAGTCATAAGAGCCTTGAGTGCCAAAAACCATTCGATGACAGTAATCTGTGAGGTAACGACTGTAGAAGTCTGCATCCGCATCCTCCGTAAGAACAGCTTTCTTATAGAATGACTCTAAGAATCTGCAGATACTCTTTTCGCTTCTCATCCTGCCGCTGTGCCTCAGCTTGCGCCTCTATCTGCGCACGAACCTGCATCATAGAGTCGGCATGTGCCTTGCGTTGTGCTTGAAGTTCTTGCTGAGCAGCTTCCTTCTGGTTGTTCCAATAGATGAAACCAAAGACTGCCAAGCCTCCTAAGATGAGAACTATCAAGATAGTAAGCAAGACTTTCAGCGTAGAGCCAGAGCCTTTCTGTTCACCCTGACCCATAATAGGTTGTTGTACAGAAGGGTAACAGGACTTGCCAACGTAGGCAAGTTTACAAGCAATGACTGTCCACAATAAGGACAATTGCAATGTATTTTTATCATCGCCATCGGCCGTAATCATAAACGTGCGATTGCATTTATTACAAGTTACATTATACTGCATATGCTACCACTTCTTAAGAACAATGATTAGTGAGGACAAAGGGTTAACAACATCCCTAATAGTCTAACACGGTTTATCTTGTGCAAAATTAATAATTTTTCTTCCATATTTGGAAATGTTTTTAAGCAATAATATAAGGTCAATTTTTACGAACAAATGAGAAACTTATAATATAAGATTCTACAACAAGAAACTACTATTTACTCAGCATTTAGTGCTTAGCACCATTTGTGTTTAGCCTTAGCACATGATGTGCGGAGCATCAGCACACGATGTGCGGAGTACCTCTACCCCACTTAAAAATAAGGAAGAAGGAGCGTTAAGTTCGTCATAATAAATAGAAGATAGGAGCCTTCTGAGATATAGAGTCATAAAGTAAGCCTACTAAACATAAGGCACACGGAGAAAAAAAGAGTGGACGGAGAGGTGAGCATAAAGACAATATCACAGAGGTGCCGATGGCACAAAGAGCAACAGAGCCGTAGCTCTACGTATTGCTAATAGCTATGGTAACAAATGTTTTAAATAATTCTTTCAAACCATGGATATGTAATGAAGTAGACAAAAGTGCTAATAATACTCGCAGATAATCTCCGTTGCTCCATGCACCGACGGTGCCTCCGTGCCTATCATAGGGTTGTATTTATATTCCTCCATTCACTCCGTACCTCTGTGTGACACTTCTTTAAAGTGCTAAACTCAAAGGATAAACCGTATCAATCGAAATCCCTAAAGAACCTAAGATGTCACAAGACGATTACGTAACAAAGTCTTTTTCTTCAAAAGGGAGCAATCCTTCTATCCATTGAGGCCGGTTTTGTCCTTCTTTTTCATTCGTTTCGGGCGAAGAAACAGAGAGTCCCATCAAGCGGATGGGGCGGTTGTGATAGTCCGTATCTTTTAATAATTGCTTGGCAAGAGGAAGGATATCATCTTTCGTTCGGAGGATTTTATCCTGTGTAAGACTACGTGTTATCTGCGTTGTAGCATCCCACTTCAGTTTTAGTGTGAGGGTTCTACCCTTAAAATCTTTCGCTTTGATTCGTTCAACTAACTCCAAAGTGATGTGATAGAGTTCGATGATAATCTTCGATTCGACATGTAAATCTTCAAGAAAAGTGCGCTCACAGCCCACAGACTTACGCTCATAGGAAACGATGACAGGACGATTGTCAATGCCACGTGAGAAATTATAGTAGACATTACCCATCTTACCAAACACCTGCACAAGGTGTTCTCGCGATATTTCTCGTAGTTGTTCACCCGTAAAGACACCCATACTATGCATTCGCTCAGCCGTCTTTGGGCCAACGCCCCATAGCTTCTCAATGGGGAGTTTACCGATAAAATCAAGCGCACGGTCGGGATGTACCGTAAAAATCCCATTTGGTTTGCGCATATCAGAGGCTATCTTAGCCAACAGTTTGTTGTAGCTTATTCCTGCAGAGGCAGTTAGCGAGGTACGCTCGAATATCTTTCGTTTGATTTCTTTCGCTATGTCGACAGCTAATTCTATTCCTTTTTTATTCTCTGAAACATCAAGGAACGCCTCATCCAATGAGATTGGCTCAACCAAATCGGTGTATTCATGAAAGACAGCATGAATCTGTCGTGACACTTCTTTGTATCTATCGAAATGTGAAGAGACAACGATCAGTTGCGGACAACGCCTTTTCGCCTGCGCCATTGACATGGCAGAATGAACGCCAAAGGGACGAGCCTCGTAGCTGGCAGTCGACACCACGCCACGTGGACCATCGAAACCGACAGCGATAGGCTTCCCTCTCAGTTCTGGATTGTCCCTTTGCTCAACCGAAGCAAAGAAAGCATCCATGTCAATGTGAATAATTTTACGCATGATAGTACCCTGTTCTCTATGCAAAGATACGGCTAAGAAGTGGAAAGATAAGGATTTCTGATTAATAAATAAATAAAAAAGCGTATCTTTGCAACAAAATAACAAAAATAGAGTTATAATAACTATACGGACCAAAGTACGAATAACCAAATGAGAGAAAACGAGAGTCATGATGCCATGGGAAAGCTTCAACGCTGTTTGAAGCGTGCTTTTGACATTGTTGGTGCGCTCATAGGACTTATCATCTGCTCTCCTCTATTTCTCTTCATCAGTATTCTTATTACTTATCAAAGCAATGGACCCATCATCTTCCGACAGATACGTATCGGATATAAAGGACGTCCGTTTGCTATCTTTAAGTTTCGTACAATGAGCAGTGTCGTGGAGGAAGAGGGTCCGCAACTTGTTGCAAAATGTGACAGTTCGAACTCTACTCGATTGGAACAGTTCCTGCGTGGACATCACTTAGACGAACTACCACAACTATGGAATGTGCTCAGAGGTGACATGTCGTTCGTGGGTCCGCGCCCTGAACGTAAGTTCTTTATCGACAAGATTATCGAACAGACCGACCGCTATCAGCTCATCTATCAGATGCGACCGGGACTTACTTCTGAGGCAACACTCTACAATGGTTATACCGATACGATGGAGAAAATGCTTCGACGAATGGAGATGGACATCCATTACTTGGAACATCGAACCTTGTGGTTAGACTTTACCATCGTCATTAAGACGATTCTAAAAATTGTTACTGGAAAGAAATTCTAAAACAGAAAGATGAAGAAATATATTCTATTTGTATTACTCGCATTATGTTCCTTTGAACGGTTTTTGCACAGTCGTCTATGACGGATACGCAGGTAATGGACTTCGTGCAGAAGGAGCATAAGAAAGGTACTCCACAGGCGCAGATTGTCACCAAGCTCATGCAGAGTGGTGTAGACATCTCGCAGATACGCCGTGTGAGAAACATATACGAGAAGATGCAGAAGGGAAATGCTGCTTTTGGAGCCGCAAAAGAGGGTACGACAACGGATCGTAGTCGTACAAATAACGGACAGACAAGTCCTACTACTGCCCCGGGAAAGAGCAAACGACAAATCGCTGATGCGACACTCGATGATTACAATAACAACGAGCAGGAGATAAACAGATACTCTGAGGGACGTATCTCGGCTAATCGTTCGTGGACAAACACCTACGATGAGAACGATGGTGAGTACCTAAAGATGCAGGCTGAGATGAATGATTGGATGCCACAGGACACTGCTGCGATGTATGAAAACCTACTGAAGCAGCTGAGTCGTAACCGAAAGAAGGTTTGGGGACGTGACATCTTTAATAATAAGAGTCTTTCTTTTGAACCAAACATGAACATGGCACTGCCCCGCAACTATCGTATTGGCCCCGGTGATGCTGTGTTTATCGATGTATATGGTGCTTCACAAAAGTCTTATCAGACAACGGTTGCCCCTGATGGTTACGTCACTTTGGAGGGCTTCGGTCCCGTTCAGGTGAGTGGATTGACTGTAGATCAGGCGAACAACCGCATCCGTGAGAAGATTGGTAAACGTTTTAGTAGTTCGAACATACGCCTCTCTGTTGGTCAGACCCATACCATTATGGTGAATGTTGTGGGTGAAGTGAAGACCCCAGGAACCTATACACTATCGGCTTTTGCCACTGTCTTCAACGCACTTTACATGGCTGGCGGTATCGGTGACTTAGGAACACTGCGTAATATCAAGGTATATAGAGGAGGAACACTCATCACTACGGTTGACGTATACGACTTCCTTCGTCGAGGTCATCTGAGTGGTAATGTGCGCTTGGCTGATAACGACGTCATCGTTGTGGGTCCTTACGAGATGCTTGCACAGATTAGCGGTAAGGTAAAACGCCCAATGTTCTATGAGATGAAACGTGGCGAAAGCCTTGGAACACTCATCGGTTACGCGGGTGGATTTGCTGGTGATGCCTATACACGTTCGGTACGTGTACGCAGAAAGACGGGTCGCCAGTATTCTATCTTCAATGTTAATGAGTTTGACATGCGCAACTTCCGCGTGGCTGACGAGGACTCAATCAGTGTTGACTCGGTTATTCCAAGATACGAAAACATGGTTGAGATCAAGGGAGCCGTGTTCCGTCCAGGTATGTATGAGGTTGGTGGACGTATCAATAGTGTACGTGGATTGATTGAAGCAGCAGACGGATTGACAGAGGTGGCATTTGCTCCACATGCTGTCTTACACCGTAAGAAGGCTGACCGTACACTGGAGGTTATCTCGGTAGATGTAGACGGAATCCTTACGGGTCGTGTGGCTGATATCCCTATACAAAATGAAGATGTACTCTTCATTCCTACACGTACGGATGCACAGGAGCAACGAACCATAACCATTCATGGTGAAGTTCTCTATCCGGGTATCTATCAATACGCTGATAATGAGTCGTTAGAAGACTTCATCCTGCAAGCTGGAGGTCTGAAACAGAGTGCCTCTACGGTGAGAGTAGATGTGTCACGTCGTATCACAAACCCACAAGCACTGACGCCAGACTCTATCATCGCCCGCACCTACTCCTTCTCTCTACGTGACGGCTTTGTCATCGATGGTGCGCCGGGTTTCGTTCTTGAGCCTTACGATGAGGTGTATGTACGTAAGAGTCCGGGTACAACCAATCAGCAGAATGTTAGTATTGATGGTGAGGTTGTATTTGCAGGAAACTACACGTTGACAACAAGAAAGATGCGCCCTAAGCGACATTTATAAGGCAGCAGGTGGTGCAACAGAACTTGGATATATCAAAGGTGCACGCTTAGAGCGTCGCCCCTACTCCATCCGAACGCATACGAATGGAGAACGCTTATAAGATGCAATTAGACCAGCAACGTAAGAACATGATGGACTTAGCCATCAGAACAAAGGATGCTGGTGTGCTTCAAGCGATAGAGCAGAACAACAAGAAAGTAGAAGAAAAGTTCAAAGTTCCTGACGTATATCCTGTTGGTATCGAGTTAGATAAGGCGATAGCTAATCCAGGAAGTGATGCCGACATCGTTCTCCGTGAGGGCGATCGCATCGTCATCCCACAATATAATGGAACCGTTAAGATTAATGGTGCGGTTATGTTCCCTAACTCTGTCGGTTATGTTGAGGGCAAGAGCGTTGCTTACTATATCGATCAGGCAGGTGGTTTCGCCAGTGATGCAAAGAAGAGCAACACCTATATTCTCTACATGAACGGTATGTTAGCGAAGGTAGGCCACAATGCTAAGGTGCGCCCAGGCTGCGAAATCATTGTTCCAACAAAGATACAAAGTAAGATGAGCCTTGCCGAAACCCTCAGCGTCGGTTCAAGTGCTGCCAGCATCGCAGCCGTCATTGCTACGATTGCGAACTTGATGAAGTAAGGAATTATCTCTGTCAACAAGACTGTAGACAGTGTTTTGCTGTCAATAAAAAAGAAGTTAGGTCAATGCAATTTGTACTGACCTAACTTCTTTTTTATCAATGCCACACGATGAATATCACCTGTATAAAATCGCTTTATACCATCTTTTAAACTCGTGTTGGTGCCCCGCACATGTCGTGTTCATGAGGGTGTGTCAAAATGGACACATCCTCTTTCACTCCCGCTTTACCTTGTCACACGCATTTCATTGTTACTGCAGCTATGCTGCTAATTTCATATCAAAAGTGATTTATTGGGCTTTAAATAGCCTATATAAACTTGTATAGAGTATCTGAAGGTGACAAATAGTACCTCCATAACGGCTTTTAGTTCCTTGAGATTGGTTTTTCTACACATTTTCCCTATGTTAAAGGCTATAGCAAAGAAGGCAAAGTCCATATTGACCTTGTCTTTTCCAAAATGCCTAAACCTCTTATAGGCTTTATTATATTTTGTTTGTCCAAAAACAGCTTCAGGTTCTATGCTACTGTCCTCGATGCTTGATGCCTTCTTCCGAGGTCAGCAGTTCCCGTGCCTTTTGTTTATAGTGCTGTAGTTGATGGTTTACTTCTATAATTCTGTTCCCTCTTGCCTTAAAACATGAGCCTCTCAACGGACAACCATCACAGCGTTCTGCCTGATAACGTACGCTGTAAGTAACGAATCCATTAGAGGTTAGGGAACGCTTCATACCTATACGCTTCATATGCTGTCCCATAGGGCAGACGTAGAAATCCTGTTCCTTATTATAATAAAGGCTTGCGGGACTGAATGGGTTAGGTGTGTAGCGTGGACGCTGCTCTTTATGGAATGAGTTATACTCACATAGGCTTCCATATTATGTACGTCCATGAACAGATAGTTCTCCTCGGAGCCATACCCTCGAATCGGCTACGACTGTCTTGGCATAACGATGATAGCGTGATTTGAAAGACTCCAAGAAAGAAGAAAGTGTGAGCGTGTCTGTACGATTAGCATAGAGTGCAAAGTCGGTGATAAACTGGTTCTCCGTTGCTATCTGCAGATTATATCCAGGCTTAGTCTGTCCGTTCCGCATAGCATCCTCCTTCATGTGCATAAACGTGGCATCAGGGTTTGGTCTTGCTGTAGG